>Ga0308157_10004200_pt1 | contig 19470 bp, 14 predicted proteins | sample PhyBR1_FD_201035 | JGI IMG/M metagenome (GOLD analysis project Ga0308157, IMG submission 201035) | Phyllosphere microbial communities from UC Gill Tract Community Farm, Albany, California, United States - DLSLB.R1 | ecosystem: Host-associated > Plants > Phyllosphere > Unclassified | place: USA...
GATTCTCGCGCGACTGGACGATTCTCGAGCTCAGTCGAGGGCGCCGGGCCCCTCGGTGACGAGGGTGTGGAACTGCGCGGCGTCGAGAATACGGATGCCGAGTTCTTCGGCCTTGCCGAGCTTCGACCCCGCACCGGGACCTGCCGCGACGAAGTCGGTCTTCTTCGAGACGCTCGAAGCCGCCTTGCCTCCTGCTCTGATGATCGCCTCCTGCGCACCGTCTCGCGTGTAGCCCTCGAGTGAACCTGTGGCGACGATGGTGAGCCCGTCGAGCACTCCGCCCTCGACGACCGCCGCCCCGGGCCCCGGGTGCCCAGGGGTCGCCCACTGCACACCCGCGGCGGCCCACCGCTCGACGATGTCGACGTGCCAGTCGACCTCGAACCAGTCCCGCAACGAGTCGGCGATGATCCCGCCGACGCCCTCGACCGCCGCGAGGTCTTCGCGCGACGCGGCGCGGATCGCATCGAGCGACCCGAACCACTGCGCCAGAGCGCGGGCGGCGACCGGCCCGACGTGGCGGATGTTGAGGGAGACCAGCAATCGCCAGAGCTCCTTCGTCTTCGCCTTCTCGAGTTCGACGAGCAGCTTCTGCGCCTGCGATGAGGGCTGCGGACCGTCGATCCCGCTCTTGCGCTCGGCCGTCGTCGGGTTGCGACGGAACGGGGCACGGGTCTTGACCACGCCGTCGTCGTCCTCCTTGGGAAGACCGGTCTCGGCATCGCGCACGACGACCGAGATCGGCACCAGATCCTCCAGCGCGAGCGTGAACAGCCCCGCCTCGGTATCGAGCGGCGCCACGGCGGGTGCCTCAGCCTGCGTCAGCGCCGCAGCAGTCACCTCGCCCAGAACCTCGATGTCGAGGGCGCCCCTCGAACCGATGTGCTCGACCCGACCGCGCACCTGCGCGGGGCAGGATCGTGCGTTCGGGCACCGCAGATCGATGTCGCCCTCTTTCATCGGACGAAGCGCAGCGCCGCACTCCGGGCACTTCTCGGGCATGACGAACTCGCGCTCCGTTCCGTCACGGCGCTCTACCACTGGCCCGAGCACCTCGGGGATGACATCACCCGCCTTCCGCAGCACCACCGTGTCGCCGATCAGCACGCCCTTGGCCTTCACGACGTCTTTGTTATGCAGTGTCGCCTGCCGGACGACGGAGCCTGCGACATGCGCGGGAGCCATCACGGCGAAGGGCGTCGCGCGCCCGGTGCGCCCGACGGAGACGACGATGTCGAGCAGCGTGGTCTGCACCTCTTCGGGAGGGTACTTGTAGGCGATCGCCCAACGAGGGGCACGCGAGGTCATGCCCAGCTCGTCGTGCAGCGCCAGCTCATCGACCTTCACGACGATGCCGTCGAGCTCATGCTCGATATCGTGACGGTGCTCACCGAAGTAGGCCACGAACTCGGTCACCTCATCGATCGAGGAGCACACCTTCGAATGCGGACTGGTGGGCAGACCCCACGCCGCCAGCAGGTCGTACACCTCGCTCTGCGCCGCGACAGGGGGCGTCGGCCAGGCACCGATGCCGTGCACGTACAGCGAGAGCGATTCGATGCGCAGCAGCCCTGCTTCGAGCTCGAGGCCGTCTTTCTTGTCGATCTGCTGACGGAGGCCCCCGCTGGCGGCGTTGCGCGGGTTGGCGAAAGCGGGGAACCGACGAGCTGCGGCGCTGCGCGCCCTCTCCTCCTCGAAAGGACGCTTGGCGCCGGTGCGCGCGTCCCAGCGCGCGAACGCATCGGCGTAGGCTCGCTCTCGGAACGACGCCTGTGCGGCATTCAGTCGCTCGAACGCGGCGACGGGGATGAACACCTCACCGCGCACCTCGACGATCTCGGGGTGTCCTTCGCCGGTCAATCGTTCCGGGATGTCGACGAGCCGCAGAGCGTTCTCGGTCACGATCTCTCCGACCCGCCCGTCTCCGCGCGTCGCCGCCGAGGTGAGCACGCCGTTCTCGTAGCGGAGGTTGATCGCCAGGCCGTCGATCTTCAACTCGGTGAGCCACGCGACGTCGCGCCCTGCGGACGCACGGGTCTTCGCGGCCCACTCGCGCAGCTCGTCGATCGAGAACACGTTGTCGAGGCTGAGCATCCGCTCGGCGTGCTCGATGGTCGCGAGCCCCGTGGCCTGGGCGGCTCCCACCATCTGCGTCGGCGAGTCCTGCCCCTGCAGCTCGGGATGCAGCCGCTCGATCTCTTCGAGCCGGTGCATCCAGCCGTCGTAGGTCGCATCGTCGACGAGCGAGGTGTCGCGCCCGTAGTACGCGTCCTTCGCCTCGAGGATGCGAGTGGTCAGCTCTTCGGCTTCGACGCGGGCGTCTTCCAGCGAGATGTTCTCCGGCACCCGCTCAGTCTACGAGCGGTGACCGACATCGCGATGGCGGCTCAGGCGGGCAGCGGCACCGCTGACACGGTCTCATCGATCGTGAACTGGCCGAGCACCCGCGTGCCGATGTAGAGCACAGCGGTCTGCCCAGGCGCGACACCGTCCAGCGGCACGTCGGGAACGACCTTCACGCCGTCGGACGACACCGTGGCATGCGCCGGAACCGGCTCCGAATGCGCGCGGATCTGCACCTCGCAGTCGAACGAGTCCGACGTCGGTCCAGCGCCCGCCCACGAGTGCCGCTGCCCCGAGATCTCACCGATCGCCAGTGCTTCCTTCGGTCCGACGACCACGGTGTTCGACACCGGCCTGACCTCGAGCACGAATCGCGGTTTGCCGTCGGCGGCCGGAACGCCGAGCTTGAGGCCGCGACGCTGACCGACGGTGAAGGCATGCGCGCCGTCGTGGGAGCCGACGACGTTGCCGCCTCGATCGAGGATCTCCCCCTGCTCGGCGCCGACCCTGTCGGCGAGCCACCCGCGCGTGTCGCCGTCAGGGATGAAGCAGATGTCGTGGCTGTCCGGCTTCTGCGCGACGCTCAGACCGCGATCGGCGGCCTCGGCGCGCACGAGCGCCTTCGACGGTGTCTCCCCCAGCGGGAAGTACGTGTGCGCGAGCTGCTCCGCCGTGAGGACTCCCAGCACATAGGACTGATCCTTCGCGTTGTCCGAGGCGCGGTGCAGCTCCAACCCCGCATCGGTGGGGATGAGAGTCGCGTAGTGCCCGGTGCAGACCGCGTCGAAGCCCAGCTCGATGGCACGCTCGAGGAGGGCGGCGAACTTGATCTTCTCGTTGCAGCGCATGCACGGGTTCGGCGTGCGACCCGCCTGATACTCGGCGATGAAATCATCGATGACGTCATCGCGGAAGCGTTCGGAGAAGTCCCACACGTAGAACGGGATGCCGAGCATGTCGGCCGCACGACGGGCATCCATCGCGTCTTCGATCGTGCAGCATCCGCGGCTGCCGGTGCGCAGGGTTCCGCCTGCGCGCGAGAGAGCGAGATGCACTCCGGTGACGTCGTGGCCCGCCTCCACGGCGCGTGCGGCCGCGACAGCAGAGTCCACACCGCCGCTCATCGCCGCAAGAATCCTCATCGCTCCATTCTACGAGCGCCGCACTGCGGTGGGCTCAGCGGGCGTCCAGACTCCCGGATGCGCGTGCGTACGCATCGGCGATCGCCGCCAGCACGGCGTCGACGTCATCGTCGGTCGAGGTGCGACCGAACGTGAAGCGCAGCACGCTGCGCGCATCGCGCTCGCTGCCGCCCATCGCGATCACGACGTGAGAGGGTTCCGCCACTCCAGCCTGGCACGCGGAGCCGGTCGATGCCGCGACGCCTGCGACGTCGAGCAGGAAGAGCAGGCTCTCCCCCACTGCACCGGGGAACAGGAAGTGCGCATTGCCGGGCAGCCGGTCGGTCGGATCGCCGAGCAGTCGCGCTGCCGGCACCGCGGAACGGATGCCGTTGATCAGGCGATCGCGCAGGATGCTCAGCCGATGCCCCTCCGACTCGCGCTCCGCCTCTGCTGCGGCGATCGCGGCCGCGAATGCTGCGGCCCCGGGCACGTCCTGGGTGCCCGCACGCAATCCTCGCTGCTGAGCACCCCCGTGCATCAGCGCCGACAGACGCGCCGTGCGCGCGACGACGAGCGCTCCGACGCCGACGGGCGCTCCGATCTTGTGTCCGGCGACGCTCAGCGCCACAAGGCCGGTTCCGTCCGCGGCATCCCCGCGCAGCGCGCGGAACGACAACGGCACATGCCCGAGCGCGGCGACAGCGTCGACGTGCAGCGGCACTCCCTCGTCGGCTGCGGCCTGAGACAGCGCACCGGTGTCATTGAGCGTTCCGACCTCGTTGTTGGCGGCCAGTGCCGTGGCGAATGCGGCTCCGGGGAGCGCCATCCGGAACGCCACTGGATCGATCCGTCCCGTGCCGCTCAGCGCCACAGGACGGATCACGGCACCCTCGGGGACGAGGGCGGCGACGGTGTCCATGGTCGCGTGATGCTCGCCGTCCGGAAGCACGATGCTGTCGGCACCGGGTGCGCGAGATGCCCAGAGACCGTGCAGCGCCGTGTTGATCGACTCGGTTCCCCCCGAGGTCAGCACGACCTCGATCGGGTCGCAGCCCAGGATCCCGGCGATCTGCTCCCGCGATTCCTCCAGCAGCCGTCGCGCATCCTGACCTGCGCCGTGCGTCGACGAGGCGTTGCCGACGATCTCTGTGGCGGCGAGCCACGCCTCGCGCGCCTGCGGCCGCAGAGGAGTCGTCGCCGCGTGATCGAGATAGAATCGCATCCCTCAAATCATAAGACGCTTACTCTTTATGCATGCCCGACTTCACTCCTCCCGGCGGCACCGCGCTCGACGGCCTCGGCGTGCGAATGCACGACGGCGTCGCGACGGTGCGCGTCTGGTCGCAGAACGCCTCGTCGATCGAACTCGTCGTCTTCGATGAGACCGATCTCGACTGGGTGACCGACACGGTGCTGCTCGAGCGCGGGGCGGGAGCCGTATGGGAGGCCACCACCGCCCTCCTGCAGCCCGGCACCCGGTACGCGCTGCGTGCGGACGGCCCCCATGGCCCCGGCAACACCTTCAACCCGCAGACGCTGCTGCTCGACCCCTACGCCCGCGGCCTCGCTCAGGCCGACGGCTACGACGACTGGCGCTCCGTCGTGATCCCCGACGGCTTCGACTGGGGAGGCGTCGAGAAGCCGCGGGTGCCCATGCACAGCACCGTGATCTACGAGACGCACCTGAAGGGCCTCACGAAGCGTCACCCCGATGTGCCGCCCGCCCTGCACGGCACCTATGCGGGCCTCGCGCATCCGGCGATGATCGAGCACTTCCAGTCGCTGGGCATCACGACGATCGAGCTGCTCCCGGTGCACGCCTTCGCATCGGAGCCGCGCCTGCTCGAGCGCGGGCTGTCCAACTACTGGGGGTACAACACCCTGAACTTCTTCGCCCCGCACGCGGCCTATGCGACGGAGGAGGCGCGCAAGGCGGGTCCGGATGCGGTGATCACCGAGTTCAAGGGAATGGTGCGCCTGCTGCACGAAGCAGGACTCGAGGTCGTGCTCGACGTCGTCTACAACCACACCGCTGAAGAAGGCATCGGCGGTCCGCGAACGAGTCTGCGCGGCCTCGACAACGCCCACTACTACCGACAGCAGGCCGACGGCGCGTACATCGACACCACCGGATGCGGCAACACCCTGAACACGGCGACGGATGCCGCGGCCCGGCTCGTGCTGGATTCGCTCCGGTACTGGGCGCAGGAGATGCAGGTCGACGGGTTCCGGTTCGACCTCGCCACGGCGCTCGGGCGCGATGCGGCGCACGAGTACTCCCGCGAGCATCCTCTGCTCACGGCGATCCGCGATGATCCTGCACTCGCGGGTGTCAAGATCATCGCCGAGCCGTGGGACGTCGGTCTCGGCGGGTGGCAGACAGGAAACTTCCCCGACGGCTGGCACGAATGGAACGACCGCTACCGCGACCGGGTGCGCAACTTCTGGCTGAGCGATATCGACTACGCCAGGCGCGCATCCGCGCCGGTGGGCATCGGCGGGTTCGCCACTCGTCTGGCCGGGTCATCGAACACCTTCGACAAGGAGCGCGGCCCTCTCGCCGGCATCAACTTCATCACCGCCCACGACGGATTCACGCTGCACGACCTCGTGACGTACGACGTCAAGCACAACGAATCCAACGGCGAGGGCAATCGCGATGGAGCCGACATGAATCGCGCGTTCAACCATGGCGTCGAAGGACCCACCGACGATCCCGGCATCCTCGCGGCGCGACGCAAGACCATGCGCAATCTCCTCGGCACACTGCTGCTCTCCGCGGGGATCCCGATGCTCACCGCGGGCGACGAGACAGGGCGCACCCAGCACGGCAACAACAATGCCTACGCCCATGACTCCGATCTGACCTGGCTCAGTTGGGAGCTCGAGCCGTGGCAGCGCGACATGCGCGCCCATGTCGCCGCGCTCACCAGGGTGCGACGGGAGAACGCGGCGCTGCGCCCTGGTCGCTACGCGCGGCGCGACGTGCACACCCCGAACGCCTCGACCATGGACTGGTTCAATCAGGACGGCGAGGGCATGGAGGAGAACCAGTGGACCGATCCGGGTAACCGCACGATCCAGTACGTCGCAGAATCCACTCCCGTCCATGAGCAGACCAACCGCATCCTCCTGGTGATCCACGGCACGGAGTCACCGATCGATGTGACTCTGCCGACCTCGATCGAAGGCGCGACGAGGTTCATCTCCCTGTGGTCGAGCGCCGACGAGCAGCCGTCCGATGCCGCGGAGGAATTCGCACCGGGCGACGTGCTCCCCACGCCCGGCACATCCATGCGGCTGTTCCGCGTGGAGTAGACGGGCGCTTCCGGCCGGGCGGGTTCTGCGCAGCTGTCCGGCGCGGTACATTCGGGGTGTGGCAGCACGTTCAGGAAGTCGTCCCGCAGCGCTTCGCAGCACCTCGGAGATCCCCTTGCGGCCGCGAGCCGCAGGTGACGAAGGATCGCAGACGCGGACGGGGCGCATTCCCATCGCCGATCCGACCCCCGCAGTCCAGGGCGGATTCCCGGCGAAGGCATTCGCGGGGGAAGTCGTTCCCTTCCGGGTCGTGGCGTTCCGAGAGGGGCATGACCGCATCGGCGTCCAGGTGCGGCTCACGAGTCCCACCGGCCTCGAATCGCTGCACCGCCTCGCCCCGCTCTCCGACGGCACCGATCGCTGGCAGGCGCAGATCGCCCTCGACGCGCGGGGGCCGTGGCGCTACTGCTTCGAGGCGTTCGCCGATGACTTCGCGACCTGGGCCCACGCGGCGGCGGTGAAGATCGCCGCCGGCATCGACGTGGCGGTGATGGCCGCGCAGGGACAGCAGCTGCTCTCCGACGCGGCCGCCGACCAGCTGCGCCCTGCACCGGAGCGGAGCCGTCTGAAGAAGCTCGCAGGAGTCCTCACCGATGCGGATGCCGAATCCGCGCTGGCCGTCGCGCGCGACGACGCGCTCGCGGCGATCTTCGCCGCTCGGCCGAAGATATCGCTCACGTCGACGAGCGTCGAACAGACGATCGTCGTCGAACGCACCGTCGCGGGAGTCGGTGCATGGTACGAGTTCTTCCCGCGTTCGGAGGGCGCCAAGCGGCGCAAGGACGGCACCATCAAGAGCGGCACATTCCGCTCCGCCGCGAAGCACCTCGACCGGGTCGCCGGGATGGGGTTCGATGTGCTGTACCTGCCGCCGATCCACCCGATCGGCCGGACCCATCGCAAAGGACCGAACAACACGCTGGACGCCGGCCCGGCCGACCCCGGGTCGCCCTGGGCGATCGGTGCCGCATCAGGCGGGCACGACGCCGTGCATCCCGACCTCGGCACTCTCGCGGATTTCCGCTTCTTCGTGCGCGAAGCGCGCAGAACCGGCGTCGAGGTGGCGATCGATCTCGCTCTGCAGGCATCCCCCGACCATCCCTGGGTCGACTCCCACCCCGAGTGGTTCACGGCCCTCCCCGATGGCACGATCGCGTACGCGGAGAACCCTCCGAAGAAGTACCAGGACATCTACCCGCTGAACTTCGACGATGACCCGGTCGGCCTGCGCGAAGAGGTGTTGCGCATCGTGAGGCACTGGATCGCGCAGGGCGTGAGGATCTTCCGGGTCGACAACCCGCACACCAAGCCGCTCCAGTTCTGGGAGTGGTTGATCGCCGAGGTGGTGGCATCCGATCCTGACGTGGTCTTCCTCGCCGAAGCGTTCACGCGGCCTGCACCGCTGCGCGCGCTCGCCGCGGCCGGGTTCCAGCAGAGCTACACGTATTTCACATGGCGCAACACCAAGCGCGAGCTCGAGGAGTTCCTCACGGGACTCGCCGTCGACACGGCGGACTATCTGCGCCCCAACCTGTTCGTGAACACTCCGGACATCCTCACCGAGTACCTGCAGTACGGCGGCCGTGCGGCGTACCGGATCCGCGCAGCGATCGCCGCGACCGCAGCCCCCAGCTACGGCGTGTACGCCGGATACGAGCTCTTCGAGAACGTCGCGCGACCCGGCTCCGAGGAGAACATCGACAACGAGAAGTACGAGTACAAGTTCCGCGACTTCACCGGTGCGGAGGCGGCGGGCGACTCCCTGGCTCCATACCTCCGACGGCTCAACGAGATCCGCCGCGATCACCCTGCACTGCGACAGCTGCGCAACCTGTCGCTGCACTGGAGCGATGACGAGAGCATCCTGGTGTACTCCAAGCACCTCGACGCCGAATTCACGTCGACAGGCGATCCCGACACGATCATCGTCGTCGTCAACGTCGACCCGCACTCGGTGCGGGAGACGACCGTGCACCTGGACACCACCGTCTGGGGTGTCGAGCCCGGCGCCCCGTTCGAGGTCGAAGACCTCATCACGGGTGCGGTGTGGACCTGGTCGGACCACGACTACGTGCGTCTGGACGCCTTCACCGACCCGGTGCACGTCCTCCACGTGAGGAGCCCCAGGTGAGCGACCGGACCGGGACTGCAGGGTCCGACGCGTGGAGGGCGACCGCCGCTGGCGCCCATCACGCCCCGCATGACGTGCTCGGCCCGCATCCGTCGACGGACGAGACCGGCAGCACCCGCACGACCATCCGCGTCCGGCGACCACTCGCCCAGAGGGTGACAGCGGTGCTCGGCGACGGCACGCGCGTGCCGCTCGCGCACACCGCGGACGGCATCTGGGAGGGAGCGCACCCGGGCACCCCGTCGTCATACCGCATCGCCACGACGTACACCGGCCTCGCCGAGCAGATCGACGGCGACCCGTATCGCCATCTGCCTACAGTCAGCGACCTCGATCTCCATCTCATCGGCGAGGGCCGCCACGAGCGCCTCTGGGAGGTGCTCGGTGCGAATGCCCACCTCATCGACGGCGAGATCGGCATCGCATTCGCGGTGTGGGCGCCGAATGCGCAGGCCGTGCGCGTCGTCGGAGACTTCAACGACTGGAACGGCGAGGGACACGCCCTGCGATCGATGGGCTCGAGCGGCGCGTGGGAACTGTTCGTTCCCGATGTCTCACCCGGAACGGTCTACAAGTATCAGATCCGCACCGCCGATGGCGACTGGATCCTCAAGGCCGATCCGATGGCGCAGCGTTCGCAGGTGCCGCCGGAGACGGGATCCGTCGTCCCCTTCTCCGCCTACGGATGGAAGGACGGGGCGTGGATGACCAGGCGCGCCGCGACGCACGCGGTCGCGCAGCCGATGAGCATCTACGAGGTACACCTCGGATCGTGGCGGGAAGGGCTCGGCTATCGCGCGATCGCCGAGCCGCTGATCGCTCATGTCACCGCGACCGGTTTCACGCACGTGGAGTTCATGCCACTCGCCGAGCATCCATTCGGCGGTTCATGGGGTTACCAGGTCAGCGGATACTACGCGCCCACTGCGCGTTTCGGTGCACCCGACGACCTGCGCTACCTGATCGATCGACTGCACCAGGCCGGGATCGGCGTCATCCTCGACTGGGTGCCCGGCCATTTCCCCAAGGATGCGTTCGCGCTCGCCCGCTTCGACGGGCGACCTGTGTACGAGCATCCTGATCCTCGACGCGGCGAGCACCAGGACTGGGGCACGCTCATCTTCGACTACGGGCGCGATGAGGTGCGCGGCTTCCTCGTCGCGAACGCGCTGTACTGGTTCGAGGAGTTCCACATCGACGGGCTGCGCGTGGATGCCGTCGCCTCGATGCTCTACCTCGACTACTCGCGACGCGAAGGCGAGTGGGAGCCCAACATCCACGGCGGCCGCGAGAATCTCGAGGCGATCCGCTTCCTCCAGGAGGTCAACGCCACCGCCTACCGGGCGCATCCCGGCATCGTCATGATCGCCGAGGAGTCCACCAGCTTCCCGGGCGTGACCGGGCGCACGGATCACGCGGGACTCGGCTTCGGGTTCAAGTGGAACATGGGGTGGATGAACGACTCCCTGCAGTACATCGCACGCGACCCCATCCACCGCGCGCACCACGAGGGCGAGATGACGTTCTCCTTCGTCTACGCCTTCGGCGAGAACTATCTGCTGCCCATCAGCCACGACGAAGTCGTGCACGGCAAGGGCTCACTGGTCTCGAAGATGCCGGGTGACCACACCCGCAAGCTCGCGAATGTGCGCGCGTACCTCGCGTACATGTGGGGGCATCCGGGGAAGAAGCTGCTGTTCATGGGGCAGGAGTTCGGTCAGATCGCCGAGTGGTCCGAGAGCAGGCCCCTGGACTGGTGGTTGCTCGACCAGCCCGCCCACGCGCAGCTGCAGCAGTTCGTCGGCGCGATGAACACCGTCTATCGCAGCGCTGCACCGCTCTGGGAGCGCGACAGCGACAGCACGCGCTTCCGCCGACTCGGCGCGCCGCGGTGGGATCCGAGTGTCATCGCCTTCGAGAGACGCGACCAGCACGGCGGGCGCGTCATCGTGATCAGCAACTTCGCGGGTGTCGAACGCGCGAACCTCGAGCTCGATGTCCCCCTCGTCGGCGTGTGGGAGGAGATACTCAACACCGACGCCATCGAGTACGGCGGTACGGGTATCGGCAACCTGGGCCGCGTGGCCGCGCACGCCTCCGACGCGCACGAGACCCCGACCACGAAGATCACTCTGCCGCCGCTGTCGACTCTCTGGCTCAGGTACCGGCCTACCCGTTAGAAGAGCAGCGACGACAGGCGGTTGCGTGCCGCCCCCACCCGAGGGTCATCGGCGCCGATCAGTCCGAACAGCTCGACCAGGCGCTCGCGCACCGGCGCACGCTCATCCGACGGCAGCACGGCGAACAGATCGAGCAGGCGCCCGAACGCGTCTTCGACGTGCCCGCCCGAGATGTCGAGGTCAGCGACGGCGAACTGGGCCGAAACGTCCGTCGGCGCAGCAGCGGCAGCGGCTCTGGACTCCTGAAGATCGAGCCCTTGCACACGATCGAGCAGGCGCACCTGTCCGAGGCCCGCACGCGCATCCTCATCGCGCGGATTCTCTGCAAGGGCCTTCTCGTAGGCCGTGATCGCGCTGGCGTAATCGCCCTTCTCGATCGCCTCGAAGGCCGCCGCGTGCAGCGGAGGCAGGGGCGGTTCCTGAGGCTCACCGCCGTCCTCCCCCGTCTCGCCGGTCGGCTGATCGCCGCTGACGCTTCCGGTCACCCCGTTCTGCGCTGCGACCTGCAGGAGCTGGTCGAACACCTGGCGGACCTGCTCCTCGGGCACGGCACCCGTGAACATCGGCACCGGCTGCCCGGCGATGAGCGCGACGACCATCGGGACCGACTGCGCGCGGAAGCTCTGCACGAGCTGCGGGTTCGCGTCGACGTCCACCCTGGCGAGCACGACGCGCCCGCCGAGCCCGGTGACGACCTTCTCGAGGACGGGACCGAGCTGCCTGGACGGTTCGTACCGATCCCCCCAGAGGAAGACGACGATCGGCACCGTGTTCGAGAGCTCGAGGATCTGACCGAATGTCGCGTCGGTGACATCGACGACGAAACCGCCCTGCGCGGGGTCCGCACCTGCGGCCGAGGCCGCCTGCCCTGCGGCGGGTGCGGCCGGACGATTGCGCAGGCTCGAGAGGTCCACGGCGCCGCGCAGAGCTGCGGCAGAGATATCGCTCACTTGATCACTTCCACGTCGAGAATGTCCTGGTGCACGGCGAGCAGTCGGATCTGCTCGGTCGAGCCCTGGCTGGGCACGGAGAAGAATAGCTGAAGACCGTACGTCGTGACGACGCCCTTCGCGGACTCCTCCACTCCGGTGAGGGTCTTCGCCTCGGCATTGTCGCCGAATCTGATCACCGCGTCATCGGATGTCGGTGTGATGGTCTCGCTGTCGACGAGCGACACCGCGACGATCGCACCGCTGTCGAGCGTCGCCAGCGCGACGGGGGCGTCATCGCTCGGCGCGATGTCGAACTCCGTCGCGGAGGTATCCGCGGCACCGCTGTCGGCGAGTGCCTGCGTGATGCCGTCGCGGCTCGCCCTGATCGAATCGGCGAGTTCGAGCGTCGCGGCGTCGAAGTCCGCGCTGTACTCGCTCGACTCCCCGGAATCGACGAGATCCGTGAATGCGCCCGCCAGCTCATCCGGCGCCAGCGCGAGGAACGCCGCGGCGTTCTCGGTGATCAGGCTCGTGCCCAACCAGGCAGGAGCGAGCTCGGGCACCTCGGTGGATGCCTGCATCTCGGCGACGTTGGTCACCTTGTAGTTCGACCAGGGATCGGCCTGCGTCATCGTCAGGATCACCGGCGGCACGGTGTCATCGCTCTTGCTCTTGGTGAGCGCGAGGACCGTGCGGGGCCACGCGTCCGTCGCCTGCGGCAGCAGGACCTCGATCGTCTCGGTCGGAATCGTGGCCGGCGGCGTACGGTCGGGAAGCGCGGCATTCAGCGCGTACGCTGTCGCGCGGGCGGTGAGAGCGCTGCCCTCGAGGCGTGTGCCGGCCAGGTCGATGTCGCCGGTGCTGTCGGCTTCCTCGAGCGTCGCCGAGATCTCCTCGAGGATGCGGGACGCCTGCGCCTCGGTGACGGCCGGCGGCTTCTGGTTCTCCGGAGTGAGCACGGTCTCGCTCGGCGAGGGCGTGGGCGACGCCTCTCCCACCTGCGGCCAGGAATCGCTCGAGCAGCCCGCGAACATGAGTGCCGCGACACCGAGTGCAGGAAGCACGAGAAGTCGTCTGCGGCTGGCAGTGCGCCGCTCGCTCTTGCCGGGTTCTGCGCTCTTGTCGGGCTGCGCATCAACCGGATCAGCGGTACCACCCGCCGGCGCCGACTCGATCTGCTCTCGGGTCGGAGCGCCGGCGACACCGATCGGCTCCGTGGCAGGGAGGGGTCCCGGGCCCTTGCGACGGGGGCCACGGCCGCGTCGCTGATGACGGATCGCGAGGACGTACATCACGAGGCCGAACAGCAGCACCGCACCGCCTGCGACGATCAGGGGGCCGACCCAGGGTGTCGAGGTGTTCAGCGGCCAGGAGAGCACGATGTCATCCGGGGCGTCTTCGGTTCCGTCCTTGGCGATGAGCACGCTCATCCCCTCGGGGAGCTGCATGTCGGTGATGAGCTGATCCTGCTCGCTGAACGAGTCGAGCCAGAGATCGGACCCTGCCGGGTTCCGGCCAGCCTCCGATCCGGATTCCGCTTCCGCTTCCTCGTCCTCGGCGGGAGCCGGGGTCTCGGTCGCGGCGTCATCGGCGTCGCTCGCCGCGTCGTCCGTCGTCGCCTCGACGATCTCGCTCCGCGGCGCGCCAGCGCCGTCGAGATCGATCGCGGAGTAACGGGCATCCGCCAGCCACGCCTCAAGGTCTGCGGTGCGCCCGTACGCGGCGAAGATGTCGCCCTCACCACGGATCAACAGCGTCTGCTGGCCGGGATTCTCCCGCAGCACCGCGCCGTCGATGAGCAGGTACGGCGTCGGTTCATCGACGCTCAGCTCCATCTGCTGGGACACCGGACCCATGAAGATGGTTCGCTGAGCGATCCCCGCTCCGATGAGCAGCGTGGCCAGGACGAAGGCCACGACGGCCCATACAAAACGCACGAAAAGACTCCTTACGTGACCCGAACGCCGCGTCCGGGTCTCCGCTCGACGTTTCAGACTATCGAAACAGGCTGAGTGTTGACTTCAAGGGGTCCGCCGCACGCGGCACGTCACCCGGATCAGCCCGCGTGCGACGACTACCCTGAGAGCAGTCGTCCTGGAAGAGAGCAGATGAAACTCCACAATCCGTTCCGCACCGCGCTGGTGGCGACACTCGGCGTCGGCCTGGGCATCCTGCTCATCGGCAGCATCCAGTCGCTCTCGACGGTTCTGCTCTACGTCGGCACCGCGCTGTTCATCAGCCTCGGCCTCGAACCGGTCATCTCGTTCCTCGAGCGGCGTCGGCTCCCCCGCTGGCTCGCCGTCGTGATCACGCTGATCCTGGTCCTCGGGGTGTTCACGGGAATCGTCCTCATCGTGCTGCCCGTCATCGTCTCGCAGGTCACCCAGCTCATCCAGCAGGTCCTCGACCTGGTGACCAGGCCGACCTTCACATCGGACCTCGAGCAGTGGGTCACGGGGCTCTTCCCGAACCTCGATATCGAGCGCGTGCTCACTGAGGCGCAGGACTGGCTCATCGCCAACCTCGGTGACATCACCGGCGGCGTCATCAATGCCAGCGTCTCCGTCGTGACGGGGCTGTTCGGCGCGTTCATCGTGCTGATCCTGACGATCTACCTCACCTCGTCGACACCGTCGCTCAAGCGGGCCGTCTACCAGCTCGCGCCGGCATCCAAGCGTGCGCGCTTCATCGACCTGGCGGAGCAGATCACCGATTCCGTGGGCTACTACGTCATGGGACAGGTCACCATGGGCGTGATCAACGGTGTGCTGAGCGCCGTCTACCTGAACATCATCGGTGCGCCGTTCGCTGCGGTGCTTGCGGTGATCGCCTTCTTCTTCTCGCTGATCCCGCTCGTGGGCACGCTCACCGGGTCGACCATCATCGTGCTGGTCTGCCTCATCCCCGGGCTCGGGTCCCCCGCGACCGCGCTCGCCGCCGGTATCTACTATCTGATCTACATGCAGATCGAGGCGTACGTCATCTCGCCGCGCATCATGAGCCGCGCTGTGTCGGTACCGGGTGCTGTCGTGGTCGTCGCCGCGCTGGCCGGAGGTTCGCTCCTCGGTCTGCTGGGCGCGCTGATCGCGATCCCGGTCGCCGCGAGCATCCTCATCATCTATCGCCAGGTGCTCATCCCGCGCATGAATGAGAGATGACGACTACGCCACCCGCCAGCAGTGGGTGTGCCAGTGCCTTCGGGCGGCGAGATCGGCGGCATCGCCGAGGACACCGTCGGCACGCCAGACGACCTGATGAGCGGTGCCAGGAGCGATCGCACCACGGCACCCAGGACAGATGTACTCCTTCGCCGCCTGCGGAGCCGAGATCGGCTGCACGGTCCACTCGCGCCCCTGACGCACCTCGTTGCGCTTCCAACCCGCGAGTAGGCGTTGGAACGAATCGTCAGCGTCCGGGCGCTCCCGACGCCTGCGGTTCGAGCGGGGCATGGCTGCGCATTACCACCAGTTGTTGCTGACCCAGAAAGCGTACGCGCCGGCCCAGCTGCCGTATCGGCCCGTCGCGTAGCCGGTCGCCCAGCGAAGGTTGTCGACGGGGTCGAAGCAGTTGCCGGGGACCTTGCCGCATGGCAGCGCCTGCACGAGACCGGATGCACCCGACGACGCGTTGTACGCGTTGGGGTTCCACCCGCTCTCCTTGGAGACGATGTAATCGACGTAGCCCCAGTCACCGGCAGCGATTCCCGCTGCGGCCATCCACTCGGCCGGAGCGCCTCCGCCGGTGTAGAACAGAGGCCCACCGCCGCCGGAGGAATCAGACGAGTCCTCTTCGTCGGTCGAGGCCGGCTCGGGTTCGGGTGTCGGGGTGGGGGTGACATACACCTCGAAGTTGCCGCGCGTCACCGGGGCGATCGTTGCGCCTTCGACAGTGACGGTCAGATTCTGCGTGTCCTGCACGGCGAGGGAGAACGACGTCTCCACGTCGGCTTCAGGCTGCTCTGCCAGCGCCATGCCGGTCGGGGCCACGACTGCCGCGGCGAGTGCCACGACCCCGAACGCCGCGAGTCCGCCGCTGAGACCGCGCCTGCGCGTCCAGTGCCGCTTCGTGGTGGTCGCCTTCGTGCGACCGGTTGCTTTCGGATCCGCCGATGCGACCGCAGCGGGGGCGCCGCTGGCAGGATCGATCTGAGTACCGGGAGTCACAATAGGCCCCATTCTAACCAGGATGACCTGAGTTCACCATGAGAATCTCAGCGCACGGCGAGCAGGACGTCGATCGTGGCGTCCAGCAGAGCGTCGACCTGTTCCTCGCGGTACCCGTGACGCTGCATCCGGAACGCAGCCGATCGGAGCTGCTCGACGCTGAGTTCATCGCCGTCCCTGAGGAAGCGGACGATCCGCGCGGCGACGTGATCGACCTCGTCCACGCGATACCCGAACGAGAGGAAGCCGGTGCGTGCGAACTTGCTCCTGCGGCTGCGCGCGAGATGATCGAGGATGACCTGCGCCTGCTCGCGGGCGAGGACGACCCACTCCTCCGCGCCGCTGTCGCGAACGACCTGTTCGCGCCGTCGTGCGGCGAACGCGTCTTCGATCCGACCGAGAGCGGCATCGACGTCACCGATCACATATCCGCCCTTGACCAACGGGAACGATGCCTCTCGGACATCGGCAGCAGTAAGCTCCCCGTCCTCGACCTCGAAGCTCTCGCGTGCAGCCGCCAAGAACGTGTCGACAGCGGCCTGGTGATAACCGCGCCCGCGTGCCACCACTCGGAAGGAGGCCGGACGGCGCTCCTGGGTCAGGTCGTCGGCCGTATCTGAAGTCATAGGAGCACCGCCCAGGGAGAGAGCAAGAAATAGAGGACGAGCGCCGGCACCGTGGAAGGCAGGATGCTGTCGACGCGGTCGAGCATGCCGCCATGGCCAGGCAGCCACGAGCTCATGTCTTTGATGCCCATGTCGCGTTTGATCATCGATTCGCTGAGGTCACCCAGCGTGGCGGTGAGCAGAATGGCGACGCCGAAGACGACGCCGGCCCACCAGGGCATGTCGAGGAGGAAGATCGCCAGCAGCACACCGGCGGCGATCGCTGCGATCACCGCACCGCCGAAGCCTTCCCAGGTCTTCTTCGGGCTGATGCGGGGAGCCATCGGATGCTTGCCGATGGCCACTCCCGCCGTATAGGCCCCGGTGTCGGATGCGACCGCCACGGCGATGAAGCCGAGCACCCACCACTGACCGCCCTCCTGGCGCAGCAGCAGCAGGGCGAGGGATGCGAGGAACGGCACGTAGATCTGCACGAACCCGCTGACGAGGGCGTCGATCAGCACATCGCCGTACGTGCGTCCGTCTTTCACGATCATCTGCGTGAACAGACGCCAGACGATCACCAGCGCCACCGCGAACAGCAACGCCACCCAGGTCAGCCACACCGGCGCGAAATACCCCGCGAGCACGAGCGCGGCCCCGGCGGCGACCTGCGGAACGAGATCGATACGGCGACCAGCGGCGCGCAGCGCGAAGGCGAACTCGAAGATCCCGATGATGGCGATCGCCAGCGCGATCGGGATGAAGAGCTCCTTGATGAAGATGAGCGAACCGAGTAGCACAGCACCGAAGGCGAGGCCGACGAGGGTCGCGAGAATCAGATCGCGCCCCGTGCGCGCCTTGATGCGCTCGTTGGCCTGATCGAGATGCTCACGCGCCTGGTTGACGTGGACGCCGAAATCGCCTCGCGCCTGTCTGAGCTGCTCCCGCATCATCGCCGCGGGGTCGAGGGCACCCTGCGCGTCCTGCGGAAGCGGCGGCATGGGAGGGATCAGCGCCTCATCGACGGCAGGAAGCGGCGGTCGAGTGTGCGGAGTCGTGTCCGGGGTCGCCGCATCACGCGCTTCCCTGCGCGTCAGCGGCTGATCCTGACCCGCATCACCGATCGGCTCGTTCATGCCTGATCAGACCTCGAGCAACTCGGTCTCTTTGCGCTTGAGCGCGTCATCGATGAGGTCGACGTGCTGTCGAGTCACCGCATCCAGGTCCTTCTCGCCGCGTGAGACCTCGTCCTCGCCGACCTCGCTCTTGAGCGCGTCGAGCTCGTCCTTCGCCTTGCGACGGATGCCTCGGACGTGCACCTTCGCGTCCTCGCCCTTGGTGCGCACGAGCTTGACGTACTCTTTACGGCGCTCCTGGGTGAGCTCGGGCATGGTGACGCGCACGATGTTGCCATCGTTCGTGGGGTTCGCGCCGAGATTCGGCATGTCGCGGATCGCCTGCTCGATGGCCTTGAGCGCCGACTTGTCGTACGGCGTGATGATGAGCGAGCGCGCCTCCGGGTTCGCGAGCGACGCGAGCTGCGCGAGGGGCGTCGGCGAACCGTAGTAGTCGACCATCACCTTCTGGAACATCTGCGGGTTCGCGCGGCCGGTGCGCACGGTGGCGAAATCCTCTTTGGCGGCCTCGACGGCGCGCGTCATTCGAGAGGTGGTATCAGCGAGGACGTCCGCGATCACGGTTACTCCTAATCATCAGGGTTCTGGCAATTCTATCCGGATGCGCAGTGCGCGCCTGGTAATGACGATCAGGCGGTGACGAGAGTGCCGATCCGTTCACCGAGCAGAGCACGGGTCACGTTGCCCGCCGGCTCCATGCCGAACACGCGCATGTCCATCCGATTGTCCATGCAGAGGCTGAACGCGGTCGAGTCGACGACCTTGAGTCCGCGCTGGAGAGCGTCGATGTAGGTCACCGTCTCGATGCGCGTCGCTGAGGGGTCCTTGTTCGGGTCGGCCGTGTAGATGCCGTCGACACCGTTCTTGGCGACGAGCACCTCCTGCGCACCGATCTCGAGGGCACGCTGCGCCGCGACGGTGTCGGTGGAGAAGTACGGCAGCCCTGCGCCTGCGCCGAAGATGACCACCCGCCCTTTCTCCATGTGACGCTCCGCACGCAGCGGGATGTAGGGCTCTGCGACCTGCGTCATCGAGATGGCGGACTGCACGCGCGTCGGTGCGCCGGCCTGCTCGAGGAAGTCCTGCAGAGCGAGGGCGTTCATGACCGTGCCGAGCATGCCCATGTAATCGGCGCGGCCGCGGTCCATGCCTCGCTGGCTGAGCTCGGCGCCGCGGAAGAAGTTTCCGCCGCCCACGACGATCGCGATCTCGACTTCCGATACGGCCGCTGCGATATCGCGCGCGATCTGCCCGACGACATCCGGATTCACCCCGAGCTGTCCGCCGCCGAAGGCTTCACCGGAGAGCTTGAGAAGGACGCGGCGGCGTCCGGTGCGTTCAGTCATGGGTGGGTGATCCTCTCGTCCCGATTCAAGATACTGCCTCTTGGGCATGAAGAAGGGGTTCGGATCATGCTGATCCGAACCCCTTCGACTCTGCTACGCGCCGACCTTGAAGCGCGCGAAGTCCGTCACGGTGATACCGGCGTCCTTCGCCACCTGGGCGACAGAGAGCTTGTTGTCCTTGGCGTAGTC
>Ga0308157_10004201_pt1 | contig 19464 bp, 9 predicted proteins | sample PhyBR1_FD_201035 | JGI IMG/M metagenome (GOLD analysis project Ga0308157, IMG submission 201035) | Phyllosphere microbial communities from UC Gill Tract Community Farm, Albany, California, United States - DLSLB.R1 | ecosystem: Host-associated > Plants > Phyllosphere > Unclassified | place: USA...
GCTGCGCGGCCAGTTGCGAGATGCCGACGAAGGACGCGGTCTCGCCGATAGAGCGCTCCAGGCTGGCGGCAACGTTGATCGCCAGCGCGGTGCGCGCGGCGGTCTTCTCCGGCTCGCTGCCGGCGTAGTTGCTGAGCTCATTGATCAGATCGATCACCAGCCGTTCGCGCTTGACGCCCGTATTGAGCGTGTCGGCGGCGCGGGCGATTTCGTTCAATGCGCCCGGACGTCCGAAGCCGATGGTGTACAGGCGGCTCGCAAACTCATAATTGCTCAGGCTACGGAATTCCTTGGACTCCACCATGTTCCGGACGATTTGTTCGAGCGGCGTCCCGTTACTCAACTGATAGACAGCCGACGTGATGGCGGCCGCTTCCGGCGCACGGTTGAACAGCACCAGGTACAGCTGCGTGATCTGCGTCACGTACTTGGCGGCAGGCGGCATTGCGGCTTGGGCGGCGGCGTCGAAGGTGGTGGCCTCGGCGCGCGCGGCGTCGCTGTTGTCCTGGATGAACTTGGAGAAGTTCAGCGTGGCCTGGTCAGGGCTGCTGGCATTTTGCGCCAGGGCCGACAGCGCGCCAAGGTTGCTTGCCACTTGCGTGTTGAACGTGACGGAGTCGGCGCCGGCGCCGCCTGCCGACAGATTGCGCACCATCGTCATGACGACCGGGCCGCGCGATTCCGGCGCGCTGGTCAGCGCGTCGCTCAATGTCCGCAAGGTGGCGTTGTCCGGTGCGTGGCCGGTGGCCGCGGTGTAGGCCTTGATCACGAAGGCGTCGTTACTGATCGTCAGCTTGGGATAGAGATCCTGGTTGCGATTCAGGACGTCGACGGTGATGTCTTCCAGGCTCTTGCCGGCTTTAAGCGAGTTCAGGGCCTGGTTCAATTCCAGGAAGGTCGGGCTGCGTTTCAACAGGGCGGTGTAGACTTCGGTGACTGCGCGTACCTGTTTGGACAAGGGGCTGGCGCCAGCTGCGGCCTGGACCGCATCGGTACGGACCACGTTGGCGCTGGCCAGTGCGCCGCGACCGGCCTCCAGCGACTTGACGGAGCCGATGGCGGATCTCAGTACGGCGGCAGTGTCGGCCACCGTTTTGAAGTCGATCAGCTTGGCGTTGCTGGCCAGGCCGACCGACAGCGCGGCGTCGCGCATGCGGGCCTGGGCAGCGATTGAATCGGCGGCGGTGACGTCGACCGTCGCTGCAGCAGTCTGTACCTGGATGGCGCGGCTGAGCGTGGTGCCGGCAACCTTGGCCACTTCGTTGTAGGACCAGGCGTAGTTGTAGGCCTCGTTCGCGTCTTTCGCTGCCTTGCTGGCATTGGTGTATGCCGTCCCGGCGGCATCCTGTTGCGCCTTGATGCTGTCCGCAACGGCCAGGCGAACTGTACGATAGTTCGCTATTCGTCGATCGATCTCGGTCGTCAATGGCTTGTAGACGGCATCAAACTCCGCCTGGAAATTGAGCCGCTTGGCGATGCCGCGGTAGGGAGGAACCGTCGGAGCGTAGAGTTCTTTCTTCGCCCCAGCCAGGAATTGAAAGGCTTGGTCAACGGAATTGAAGCCAGCGCTAACTGTGTTGGCATACCACCAGTTGTCAGTGGGCCAAACTTTCCCTGGGGATACATCCGGCTCCCGGGACAGCATTTTGTTATACAGGTACTTGAAAAAGCTGGCGCGCTCTGCGTCAGTCTTGACGGAGGGCAGGCCGACGTACGCGAGTAGGTCCTTAAGTCTCGCATCGCCGGTATGGTCACCCAGAAACACCGAGTAGACCGAGCTGAAATCGGTCTGCATTCCCAGGATGACCATCAATTCCACTACTGCTTGGAGATTGTCCGCATTCTTAAGCAGGGTGCCGGTAGCGGCCAACGACGAGGCGGCGGCAACTCGCCAGTCGTCGTCGACTTTCAATGCGGTCGTCCTATTCAGCTCGGTTAGCGCGGTCCCCAGTGTTTCATTTGCCTTCCGCAGTACCTCCGCTTTATCACTGAGGTCGCCCCCGGCTCTTGCGGCCTCGGTTGCCGCGTTCAGCGCAACCGTTTGTATGGCATTACGAACGCGCGTATCGAACTCGCCTTTAAGACGGTAATCGAGTTCCGTGCTGACGGGAGTATTGACCAGTTCCCGGATGATGCCGACAGCGACGCTGGCGTAGCCCATCGCAGTGCTATTGCTGATCAGTTTGGAAACCCAGCGGTTGCTGTCGGCCCCCGGTTCGCGCCCCCAAACCTGCTGATACATTTGCTTCACGAACGCGACCTTGTCGGTCGGGAATGTCGCTTTCTCCAGCATCTGCCGGGCGATATCGACCGGATCGGTGCCCTGGATGTAGGCACGGGTCCAGAAGTTGAGCCCACCGACGTCGATGTCGAGCTGGCCCGGCGCGCCCCGGTTGAGGATGCCGACGTAGAAACGCGACAGCTCCAGCGCCGCCAAGGCTTTGGGGTCGGTGGTGCTGGCGGTGATATCGCTCAAGGCCTTGGCGGCGGTGGCGGCACTGCTGGCTTTGGCGTCGGCATCCTTGGCGATCGCGTAGGCGGATTCGGCCTGTCCAATTTGCGTGCTCAGCCCCTCCAGCACTCTGCTGATGTTGTTGTGGAACTGCGCCTGGGCCAGCTGGATGTCGCGCTTGCCTGCGTAGGTGTCGGCAATCGGATCTTCCAGGAAGGACTTGAGCAGGCCGGCGATGACCTGGGCGCGGTTCTCCGGCAGCGCGGCCGCCGCGGTCCACTTCGCCACACCGTCCGGGTCTTTGGCCGGATCCAGGCCCAGCGCCTGGGCATACAGCTGTTTGACAAACTTGCCGGCGTCGTAGCCGGTTGGCGGGGTTTTGTCCATCATCGACTGAATCGCCGCGACGTCGGTCATGCCGTCGCGCATCTGCAGCGACATGGCGGTGATGCCGCCCAGATCCAGCCCGGGCTGGCCCGGTGCGCCGCGCGACAGCACGACGACATACAGCTGCGCCGCGCGCACCAGCGGCGCGACCAGGGCGTTGCCGCTGGCGGCGGCCTGCAGCGTGTTCAAGTTCGCCTGCGCGGCATTGACCTTGCCAAGGCCGTCGGCGCTCGCGGCTGCTTGCGCGGCGGCCGTGGCGGCGGCGGTCGATGCCGCCAGCGCCTCGTTGATCAGCACCTGCACGCCGATCGAGTTGCCGAACGCGATGGCGGCGGAGATGTCGGTGGAGGTGACCTTGGACAGGATGGCGCCGCCTTGGGCCAAGTCATTGCTGCCGAAATTGAGCGCATAGGTGATGCCCACTGCAGCCTTGTTGTTGAGCAGGTTGCGCATGGCTTGTTCGTCGGGCTTGGTGCTGGACGCCACCGCGTTGATGATGTTCAACATCAACTGACCGCGTGTTGTGTTCGCCGCGGCGGGCACCCAGGTGGCCACCGCGCTGGCCAGCGCGGCGCTGCCGGGCTGCAGTCCCAGGCCCATGGTGAACACGCGCGTGACAAAGTCCTTGTCGCTCAAGCCGGACGGGTAGAGTGCGCTGTTCTGGCCTTCGTGACTGAGCATGTCGTTCACGATGTCGAGCATGGTCCCTGGACGTCCGCTCTTGAGCACATTGACCCAGAAGGCATAGCCACCGGAGTCCGGCGCCCGGTTCAGCACCACGGCATAGACGCGCGCCAGTTGCAGGCGCAGCGTTTCCAGCGGGGTGGCGGCCGTCGCCGCCCGGGTCGCGTCCGCCGCGGCTTGCGCGGCCAGCGCCAGCGCCTGCAGCTGCAGCGTGGCCTTGTGCGCCGCGTCGGCCGCAGTGCCGGCGCTGTACATGGCGTCGATCGCGGCCTTGTTGGCGGCAACGATCTGCTCGGTGCTCAGTCCCGGCGACGGCGTGGCGGCGTAGGCCAGGCAGACCGTGACCTTGTCGAACAGCATGGTACGGGCCGCCTGCGCGGCCGCATCGCCGCTATTGTCATTGGCGACCCGGTTGCACAGGCCGACGATGAAGCTGGCGTGCGCGGCGGTCGGCGGCGTGGCCTGTCCCAGCGCTGCGGTCTCCGTGGACAGTTCCGCCGGGGTCGGCATGCGCCCCAGCAGATTCAGGTAGGCGAGCTGGACCAGTTTTTCATTGTAGCTTGCCGGCGTCAGCGTCGGCGACAGGCCGAGAGCCAGGGCCTCCTTGTCCTGCATCATGCTCAGCGCAATCGATTCCAGCGTCTTGCCGTTGCTGAGGTCGTTGATCCAGTAGTCGAAGCCGCCTTTGTCCGGCGCGCGGCCGAGCAAGGCCAGGTACAGGCGCGCCAGTTGCACGCGCTGGGTTTCCGCCTTGGCCAGGCGGACGCTCTCGGCGATGGCGCCGTCCGGCGTGCTGTCGGCCAGCGTCAGCAGGCGTGCGGCGGCGTCGGCATCGCTGCCGCCGAGCAGCAGATAGTTGGTGACTGCCTTGGTGCGTGCGTCGAGCGCGGTGCCGGCGTCGTCGAGCAGGGCGCGGATCACCTGGCCGCGCGCGGCCGGGGTGGTCGCTTGGTTGAGCTTGCCGGTCCACAGGTCCAGCTTGGCCTGGTAGCCGGCGTCGGAAGGCAGTGGCCGGCCGATGGTGGCCAGCATCTGCTGGACGGCGGTGCCGTTGTCGTTGCCGCGGCGGGTGCTGGCCTCGGCGCTGGCAAATATCTCGCCGGCCAGCTGGGACAGCGTGGCGCCCAGATTGTATTTGCCGACCCACCGGTTGAGCGTGGCCGGATCGGGCGCGCGCCCCATCAGCATCAGGTACAGGGCGACGACCTGGCTATTTTTGGCGGTGGTGTCGACCTCGGCGATGTGCATGGCGCCCATGCGGCTTTGATAGCTGCTGCCGCCGACCGGCGTCATCTTGACCTGGTATTCGTAGTCGCCGCTGGCCATGCCGCCGGTGCTGAAGACGGGCGTGCCGTCCAGCCACTGCACGCGGTCGGCGCCGGCCGCGACCCAGGCGCCGTCCGGCTTGAGACGGTATTGCACTTCGATGGTCTTGCCGGCGTCGTCGCGCCGGCCTATGACGATCAGGCTGTCGATCGCGGGGCGGTCGTAGCTGCTCGGCACCTGGACCCAGGCGCCGTTGAACCAGACCAGCACCGTGTTCAATTCGTTGACGGCGCTGGAATCGATCACATTGCCCAGCAAATCGTATTGTGTGTCGGTGCGCAATTGCTGCGCCACGTTGCGCGCCGCCATGGCGTTGGCCACGTCCGCCAGTTCGTGCACCCTGGCCTGGTCGGTGGTGGCGCTGCGGATCTGCGCGGTGGCCTGGCCCCGGGCGTTGAACAGGGTGACGGTGTCGACGCCGTCGACGCCGTTGCTGTACCAGGCGCGGCCGGCCTGGTCGTACTTGGTGCTGGTCACCTGCTTCCGCATACCGCTGGCATCGGTGACGTAGGTCCCGATGACTTCGCCGAAGGCGTTGTAGGCGTTGCTCTTGATGACGTTCGGGCGGCTGGTGTTGTCGACCAGGTCGGCCAGCGGCGGCGTTTCCGTTTCCTTGATGCGGCCCAGGCTGTCGTAGCGCGCGATCTGGAACGTGGTTTGGGTGGTGTAGCTGTCGTCGGCATTGCGGGCGCTGACGGTGCGCCACTGCTTGACCGCATGGCCCAGCGCATCGTAGGAGGTGTGGGCGACCGACACCGGCACGCCGGCCGGACGCGGATTGGTTGGACCGAACTGCTCGGGATCGAGCACCTCGACGGCGCGGCCGTCCAGGTTGTAGTGGGTCATCGTGACGCGATTGTAGCCATTGCCGGCGTCGCCGGCAGGCGGTGCGCCTATCCCCGGCGGATTGCCGATGATGCCGGCGTAATCGATGCGCACGGCGGTATTGCCGAGCAGGTCGAGCTTGAACTCGGTCAACGACGGCGCGGCCGCGGTGATCTCCGCAACGCCCGGCAGCTGCGCCTTGGCGATGGCGATGACGCGGCCCAGCTGGTCGTAGTAGGTGTAGACTTGGCCGCCAAGCGCGTCGACGGCGAGGACCTGGTTGTCCAGTGCGTCATAGTAATACGCGGTCTTGATGTCGCCGGTGACCTCCGCGCCGTCGCGGAAGAATTTCGCGCCGACCTTGGATTGGCTGCTCAGGCGGTTGGCCAGGTCATAGACCGACTTGGTGGTGCGGTTGGTGTCGGACGGTGCGGAGGGCGGCGCGCCGCCGTTGGCGCGGGTGTCGTCCCAGTCGCCGGGCTGGCTGTACTCGGTCTGGGTGACGGTGCGGTTGCTGCCATCCCATGCGTAGGCGTAGGTGGTGAAATAGCCGGTGCCGGTGTGGCCGTCGGCGCTGGACGACAGGGCCGACACCTGCGCCTTCAAGTTGCCGCGCAGGTCGTAGAAGTTGCGGGTCTCGCTGGCGAGGGTGAGGCGTTTGCGGTTGCCGGCGGCATCGGCGGCGCTGGCGCCGTAGACCGATTGCGCGCGCACCTGGCCGAAGCGATCGTAGGCGGTGTCGGTGGTCTTGGCCGCGCTGATGTATGGGCCGGTTTTGCTGAGCTGGTCGTAGACGTCGGTGAGCGGCTCGCTGGACCTGATGACGCGGCCGAGCAGGTCGTAGTCGGTGTGCAAGGTGCGGTCGTTTTGGGGATCGCTCTGCAAGCGGCCGAAGAAGTCCTTGGCGCCCAGCTGGTCCGGTGTTGGCGTGCCGCCCTGCGCGGGCTTGTTGTAGCGCGTCAGCTCGTTGACTTCGCCGAAGGTGTTGTGCGCGTAGCCGGTGACATAACCCATGGCGTCAACGTCGTAGCGGACCTGGCCGTGCTGGTCGTAGACCTTGTAGCTGATGTTGCCGGCCGCGTCCTGATTGGAGACAGCGTTACCGAAGGCGTTGTAGCGCACGGTGGTGACGCGGTCGCCGGAATCTTTTTCAAAAGCGTACGCCGTGCCGGCGGTGGATTTGGGATCGGCGGCCTCGTCGTACACCTTGATTGACGACAGGACGGTCTGCGTCTGGTGGCCGGCCAAGTCATAGTGATAGGTGGTGGTACGCGCCAGGCTGCTGCCGTAGGCTTCGGTGCGGGACTTGAGGTTGCCCAGCATGTCGTACTCAAGCGCGGTGATCAGCGCTTGCGGCGGGAGTGCTGCCCATGCGCCCATGGCGACGTTGAAGTCTGCAATGTAGCTGAGTAATTGCGGACTGGTCTCCCTGACCATGTGGCCGGCTGCGTCGTATTCGTAAGTCCAGGTGCTGCCGGCCTTGTTGGTGAACGTAAGCTTGCGGCCTTGACCGTCATACGTATACGACTCGGTATTGTTCAACGGGTCGGTCGAGCTCAACAGATTGCCCATCGCGTCGTAGGTGAAGCTATTGACGACGACCGACTTGTTCTTGATCTGCTGGTTGGCCTCTGCGGAAAGCGCGGACGGCAGCAGCGGGTCCGCGAACGGGGTTGCCGGCGGCGCCAGGTATTCCCTGGTCTCCCTGACTTGGCCCAGAGTGTTGTAGACGGTTTCCTTCAGATAGCCGGCGGCATCGACCGTGTAGCGCAGGCGGCCTTGCTGGTCGTAGCTGTAGCGGATAAGGCGGTCCACGCCCGGTGTCGGCGTCAGCAGGGTTTTGATATCGGCGGTGAGCGGCGTCAGCGTGGCGAGCTGGTTCGGCTTCAACGCGGCGGCGTACTGCATGGTCGCCGCCAGATTGCCGTAGGCGTCATAGCGCTGTTCGGTGACCTGGCCCAGGGCGTCGATGCTGTAGAGGGGCCGATTGTCGAGGTCGTAGATGGTGCGGGTGATGCGGTCCGTAGGCTGCGGCGCAGTGTCGTAGGCGGTGCGTTGGGTGACGTTGCCGCGCGCATCGTAATCGAGGCGGGTGACCGCGCCGGTGGCGTCGATCGTCACCTGCACGCGATTGAGGGCGTCGTAGCGGTAGCTGGTGGTGCGGTCGTTGTTGACATCGGTCACCGGGGCCGTCGTCGGGTAGTCGGAGGTCGATGTGGTGACTTGCGGCGTGGCGTATTGGGTGATCGAGGTCAGATTGCCAGCGGCATCGTAGCTGCGGCTGCTGGCGGCCCATTGCACCTGGTTGGCGGTCTGGTTCTGTGCGACGGCCACCGTTTTGACGCGGTTGGCGCTGTCGTAAGTGTAGTAGGTGACGGCGTCTGCGGGGGATACGGTGCCATAAGCGAGCAGCCGGGCGTTGGTGGGTGTCACACCATTGTATGGTGTCGCGTATGCAGTCGTCGCAGCCAGATTGCCGAATGCGTCATAGGTGTTGCGCACCATTGACCAGGTTCCGGAGTAAATTTTTCTAGTTCCAAACGGAAGGATTTGTCCCGTGGCGGTGGCCACCAAGCGGTTCGCGTTGTCGTAGGCATAGACGACGATATTGTCAGTGCTGGTATGCAGAGGCTCGACCGGCGCGAGAGGCGGCGTGGCACTCGACACCCAACCTCTAAATGTAATGTGCGAGCTTAGGTTACCGTTTCCGTCATAGGTATTCTTGACGACGGACCATTTCGCCTGGGCGCCGCTGCCATCTTCGAGGGTCATGACGGTGGAGACCAGGCCGCGCGCGTCGTAGAAGTATAGCTGGTGACTATCGTGAACCACATCAGGTATGGCTTGCGCCAGCGCCGCGTTCAGGTCGGCCGCTGCATAGTCGACCTGCCTGGCGTAAGTAATGCGCTCGGTCAGCTGGCCCAGCGCGTTGTAGGTGTAGGCCGTCAGCGCGCCGCCGGACGTGAGCGAGGCTTTCAGACGGCCGTCGAGGTCGTAGAAATTGCGGCCGCCCGGATTGGCGGCCGGCGCCGAGACGTTGCCGTTCGGGACGTTCTGCTGCTCGGTGGAGTCCACCCGGCCGAAGGCGTCGTAGTGCACCGTGCTGCGGTTGCCGAGGGCGTCGATGGCAGCGCTCTGGCGGCCGTTGTGGTCGTATTCGTAGCTGGTCACGCTGTCGACCGCGCTGGCGGCAAGGTGGCCGGCAATGGTGCCGATGTTGGCGTCACTCTGGCCGCCGCTCAATGTCGCCAGCGTGGCAGCGTCGATGCGGGTGCCGTAGTTGGTCTTGCTCTTGAGCTGGTTGAAGCCGCTATACGCCAGCGCGGTGACTTCGCCGGCGGCGTTGACGATATAGCTGAGGTTGCCCTGGGCGTCGTAGTAATAACGGCTCTGGTTGCCCAACTGGTCGGTGGCGGTCAGGCGCAGGCCGTTTTCGTTGTAGGTGTAGCGGCTGCCGTAGCGCAGCCAGATGCGGTCGACGTCTTCCGGTTTTGCGGTGGACAGCGCGGCGACGCCGTCGGCGTTCAGCTCGGCGATCAGGCGGCCTTGCAGGTCGTAGCGTTCGGCTTGGGCGCGGGTAGTGCCGGTGCCGACGCGGGTTTCGATCAGCTTGCCGAGTTTGTCGTAGGCGTAGCGGGTGACGATGCCGCCGGGAGCGGTTTCGGTCTCGAGCTGGTTGCGCGCGGTGTAGGTGTAGCTGGTGACCAGGTCGGCGTCGTTGACGGCGTAGCCAAGATCGGTCATTCGGGCCGCGCCAGGCACGCTGACCGCGACCGCATAGTGGCGGCGGCTGAGCAAGTTACCGTTGGCGTCGTACTTCAGTTCGCTCAGGTAGTTGCCATTGTCCAGCGTGCCGGCCAGTTGGCCCTTGGTGTTGTAGAAGTAGCGCTCGTGCGAGGCGACTGCTCCGGCGCTGGCGATGATGGCGGTCGCTGCCGGCGCCTGGTTCAGGTAGGCTGCGGTCAGCTGGGTGCCGTAGTTCAGCGTTTCGATTAACTGGCCGAGGGCGTCGTAGCGGTGTTCGGTGACAAAGCCGGCCGGATCGATTTCCAGCTGCAGCTTGCCGTCGTCGGTATAGAAATTGCGGCTGACGTGATCGTCCGTGCCCGGCACATCGTCGAGCGAGGCTGGCGCGTACACATTGGCCAATTTGCTGATGTCGTAGGCGCGGCTGATCACTTGCGTCACGCGCGAGGCTTGGTCGTAGACGTAGACGGCCAACAGGCCGCTGGCGTCGACGGATTTCCACAGGCGACCGGCGTTGTCGTACAGGTTCCAGCTGCTGCGGTTGTCGGCGTCGTTGTCGGCCACATGCAGGTCGGCCAGGCTCACGCGCGGCCACACGCCGTTGACCGGTGCCAGTTGGTTGAGCTGGGCCGCCGTCAGCGGCTTGGCGTAGGCGATGGTGCGGGTGACCTGGTTGTCGGCGTTGTAGAAGTAGGCGGTCAGGTCGCCATTGGCGTCGACCTTGACGGTCTGGCGGCCGGCGGCGTCGTACAGGAAGTACATGGTGCCGCCGTTGCGCGTGGCAGTGCTGCGCAGCTGGCCGTCGTTGTCGTAGCTGTTGGTGGCGATGCTGAGTACTTGGCCACCCTTGTCCAGCTGCGAAACGGTGGTGGCGCGGCCGGCGTGGTCGTAGGTGGTCTTGGTGACCAGGCCGTTCGACAGCGTGACGCTGCGGCTGCCGCCGCCGTCGTCATAGCTGTAGAGCGTGGTGTCTGCGCCGGCGCCGGTGGCGGCACTGGTGGTTGACAGCAGGCGGCCCAGGCCATCATAAGCGAGAATGGCGCTGGTCTGGGTCTTGCCGTCGATGCTTTGCAACAGCTGGCCGTGCTGATCGTATATGTACTGTACCGTAACCACCGCAGTGGACGCTTGCGCCATTGGCATCAACGAGGAGTTGGGCAAGGTGGCGTAAGTGCTGGTCTTGTTGACCAAGCCGCGCGGGTCGTAGCCATAGTCAGTCCTGTTGACCGTGGCAGCATCCGCCTGCAGCGCAAGACCCCAATCCACCAAAGCGGCTTCCGTGACCGTCGTGCCAGCCGGAACGAACGCGTTGTTGTATTCAATCGTGTTGGAGCGAAGACCAGCGGCGTTATAGCGGTATTCGGTAACTCGACGTTCGGGGCTGACGATAAAGCGGAGATTGTTTCGGGAATCGTAGGCGTATTGGGTGGATAGCCCAGGCTTTGTGGAGCCATACGGATAGACCGTTTCCAGCAGCAGTTTGTTGTTGGATATGTTGAAGTTGCGTGTTATGACGTCACCAGCCGGACTGGTTTCGCGGGTGCGGTTGCCGTTGGCGTCGTATTCGTAGAGGGTCTTCTTGCCGCGCGGGTCGGTCACGCTGAGCACGTTGCCGTTAGCATCGTAGGCGAAGGTCGTGACCTGGCCGGGCACGACGGCGCCGTTGAGCAGCGTCGACGGTTCGGTTACGGTCAGCAACTGGCCGGCGCCGTCATAGGCGTAGATGGTGTTGTTGCCGAGCGGGTCGGTCACCGTGGTCTGCCCGGTGCCGTAGGCGTAGCGGGTGATTTGGCCCAGGCCGTCGGTGACGGTGTCGATCTTCCACGCGCCAGCCACCTGCTTGTAGCTGAACGCCAGTCGGGTGCCATCGTTCTGGGTCGCGCTGGTCACCTCGTTGGTGTTGTCGAGGTAGGTGTAGGTGGTGGCGTAGAGCTTGCCGTCGGCGATACTGTTGTCGTCCGGCGTCAGGTCGGTGCTGACCTGGGTCAGGCGGTTGAGCGCGTCGTAGCTGTAGTGCACGCGGGTGCTGGTGACACCGGCGCGGTCGGTGACGCGGATCTGGCTCAGGTTGCCGTTGACGTAATCGAAGTGGGTGACGTCGCCCGAGGCGTCGGTGACCTGGCTGAGCAGGCCGTTGCCGTCGTACAGGTAGCTGATCCGCGCACCCAGTTGGTCGCCGCTGGACTGGATGCGGCCGCCGGCGGCCAGGGTGCCGTAGTTTTCGTAAAGGCCCGCCATGTCGCTGCGGTCGGCGGTCCAGACCCATTCCTGGCTGGCGTTCAGGCTCAGGTGGCTGTAGCCGCCACCGCCGTCGGTGCTGAGGTACTGCGCGCGGGCGGCGTCGTAGCGGTACAGCTCGCGGCTGCCGTCGCTGTTGATGCGGGTGACGGTGCTGCCGGTGGTGTTGATGGTGCCGGTCAGGTCGACGATCTGCCGGACCGCGCCCATGCGCCAGCTCGGGCCATAGCCGTTGTTGTAGCTGCCTTGCGAGTTGTAGGTGCGGGTCAGGGACAGGTTGGCGCCGAGGGCGGCGATGAAATCATCCTGGTCCTGCAACACCAGGTTGCCGGTGGCGGCGTTGACATACGCGCCTTCCTTGTTGTTGCCCAGGTTGGGGTTGCCGAACACGCCCGCCTGGCCCAAGGTGCCTGCGGAACCCGTGGACAATCCGAAACCGTTGCCGCTGACAATAGCTACCATTTTTCTCTTCTTCGCATGAGGTTAGTCTGTCGGTGCCGACGTCCGGCACCATCTAGACAAGATATCCAGCGATCCGAAGAAAAGTTTAGTGAAATGACATTTATTTTTTAGTTCAGCATTTTTTGCCCGGCCTGCGGCCAGAAGAACCTGTGAATAAGCCCATTGCGTTACCGCTGAGCGTGCCGCGTGCTGTGCGTGTTGGTCGACTACTGGAGGCTAATTTGCCCCGTCCAGATCAAGATATCCACATGATTTTGCAAAAGTTTAGGATGAATATAATCTTCGGCATCTTTTTCTTTGGCAATTAGTGGCGGGACTCCAATTTTCTCGACATCAATATTTATAACGGAATAATGATAAATTTCAAAATTTAATATTCATTTGTCCGCCGTTTTGATTGTTATAAATTCGTTCATCGTGGTAAAAATACAGTTGTGTATTGTGAAAACAATTGTTCCACATAGAATACTCTTTTTCTATTGAGTAATGTTGTTAAAAATGTGCTAGGATGCATGCCTTTTTTGTAATTTTGGGGCGTAACTGCCATCGAAGGGCAAGCTCAGTATGGACGTGATGGCAATCGCGGCGAACGGGATGCAGCATGATTTGCTGCGGATGGAAACCATCAGCCAGAACATGGCCAATGTGTTGACGCCCGGCTATAAGAAACAGATCCTGTCGGGCAGTTCCTTTGCCCAGCAGGTCAGCGGCGGGCTGGCCGACGTCGCCGCCACGCTGTCGATCGACGCCGCGCCAGGCACCGTGCGCTATTCGGGCAATCCCCAGGATCTGGCGATCGAAGGGCCGGAATTTTTCGAGATCGCCGGCACGCAGGGCCCAGCCTATACGAGGCAGGGCAGCTTCCATACCGATGTGCGCGGCCGGCTGGTCGGCGAGCACGGCATGCCGGTGATGGGAACCAGCGGCGAAATCGTCCTCAACGGCCCTTATGTGATCGACACCAACGGCGACGTGCGACAGGGCGATCGCGTGATGGCGCGCCTGAAGATGGTGCGCTTCGCTAATCCGGAAGCGCTGCAGCCGCTGGGCAGCGGCACCTATGCGCAAGGCGGTGCGCGTCTGGCCGAAGCCGGCGCCGCGCCGTCGGTGCGGGTGGGCTACCAGGAAAATTCCAACGTCAGCTCGCCGCAGGAAATGGTGCGGCTGACCGAGACCGTGCGCCATTTCGAGGCGCTGCAGAGAATCATGCAGGGCTATGACGACAGCCTGGAAAAAACCATACGCAAGCTGGGAGATTTTTAACACCATGAACGAGTCACTGTATATCGCCGCCACCGGCATGCACATGCAACAAAAGAGCGTCGACACCATCGCCAACAACTTGGCCAACGTGAACACCCCCGGTTTCAAGAAAGCCCATGTGACCTTCGAGGACATGGTCTACCGCGAGATCAGCCGCGTCGGCGGCAGCGACGCCCAAGGCGCGCCCAGCCTGTGGCATGGCGGCGGGGTGGGGATTTTTTCGCTGTCCAAGGTCTTTACGGCGGGCGAACTGCGCAAGACCGATGCGCCGCTGGACGTCGCTATCCAGGGCGATGGCTTCCTGGAGGTGTCGATGGTCGACGGCAGTTCGGCCTACAGCCGCGGCGGCGCGTTGTCGGTCGACCATGATGGTTTTCTGGCGACTGCCGACGGCCACGTGCTGAAGCCGGCCATCCATGTCGGCACCGACGCCAAGAGCATCGTGGTCAAGGCCGACGGCCAGGTGCTGGTGCAGGGTGCCAACCAGTCCGAGCCGAGCGAAGCCGGGCGTATCGAGTTGAGCCACTTCTCCGACACCACGGGCCTGGTATCGCTGGGCGCCAATCTGTACCAGCCATCGGCGCGTTCCGGCGACGCGATCTACGGCAAGCCTGGCGAGGATGGACTGGGCACGCTGGCGCAGGGCTTTGTCGAAGCATCCAACGTCAACCTGGTCAATGAAATGGTCGACCTGATGGCCGCGCAGCGCGCTTACGAAAGTAGCGTCAAGGTGATCCAGGCCTCGGACGAGATGCTAGGCATGAGCAACAACCTGCGCAAATAAGGATGGCGCTGCGGACCTTGGCGTGGTGTGCGCTGCTGCTGGCACTGCCGGCGCAGGCAGTCGAGGCGGTGATCGAGTTGCGCCCGGAAGTACTGCTGAACGGTTCGCGCATGACGCTGGCCGACGTGGCCAGGGTAGCGGCACCCAGCGTCGAATTGCGTCAGGCGCTGGAGGGCGTGCCGCTCGGCAGCGCGCCGCTGGCCGGCCAGGTTGCGCAGCGCAGCCAAGCCGAACTCGATTTGGCGCTGCGCGGCCTGAGCTTGGCGCGCGGCGTGAGCATCGTCTGGCGCGGCGCCGAGCGGGTGCGCATCCAGAGCCAGAGCCAGCCGCTCGATAGCGCGTTGCTGCGTGAGCTGGCGCGCGCGCAGCTGCAGCAGGGTCTGGGCGCGGCGGACGTGGAACTGGACGTCCGTCTGGCCGCGCCGCTGCCGGACTTGGCGGCGCCGGCCGGCGCGCTGCAGTACCGGGCGCGCCTGGTTGACGGCAGCCGCCTGCGTCCGCGGATGGCGGTGTGGATCGACGTGCTTGCGCAGGACGTGGTGTACCGCTCGGTGATCGTGCCGCTGGCGGTCAGCGCATGGCGCAACGTGTATGTGGCGCAGCGCGCCTTGCCGGCTGGCGCGGTGGCGACGGCGGCCGATTTCGTGCTGCGGCGCGAAGAGGTGGCGGGCCTGCCCGATGCGCCGCTGGCCGGCGGCGCGCTGCAGCACGGCGGCCGGGTGCGACAGGCGCTGGCGGCCGGGCAGGTGGTCACGGCGCGGCAGATCGCCCCGGCGGCGATGGTGCTGCGCGGCGACCGCGTGCGGCTGGTGACGGCGGCGGCTGGCATCGAAGTGGAAACCGGCGCTTACGCGCAGGCGGACGCGGTGGTGGGCCAGCAGGTACAGGTGCGCCCGGAGCGCAGTAACGACATGGTAATGGCGCGGGTGATGGCACCCGACCTGGTACGAATTGAAGGAAGGTAGGTAGTGATGCGGTTCATATTTTTGCTGATGTTGGCGGCGCTGGCCGCCGGCGGTGTCCAGGCGACCAGCCTGTACCAGCCGGCGACTTACCAGTCGTTCACCTCCGACCTGCGGCCGCGTCGCGTCGGCGACCTGATCACGGTGATGGTGTACGAAAGCGCCAGTGCCAGCAGCACCGCCAACACCAGCGCCGGCCGCGATGCCGGGGTTGGCGTGGACCTGCACACGCCGGGCAAGGACTACAACGCCGGCGTCAAGGCCAACAACCAGCTCGACGGCCGCGGCCGCACCGCGCGCGAAGGCCGGGTGCTGGCGCAGATCACCGTGGCGATCCGTGAGATCACCCAACAGGGCGACCTGGTGATCGCCGGCGAACAACTGCTGGAAGTGAACAACGAGAAGCAGCAGATCCGCGTCGAGGGCCGCATCCGGCCGCAGGACGTGTCCGACGCCAACGTGGTGCTGTCGACCCGCATCGCCGGCGCCAAGATCAGCTACGTGGGCCAGGGTGACCTGGCCGACGTCCAGCATCCGGCCTGGTGGCAGCGTTTCCTCACCCTGTTCGGACTGTGACCATGCTGCGTATCCTGATTTGCGCGCTGCTGTGCGCCACCCTGAGCGCGGCCGGCGCCGCCGAGACCATCCGCATCAAGGACATCGGCAAGATCGCCGGCTGGCGCGACAACGCGCTGACCGGCTACGGCCTGGTCACGGGCCTGGCCGGCACCGGCGATTCGGCCCGCAACAAGGCCACCCGCCAGTCGATCGCCAACATGCTGTCGCGCTTCGACATGACGGTGGTGGCCGACGACGTGCAGAGCCGCAACGCCGCCGCCGTGATGGTGACCGCCAGCCTGTCGCCGTTCGCGCGGCCGGGCGACGCGCTCGACGTCACCGTCACCTCGATGGGCGACGCCCGCAGTCTGGTGGGCGGCACGCTGATCCTGGCGCCGCTGAAGGCGGCCAACGGCCAGGTCTATGCGCTGGCGCAGGGGCCGCTGTCGGTGGGCGGCTACAAATACGATTTGAACGGCAACGTGGTGCAGAAAAACCATCCGACGGTGGCCTCGATTCCTGGCGGCGCGACGGTGGAGCTGGGCGTGCCGAACGACGTCAGCAACGGCGGCCAGAGCGTGACCTTCGTGCTGTCCGACCCCGACTACACCACCGCCAGCCGGGTCGCGGCCGCCATCAATGGCGCGCTGGGGCAGAACCTGGCGCTGGCGCAGGATGCGTCCGGCATCGAGATCCGCATCCCCGAGGGCCGGCGCGCGCGCCTGACCGATTTCCTCATGGCGGTCGAGAACGTCAGCGTCGAGCCGGACCGGCGCGCCAAGGTGGTCATCAACGAACGCACCGGCACCGTGGTGTCCGGAGGCGACGTGCGCATTTCCAGGGTGGCGGTCTCGCAGGGCGACCTGAAGGTCACCATCGTCACCGACAACACGGTCTCGCAGCCGCTGCTGGTGAGCCAGACCGGCGCGGACGTGCGCAGCGTGCGCGTGGCCAACAGCCGGGTCGACGTGACGGAGCAGGGCGAGACCGGCTATGTCGCCGCCAGCAACAACACGGTGGCCGACCTGGTGCAGTCGCTGACGCGGGTCAAGACCAACACGCGCGACATCATCTCGATCCTGCGCGCGGTGAAGGCGGCCGGCGCGCTGCACGCCGAACTGATCGTCCAATAACTTTTATCCAAGGAAGCGGCTATGGTATCCCTGATCGACAGCAGCACGGTAGGCTTGCTCAGCCTGGCGCTGGACGCGGCCGGCATGCGCCAGCAAGCGATTGCGCAAAACATCGCTAACGTCAACACGCCCGGCTACCAGCGCATGGGCGTGAGTTTCGAAAGCCGGCTCGACGAGCTCCGGCAGGATGTGCGCCAGGGGCGCGCGCCATCGCTGGCCGGGCTGGCGGCGTTGCGGCCGCGGTTTGAAGTGGCCGGCGCCGCCGGCGAGGCCGTCGCGCTGGACACGGAAATGGCATCGCTGTCGGAAAACACCTTGCACCACCAGGCACTGCTCAAAGCGCTGAACAAGCATTTTGCGCTGCTCGGCAGCGCTATCAACGAAGGCAAACGCTAATGGACTACAACGCGGCATTTCAAATCAGCGCCAGCGGCATGGCGGTGGAAAAGCTCCGCCTCGACGTGACGGCGGCCAACATCGCCAACATGAACAGCGCGGCCGCCAGCGCGGCCCAGGCCTACCGCCCGCTGCGGGTGGTGAGCCAGACGACGCCGCTGAATTTCGGCGAACAGTTCGACCGGCTGGCCGGCGGCGGCGTCGAGGTGCTGGCGGTCGAGCCGCAGGCGGTATCGGCGCGCATGGTGTACGAGCCCGGCCATCCGTATGCGGACGCCAAGGGCATGGTCGCCTATCCCGGCGTCAATCACACCGCCGAGATGGTCAACCTGAGCACGGCGCTGCGCGCCTACGAAGCCAATGTGGCGGCCATGAACGCGGCCAAGACCATGGCCGCGCGCGCACTGGACATCGGAGGCCCGCAATGACGATCGAAGCGATTGCCGCAGCCACGCTGGCGGCGGCCGAAGCGTTGCCGGCCATGGCGCCGGCGCCGCAGCCGGCCGACGGCTTCGGCGGCTGGTTCGCGGCCGAGCTGCAGTCGGTCAACGCCGGCCTGGTCAAGGCGGACCACGAGGTGCAGCAGCTTGCGCTCGGCGAAGCCAGCAATTTACACGCGGTGATGATTCATTTGGAGGAGGCCAAGCTGTCCTTCCAGTTGCTGGCCCAGGTCAGGAATCATGCGCTGGAAGCCTATCAAGAAGTGATGAGAATGCAGGTCTAGGAGTAGAACGTGGCAGTCATAAATGAAGCATGGAACCGCCTGGCGGTGCAGTCCCGCGTGGGTATCGTGGTCGGCGCGGTGTTGATCGTCGCGCTGGCGGTAACGCTCGGCCTGTGGGCCTATCGCACCGACTACCAGGTCTTGTTCGCCGACGTGGCGCCGGCCGACGCGGCCTCGATGACGGCCGAGTTGGACAAGATGAAAACCCCGTATCAGCTGGCCGACGGCGGCAACACCATCATGGTGCCCAAGGAGCTGGTGTACAAGACCCGGCTCAAGCTGATGGGCAAGGAGCTGCCGCTGCACGGCGCGGTAGGCTTCGAGGTGTTCAACAACGCCGACTTCGGCATGACGGAATTCGTGCAAAAGGTGAATTACCTGCGCGCCATCCAGGGCGAGCTGACGCGCACCATTCTGTCGATCGAGGAAATCCAGGCCGCCCGCGTCCATCTGGCGTTGCCGGAGCAGGGGCTGTTCAAGAAGGCGCAGACCAAGCCCAAGGCCTCGGTCACGCTGACCATGAAAAACGGCAAGGTACTGGCGGCCGAGCAGATCGCCGGTATCCAGCGGCTGGTGGCGGCCTCGGTGCCGGATATCGTCAGCGCCGACGTCACCGTGCTCAACCAGCATGGCGTGGCGCTGACCCGCGTGGCCCAGGGCGACGGCGGCGAGACCGCGCTGACCCAGCTCGACGGCAAGCGCGGCACCGAGGACTACCTGCTGAAAAAGGTTACCCAGGTGCTCGACCGCACCTACGGCGCGGGCGAAGCGGTGGCCAGCATCGACGTCGCGCTCAATCTCGATCAAAGCAAGGTGACCACCGAGGAAGTGCTGCCGGCCAAGAACTCGGATCCGGCCGCCAACGCCACCGGCGTCGTGGTGCGCGAGCGCAGCAGTTCGCACGACGGCAGCGCCGCCACCGGCGCCGCGGTCGGCTCGGCGCGCGTCAACGGCGCGCCGGCCAGCAGCACCAACGAGTTCGACTACCAGGTCGGCCGCCGCGTCGAGCAGGTGGTGGCGGCCGGTGGCGCCGTCAAGCGCATGACGATTGCGGTATTGGTCAAGCGTGACATGGATGAGGACCAACTGGCGCGGTTGAAGGAAGTCGTGGCCCTGGCGGCCGGTTTCGACAGCCGGCGCGGCGACGCGGTGGTGGTGTACTCCATGCACTCGCTGGCCGCGCAACAGGCCCTGGTCGAGCCGGCGTCCGCCATCGCCAGCGCCGACACCGCCGTGGGCACGGCCGCGCCCGGCGCCGTCAAGCCTGAGCAGGCTGCCGCGCGCAATGTAGTGCCGTGGTTGGCCGGGCTGGCTGGCCTGGTCGCGCTGGCGGCCGTCGCTTTCGGCCTGGGGTCGCGCCGTCGCGTCGTCGCCCGGCCGGCTCGCCTCAGCGCCGCGCAGCGCGAACAGATGCTGCACGATGTGCGCCAATGGATCGCCACGCCGGCGGCGGGCGACATTGCGGGACGCCAGCCATGAGCGGCCACCGTCAAGCGGCGGTCGCGCTGCACGCTTTGGCCGAC
>Ga0308157_10004203_pt1 | contig 19460 bp, 15 predicted proteins | sample PhyBR1_FD_201035 | JGI IMG/M metagenome (GOLD analysis project Ga0308157, IMG submission 201035) | Phyllosphere microbial communities from UC Gill Tract Community Farm, Albany, California, United States - DLSLB.R1 | ecosystem: Host-associated > Plants > Phyllosphere > Unclassified | place: USA...
ATTATCAAAAACGGTCATCACCGCACCGATCATCGGCGCGACGAAACCAGAACATCTTTCCACGGCTATCAGCGCGCTGGACTTTTCACTTAGCGATGCAGAAATCACGGAACTTGAAGCATGCTATCTGCCGCACCCTGTTGACGGGATCATTCCCCCGCTTCCGGATACGCCACCTTCACTCACGCCGCCTTCAGCAATACTGAACTGTTAATACCCTACCCTGGCCCGGCGTTGCCGGGTCTCCCAGATGACTTATTCCAGGTCACTGGTGTGAAAAGGAATGAAATTATGTGAACGGCCAGAGCGCATAATTATCAAGAATAACGAAGCGCAACGTGTTCAGTAAGAGGAGATGAGTGGATGAACTTGTGAAAAAAATTCAGCAACCGATTAGCCCAGGTCGGTCTATGGTGTATATCATTTCCTTATCAACGCATTCGCGCCTTAACGCCGCAAAAGGAAAACTATTCTGTATGCAAATAAGCAGAGCTGATGTAGCCGATCTCATTTATTTCATGGCTATTGCACGTCATCGCAGTTTCAGCCGTGCGGCGATTGAATTAGGTGTCAGTGCATCAGCGCTTAGTCATGCCCTGAAGGGACTGGAAACCCGGCTCGGGGTTCGCCTCCTTAATCGCACGACCAAGAGCGTTACACCTACGGCAGCAGGTCAAGAACTGGTTCAGTCTGTCCTTCAGCCTTTCGACATGATAGAAGGCGCGCTTGAATCGCTTAACCGGTATCGTAATACCCCTACCGGACGTATCCGCATCAATGCTGCCGTTGAAGCGGCCAATCTTTTGCTTGCGCCGGTCATGCCCGCTTTTATGGATCGCTATCCCGATATTGAAATCGATATTGTGGCCAGCAACCGTATGGTTGACGTCACTGATGCTGGCTTTGATGCCGGTATCCGATATGGTGGCACCGTCCCGGAAGACATGGTTGCCCGGCGTTTATCTGCAGATATTCGCTGGGTTATCGCAGCATCCCCCGACTACCTGGAACGTTACGGAATACCTGAGCATCCTGATGATTTGTTACACCATCGCTGTATAAGCAATCGTCTCGGCGACGATCGGATTTATCGCTGGGAACTTGAGCGAGACGGCGAAACGTACCAAATCACTGTGCCAGGCTCAATGACGGTCAACCAGGCTGAAACGGGCCTTGTGGCCGTATTAGGCGGGGCCGGCCTGATGTATTTTCCGGAGCCTCTTGTTGCACCCTATGTGAAGGATGGGCGGCTCCGCCTGGTTCTTACGGAATGGTCCCCGCTGGAGGAAGGTTTTCATATCTATTATTCAAGCCGTCGGCAACTGCCGACCGGGCTCCGCCTTCTGATTGAGTTCATACAGGAGGCCAGGCCGCTGGGTTAGCGTTATTCACTAGATTTCTCACCCTGCGGCGGCGAAGCTGGCGCAGCATACCAGTTGTTCTTCTCCACCATAACGGTGCCCTTCGGCTGCATGACAAAGTTTGGCGACATGATCTGGACATTAAATTCGTTGAAGACGTCCTGAATGTGGCTGTGCAGTTCATTACGGGCGACGGCAAGGGATTGGTTCGGCAAAAGCCGAACCTGTAGCTCATAAGCGATATACCAGTCCATCAATCCTAACTGCCTCACCAGCGGCGGTTCAGAAAGGTCGATACCTTTTGCCCGCTTTGCGGCAAGTTCCAGCATGGCATGCACCTGTCGCCACGGCGTGTCATAACCAATGGTAACGCCTACCGTCAGGTTGATACCGCCATCCGGTTGCTGCGCGCTCAAATTGGTTATTTTTCCACTCACCACAACCGCGTTAGGCACGGTCACGACGTAGTTCTCCCGGGTGATTATTTTGGTGGCGAGCATGCCGATTTCACTGACCTTTCCTTCGTTATCCGCAACGCGGATAACATCACCTTTGCGCAGCGCGCGAGAATAAATAAGCACCAGGCCGCTCATGGCATGGTTCATGATGCCTGCCGATCCCAGTGTTAACATCAGGCCAAAGAAAACGCTGATGCCCTTAAATGCCAGCGAGTTCGCACCGGGTAGAAACGGATACGCAGCTGAAAGCGCAAAGAGCCAGACGGCAACGGATATCAACTTGCGGGTGGCGCCCACGGTTTCAGGGTGGATGCCGGGCAGTTGTAACCGCCCTGCTTCTACCTGGTTGAGCACCATTTTGAGAAGTTTAAGAATGAACGCAGTAATCAGGAAAATGATCAGAACAATCATCAGCCCTGGTAATGCTGAGACGATGGATAAGGCAATTTGCCGCACGACGCGAATCGACCAATCCCCCAGAGACGTGCCCCATACGCGCGTCCATGGAAACAGGCTGAATACCCAGCTGAGCCAGATATAAAAGGCAATTAGCCCCAGAACGATCATTAACAGGGCAAACAGTTTGATTTCAATGGCACCGATGTATCGCCTCCAGCTGTGCGGTACCCAACTGCGGTTTTCCATAATGCGCCGCCGAAAAATGCGACGGAACCCGCGCCAGGAACGCCAGGCGCCGTAGTAGAGAAGCCCTAATACCAGCAGGCCAGCGGCTGTTTTTACCACCGAGAGAGCCAGCCATGCCGGATTGAATTGATCGCGCAAAGCGGTGCGTTGCGCTTCCAGCCGTGTTAAAACGCGTTCTGCGGCCTGATCGAGGGTGAGATCGTCTCCTTCATCAAGATCGGCTTCAGTCAGAAGCATCACTGGCTTACTGTTCATCACAATCAACCGTCCCTGCTGGTTGTAACGGGTAACAGGGATAATCTTCAGTGGTTCGCGAACATCAGCCTGGGTAAAGTTGCGCAATGTATTACGAATACGCAAAACACGTTCTTCCGGGGTGGTAAGGCCAAACTTCGCCTGCAGCATGACAACAGGTTGATGGAAAATGTAGACCGTGCGAGCACGCTCCTGCTCGGTGGGCTCCTGGCGAGGTTCTGCGGCAGAAGCATAAAATGTGATTGAGGCGAAAAGATAGGTTAACGCTGCTAGCAGGATCCTGTTCATCACCACTACCCCAGAGGCTAAATTCTTATTATTTTTCAGGACACCCGCGAATGGCAGGTCTCGTTTTTCAGCATAGACCACCCTTTCGCTTCTGCAACGCCTGCCTGAAGCATATTATTCGCTGTCTGGTGTGCTATCGCTGCCTATGGGTTTATTCCCTTTTATTTGCCCGCACACAAAATTAGAAAGGAATAACACGTTGATTATTAGCAGGATTAAAAAATCCCCCCGTCGACTGCAACACTGTAACGAGGTGGCCGCCAGGATAGACAATGCCGCCCCGACACAGCTGCAGCAGCTCAAGACGCAGCTGGCCGACGAAATGGGTAAGCCTGTGGGGCTACATACCATGGGGATTCCTGCGGCGGTCAGTACGCTCGGGGTGATTGTCAGTTTCGCCATTCCGCAGCTGTGGCTTGGGTATGGCGTACTCGCCGCACTTGGCCAGCCAGCCGAACACGTATTCGTGTGGGTTGTGCTGGTCGCCCTGCTGTTCGCCGGCATTAATGGCGTGACCATGTTTATGATTGGCAAAGGCAGCATGCGCGCCGTGCGGTTACACCTTACGCTGGCGGTGATAAGCCTGGTATTAACGGCAGCCTATCTGCTGGTCGCGCTGAGCGGTAGCGCTGCTCCGGGCGTCAGCCTGACTGCGGCGCTGGTGAGTATTGTCATGCTGGGGCTTAGCGGCAGCTGTATCCTCTCTACCGCTTTCTATAAAATGCTGCTGTTTACTCTTCATAACAGAGCCTGGCGCAAGCTTATTAGCCAGACGCGCTAAGCATTCATCCCGTAAAAATCCCGCCGCTACCGGCGGGATTTTTTTATGGCTTTTTATGCCTGCGCAACCAGATTAACTTGTACGCCGCAGGAATAATAAACAGCGATAACAGCGGCGCCGTAATCATCCCGCCAATCATGGGCGCTGCTATCCGGCTCATGACCTCGGAACCAGCACCGGTACCCCACAGAATGGGCAGCAGACCGGCAATAATCACCGCGACGGTCATCGCCTTTGGCCGCACGCGCAGCACGGCGCCATGATAAAGGGCGTCATCAAGCCCCTGTTCGGTGAATGTTTCGCGCAGGGACAACGCGGGATGCGCTTCAATGGCATGGCGTAAATACATCAGCATGACCACCCCAAATTCTGCCGCCACCCCGGCCAGGGCGATAAACCCGGTGCCGGTTGCGACAGACATATGGAAGCCCTGCCAGTAGAGGAACCATATCCCTCCGACCAGCGCGAACGGCAGGCTCATCAGGATCAGTAACGCCTCATCCACGCGTCGGAACGCCAGATACAGCAGAATGAAGATGATCATCACCGTCATCGGCACCATCAGCTTCAGCTTCTTGTTGGCATGCTCAAGTAGCTCAAACTGCCCGGAGAACGACACGCTGGTTCCCGGTCTGAGTTTTACGTTCTGACTGATGGCGGTCTTAATGTCGCTCACCACCGACACCATATCCCTGCCGCGGGCATCGATATATATCCAGCTCGCAGGTCGGGCATTTTCCGTTTTCAGCATCGTGGGGCCGGAAACCACGTTAATATCCGCCACATCGCCCAGCGTGATTTGCTGCTTCATCGGCGTCAGGATCGGCATCTGCTTTAACGCGCTCGGGCTGTTCCGGTAGTCCTGGGGATAGCGAATATTGATCGGGTACCGGGCGACGCCTTCCACCGTTTCCCCCACCGTCGCACCGCCGATGGCCGATGAAACAAACAGCTGCACATCGCCCACCGTCATCCCGTAACGGGAGGCTTTTTCCCGGTTGATATCGATATCAATGTAGCGCCCGCCCTCCAGACGTTCAGCCAGGGCCGACACCACGCCCGGTACCGTTTTGGCTACCGCCTCGATGCTCTGCGCCGTCGCGTCGATATCCGACAGAACGGTCCCTGACACCTTGATGCCAATTGGGCTTTTGATCCCGGTGGAAAGCATGTCGATACGGTTGCGGATCGGTGGTACCCAGAGGTTCGCCAGGCCAGGCAAACGAACGGTCTTATCCAGTTCGTCAATAATCTTGTCAATCGTCATGCCGGGCCGCCATTCATTCTCCGGCTTGAGCTGAATGGTGGTTTCCACCATTTCAAGCGGCGCGGAGTCCGTTGCGGTCTCTGCTTTGCCCGTTTTACCAAACACAGAGGCCACTTCAGGAACGGTTTTGATGAGCTTGTCGGTGGTCTGTAACAGTGCCGCCGCTTCTGCCGGAGAAACGCCCGGCAGTGTTGACGGCATATACAGCAGGTCACCTTCGTTGATCTTTGGCAGGAACTCGCCGCCCACCTGGCTCAGCGGCCAGATAACCGTGAAGATGGACAAGGCCGCAACCAGCAGGGTTGCTTTTGGCCAGTGGAGCACCTTAGTCAGTAACGGATGATAGGCGTTAATCAACAGTCGGTTCAGCGGGTTACTGTTCTCTGCGGGTATTTTCCCCCGGATCCAGAACCCCATCAGAATCGGAATGACGATAATGGCCAGAGCGGCTGCGCCCGCCATGGCGTACGTTTTCGTAAAGGCCAGCGGACCAAACAGCCGCCCTTCCTGCCCCTCAAGGGTAAAAATCGGAATGAAGGATAAGGTAATGATCAGCAGGCTGATAAACAGTGCAGGCCCCACTTCCACGGAGGCATTGGTGATGACGTTCCAGCGCGTGGCGTTGTCAATGTCTTCACCGGGATGCTGATGATCCCACTCTTCCAGCCGTTTGTGCGCATTTTCAATCATCACGATGGCGGCATCCACCATCGCACCGACGGCAATGGCAATGCCTCCCAGCGACATAATATTGGCGTTCAGCCCCTGGAAGTGCATGACGATAAAGGCGATACACAGGCCAAGCGGCAGAGAGATAATCGCCACCAGCGCGGAGCGGATGTGCCAGAGGAACAGCGCGCAGACGATAGCCACCACGATAAACTCTTCGAGCAGCTTGCCGCTCAGGTTATCAATAGCCCGGTCGATGAGCTGGCTGCGATCGTAGGTCGTCACAATCTCAACGCCTTCCGGCAGGCTGGCCTTCAGCGTCTCCAGCTTGTCTTTTACCGCCGTAATGACCTCGCGCGCGTTTTTGCCCGAACGCAGGATCACCACGCCACCCGCCACTTCCCCCTGCCCGTTCAGTTCGGCAATGCCGCGGCGCATTTCCGGCCCCGTTTGTACGCGGGCAACATCGCGCAGGTAAATCGGCACACCGTTCTCGCCGGTTTTCAGGACAATGTTATTGAAATCGTCCATCGTCTGCAGATAGCCGCTGGCGCGGACCATATACTCCGCTTCCGCCATTTCAACTGACGATCCCCCTGCTTCCTGGTTAGACGACTCTAGGGCCTGCTTAACCTCGGGCAGGCTGATGCCGTACTGAGCCAGTTTTAGCGGGTTGACCTGAATCTGATACTGCTTCACCACGCCGCCGACCGAGGCTACCTCAGCGACGTTCGGGATAGTTTTCAGCTCGAACTTGAGGAACCAGTCCTGCAATGAGCGCAACTCTGCGAGATCGTGTTTTCCGCTGCGATCCACCAGCGCATATTCAAAGATCCAGCCCACGCCCGTGGCATCCGGGCCGATTTCGGAGCTCGCGCCGGCAGGCAGTTTGCCCTGAACCTGGTTCAGGTACTCCAGCACGCGAGAACGGGCCCAGTACAGATCGGTCCCGTCTTCAAAAATGACGTATACATACGAATCACCGAACTGAGAAAACCCGCGCACGGTCTTTGCGCCGGGAACCGACAACATCGTAGTGGTGAGCGGATACGTGACCTGGTTTTCAACAATCTGCGGGGCCTGGCCGGGATAGCTGGTTTTGATAATCACCTGAACGTCAGACAGATCGGGCAAGGCGTCGACCGGCGTGTTGATGATGGTCCATGTCCCCCAGACGCTGAGAAAAAGCGCGCCCATCATGACCAGGAAACGGTTGGCGACCGACCGCCGGATAATCCATTCAATCATCATCGTCTCCTTAATGGCCTGAATGCGCGTCGTCAGCGGTTTCAGCCTGACGCATGCGCTCCAGCGCGCCGGTAATATTGGCCTCCGAGTCAATCAGGAACAGACCGCTGACCACCACCGAATCCCCTTCATTCAGGCCAGAGCCGATACCGGACTGTTGCTGAGATTCATGCAGCACGTGGACAGGCTTCGGCACAAAGCGCCCCTCTGCATCAACGGTAATGACCCGCTGCTCTTTGCCGGTATCGATAACGGCCTGGGACGGGATCAGCAGCATTTCCTGACTTTGGGTATTCAGCTTCAGGTACGCATTCATGCCCGGCTTCAGCAGTTCATCTTTGTTAGAGACCTGCAGGCGCACCTGCAGCGTACGGGTGGTTTGATCCACGCTCGGCAGAAGGCTCCATTTTTCAACCGGGAAGGCTTTATCCGGATAAGCCGGTACCGAAATGGCAAACTGCGAGGTGTCCTTCAGCAGATAAGCAATGGATTCAGGGACCGCCGCGCTGATCCAGACCGGATCCATCCCCTGGATCTGCGCCACCACCTTATCTTTGGAAATATTCATGCCGGTGCGCAGGTCAAAGGCCGTGATGACCCCGTCGATAGGTGCCTTGATGGTAAAGCGGGTCTGGATAGTGCGGGTCGCACGCAGCCTCTGAATATCGTCATCCGGCATGCCGGCCAGCCGAAGCCGTTCCAGGACCCCTTTTATCTGCGTGGGCGTACCGCCGGTGCCGGAAAGCAGCAGGAACTCGCTCTGGGCTTCGACCCAGTCCGGGATCGTGATATCAACCAGCGGCGTGCCTTTCTTCACCTTATCGCCGAGGGTCAGCGGATACACTTTCTCAACGAAACCCTCCGCGCGCGCCTGCACAATGACAAACTGATAGTCGTTATAGCTGACGTTCGCCGGGATCGTCTGGGCATAATTCAGCGTTCCGCGCGTCACCTTTTGCGTTTTTAATCCCAGGTTCTGGACCTGCGTCGGGTCAATACGGATACCGGCACCGCTTTTTTCGTCATTCTCGTCCGCGTATTTCGGCACCAGATCCATATCCATAAACGGCGATTTACCGGGCTTATCGAATTTGACGTCGGGCTTCATCGGGTCATACCAGAAAAGCACTTTTCTTTCAGGCGCGCTATTTTCTGTTTTTGCCGATGAATGAAGAGCCTGCCATGCCGTCACCGAGAACAGCCCTCCCGCAATAAGGCTACTGACTATCACGGCAGCGTATTTTATTTTCAAAGAGGCCATGCCGTTTCTCGCTATTTAATGCTCTTCAGTAAAGAGAGATTGCCCTGCTGAATAAACGAGAAATTCACGTGACTGCCGACTTTTAAGGCCTTGATACTCTCGTCCGACTGAATAAAGGTGAAGCGCATGGTCATCGCGGGCCAGCCAATTTCCGGGATGGCTTCATGAGAAATCGTGACTTTTTTGTTCGTGAGATCGATGTTCTTCACGATGCCCGTCCCGGTGACGATCTGCTCTGAGGTCCCTTCGCTGGCAGCATTCATCTCCGCGTGCTGATGAACCTCAGCCTGGAGGCCGGCAGAATACATAATGGAGATCGCACCGAATACAACGGCCTTAAGTGAATTGCGCATGTTTATTTTCCTGTTTAATTAAGAGGTTATTCGACCCAACCGCCGCCCAGCGCGGTGAAGAGATTAATTTCATTAACCTGTCGGGCATAAATAAGGTCGAGAATGTTTTGCTGTGTGGAAAACAGCGAGCGTTCCGCGTCTAGTACTTCGATATAGCTGACCGCGCCGCTGGAATATAACCCTCTGGCACGCTGCAGTGTGATGTTTAGCGAATCAAGATACCGCTGCTGCGCAGCAAGCTGCTGGCTGAGGCTGTCCCGCAGCGCGAGCGCATCGGCGACCTGTTTAAAGGCGGACTGAATTTTTTGTTCGTAATTCACAACCGACTGCTGCTGGCGAATTTCGGCCAGCTTCAGGTTGGCTTTATTCCTGCCCGCATTAAAAATGGGAATGTCTATTTTAGGAATAAAGTTCCACATGCCGCTTCCGGACGTAAAAAGGCTGGATAACTCCGTGCTGCTTGTGGAAAGCCCGCTGGTCAGGGAAATGGACGGGAAAAAGGCAGCGCGCGCCGCACCAATATTCGCATCGGCCGCTTTAAGCTGATACTCCGCCTCCATAATATCCGGACGCTGCAGCAGGATTGCCGATGAAAGACGCGGCGGCAGCGTTACCGGCGCAATATCGCTGGCGTTCATTCCGCCGTCGCCCGGTAGCGCGCGATACGTTCCGAGGACCAGCTGCAGGGCATTACTGGCCTGCGCCAGCTCTCCCTCTCTTTTAGCAATATCTGCCCGGGTACTTTCGATCTGCCCCCGGGCCTGTTCCAGCGCCAGGACGTTCGTGCTGCCCGTCACCAGCTGTTGCTCAACAAAAGCGTAAGACTGCTGGTAATTTTTCAGCGTTTCTTGCGCGATACGCAGCTGTTTATACGCCAGCTGCTGGTTGAAATAGCTCTGCGACACGTTAGAGACAAGCAGAGTATGCACGGCGCGACGGGCTTCTTCGCTGGCAAAAAAGTTTTGTCGGTCAGCATCGCTCATGTTCTTCAGCCTGCCGAAAAAGTCGAGTTCGTAGCTAAGCGCAAGACCCGCGTCGTACTGCTGTGCGGTGGATTTGTCACTTGTCAGCCCCCCGCTGTAAGTGATGCCCGAGGAGGCATTCAGCTGAGGATAACGATCCGCATCCGTCACGTTGAACTGGGCCCGGGCTTCTTCAACCTTCAGGGCAGCCATTTTTACATCGCGGTTGTTCTTCAGGGCTTCTGTAATCAATCCTGCTATCTGAGGGTCGACGAAGAAGTTGCGCCAGCCGGTGTCCTGATACCCGGCTACCGAAGGCGTCAGGCCGTTACGCGAGAGCGAAAACTGCTGGGGTACCGGTGACGCCGGGCGCTGATATTCAGGGGCCAGCGAGACGCAGCCTGTCAGGATCAATACCGTACTGATGCTTAGTCGTTTTAACAGGAACATAGCGGTTCAAATGAATTCCAGAGTATTTTTAGGGCTACTCTACTGAACGCATCCTGTTTGACGGGTGACAGGATAATGACAATGTTGTCATTTATGGCGTAAGTCATTGTTAACGGTCGCGAGCGCAATAGAATGTCATCAGCAGCCAGTCAGGGGAGCAAGATGAAAATACTGATCGTTGAAGATGAGAAGAAAACCGGTGAGTACCTCAGCAAGGGGCTGACTGAGGCGGGGTTTGTCGTGGATCACGCGGATAACGGCCTGACCGGATACCACCTCGCCATGACTGCGGACTATGACCTGCTGATTCTGGATATCATGCTGCCCGACGTGAACGGCTGGGACATTGTCCGCATGCTCCGCTCTGCCGGCAAAGGGATGCCCATCCTGCTGCTGACGGCGCTCGGCACGATTGAACACCGGGTTAAAGGGCTTGAGCTGGGTGCTGATGATTACCTGATTAAGCCTTTTGCCTTTGCTGAACTGCTCGCCCGGGTCAGGACGCTGCTAAGACGCGGGAATACGGTGATTGCACAAAGCCAGCTTCAGGCGGCTGACCTGACGGTTGACCTGGTGTCGAGAAAAGTGAGCCGGGCGGGCAATCGCATCCTGCTCACCAGCAAGGAGTTCAGCCTGCTGGAGTTTTTCATGCGTCATCAGGGTGAGGTGCTTCCCCGCTCCCTGATTGCCTCCCAGGTGTGGGACATGAATTTTGACAGCGACACGAACGCGATTGACGTGGCGGTAAAGCGCCTTCGTGCGAAAATCGATAACGATTTTGAACCGAAGCTGATCCAGACGGTGCGCGGCGTGGGCTATATGCTGGAGGTGCCGGATGCGCGTTAAGCTCCCCAGACGCCCTTTTTCTCTCGCCCTGCGGCTGACCTTTTTTATCAGCCTCTCCACCATCCTGGCCTTCTTCGCCTTTACCTGGTTTATGCTGCATTCCGTTGAAAAGCATTTCGCCGAGCAGGATATCAACGACCTGCAGCAAATCAGCACCGCGATGCACCGCATACTGCAATCCCCGGCCGATCCCGATCAAAAGAAAATCAGTAAAATCAAAGAGTCGATCGCCAGCTACCGCAACGTTGCCGTTCTGCTTCTGGATCCGCAGGGAAATACCCTGTTCAGCTCGGCGCAGGGGGCGGCATTACGCCCGGCGATGAACACGGCGAATTTTAGCGAACATCGTCAGGCACAGGATGTGTTTCTCTGGACGGTCGAGGGCCAGACGCCCGCCATGCATGCCGGGTCCGACATGAAGATGGAAACCTACCGGATTATCGCCTCTTCAGGGACGGCGACGCTGCAGGGCAAAACGCAAAGCTACGTTATGCTGATCGGGCTTTCCATTAATTTTCATCTGCACTACCTGGAGGCGCTGAAAAAGAATCTGCTGGCGATTGCCGCGGCGATCAGCCTGCTGATTGTGCTTGTTATTCGCATCGCGGTTCGCCAGGGACATTTACCCCTGCGTAACGTCAGCACCGCCATTAAAAATATCACCTCCGAAAACCTGGATGCGCGGCTGGAGCCGTCCCGCGTCCCCGTTGAGCTGGAGCAACTCGTTATTTCGTTCAACCATATGATGGGGAAAATAGAAGATGTCTTTACCCGACAGGCTAATTTTTCCGCCGATATCGCGCACGAAATCAGAACGCCCATCACCAACCTGGTGACGCAAACGGAAATCGCGCTGAGCCAGCACCGGACGCAGAAGGAGCTGGAAGATGTGCTGTACTCCAGCCTGGAAGAGTACAACCGGATGACCCGGATGGTCAGCGATATGCTCTTCCTGGCGCAGGCGGACAATAATCAGCTGATCCCTGACCGGGTGATGTTTGATCTGAGCGCTGAGGTGATGAAAGTCTTCGACTTCTTCGAGGCCTGGGCGGAAGAGCGAAACGTCACGCTGGCCTTTAACGGGGTGCCCTGCCTGATAGAAGGCGACCCGCAGATGTTCAGAAGAGCAATCAATAATCTGTTATCCAACGCCCTGCGCTATACCCCAGCGGGCAAAACGGTGACGGTCTCCATCAGAAAACGGGATAACGAGGTTGAGCTGGTAACGGAAAATCCCGGCACGCCAATCCCACAGGAACATCTGTCGAAGCTGTTTGACCGCTTTTATCGCGTCGATCCGTCCAGACAGCGTAAAGGGGAAGGCAGCGGGATTGGGCTTGCCATCGTCAAGTCCATCGTCACCGCGCATCACGGTAAAGTCCGCGTGGAATCGGATGCGGTGTCGACGCGCTTCATCCTCACCGTACCGGGAAAGGTTGCCTGAGCCGTCAGCGCACATCGCGGCATACCTCCAGCACCTTCTCTCTGAGCCATCGGTGCCCCGGATCCCGTTCCATGCGCGGATGCCACATCTGTGAAACCGTAATGGTTCGGGTCTTAAAGGGCAGTTCAAAGACGTGTACGCGCTCGGTCATCGGCTGGTTGAGCAGGTACAACGCCGGCACCATGGCAACCAGATCGGAGGCCAGCGCCACGGACAGCGCCGTCGGAAAACCAGGCACCACGCTGGCGACCTTGCGCTTCAGCCCGCGCTCCGCCAGCGCCTCATCGACAAACCCGTGCAGCGATCCGTCCGGTGAGGCCACCACATGGCCCCAGGCGATATAATCACTCAGACTGACTTCAGGCTGTGATGACAGCGGGTGTCCCTTACGCACCGCGCCAACAAACCGATCCTGAAAGAGCCTTTGCAGCCGTATTTCAGGCCCCATATTGCCTTGCACGCCGATCTCCAGATCGACAAGCCCCTCACGCAAATAGCGCGACGTTTTTTCAGGTTTCGGCGAGAAACGGATGCACACCCCGGGGGCAACGCTCGCCACCGCGGCAATAAGCAGTGGCCCAAAGGCCACCACAAAACCGTCGTTAGCGCGGATGGTGAACAGCCGCTCGAGGCTTTCCACCTTCAGCGTATCGGTGGAGGGCTGCAGCACCGCCCTCGCCTCATGCACCGCGCTTCTGGCGCGGTCCCGGGTAGCTTCGGCCCAGGGCGTCAGCACCATATGTCGACCGGCCCGCACCAGAATAGGATCCCCGGTCACCTCCCGCAGCCTGCTCAGGGTGCGGCTCATGGCGGAGGTGCTCAGGTTTAAGCGTCGAGCCGCGCCCGCCACGCTGGCTTCAGCCAGCAGAATGTCGAGCGCAACCAGAAGGTTAAAATCAGGTTCGGACACGGTGAATCCTCATATAAGGCGTTATATGCAATGATAAAGTGCAAATGCTGCGTCTTCCGCCCTGTATACCGCATGACTATAGTTTCGTCATCAATATTCTTATCCGGAGTGACGACGATGACGCTATTTTCAAACCTGCCCGGCGATGAAGGTCTACCCGGGCATGAACGCGCCCGGGTCCTGGCCGCCGTCATGACCACCACGCTAATGGGCGTCTTTGACGGCACCATGATCAACATCGCGCTGCCCTCTATGGCAAGGGCAATGGAGGTTCCCGCGAACGTTGCGGTCTGGTTCGCCAACGGCTATCTGCTGTCAGCGGCAATGACGTTAGCCATCTTCGCGGCGCTGGCGGCGCGCGTGGGCTATCGCCCGGTCTTTCTGGCCGGGCTTGCCACCTTTACGCTCACCTCTCTCGGCTGCGCGCTGGCAACCACGCCGGAAATGCTAACCGGGATGCGCATTCTGCAGGGCATCGGCGGTGCGGCCACCCTGAGTATCGCCCCGGCGATCCTGCGTTCCGTTTTCCCGGGACGGCTGCTTGGCCGCATTCTGGGGCTGCACGCCCTGCTTATCGCCTCCAGCACGGCGATTGCCCCCGTGCTGGGCGGGACGATACTGGACGCGCTGAGCTGGCAGTGGCTGTTCGCCATTAACATTATTCCCGGCAGCATCGCCCTGCTGCTGGCATGGCGTGCCTTGCCGCGGGAGTCGGGTGTTGACCGGTCATCCTTTGATGCGCCGGGCGCCGTGCTTTCGGCCGTACTGTTAGGTTCAGCAATCATGATGGCCAACAGCCTTCAGAGCGTAACGCAGCACGTTAGCCAGGAGGCGGTAGGCTGGGGGCTTCTCGCGCTGGTCAGCGCCCTCGCCTTTATCTGGCGTATCCGGCGCGCGCAAAATCCTTTACTGCCGCCGGTGATGTTCAAAAACGCCCGCTTTACCCTCGCCGCGCTGACCTCGCTGGCCTCGTTTGTGAGCCAGGGCATCACGTTTATCGCGCTGCCGTTTCTGTTTCAGAGCGTATATGGCTATAGCCCGGTGGTCTCCGCGCTGCTGTTCACCCCATGGCCGATTGGAATTGTGCTGATAGCGCCGCACGCGGGGCGTTGGGCAGATACGATTTCCGCGCCGCTGATTTCGACCCTCGGGCTGATGATTTTTGTCTGCGGGTTAGTCCTGCTGGCAACGTTGCCGGAAAGCCCTTCCGCATGGAATATCTGCCTGCGAAGTCTGGTTTGCGGGATTGGCTTCGGCTGCTTCCAGAGCCCCAATAACCGGGAAATGCTCTCTAACGTGGCGCGGGAGCATGCCAGCTATGCTTCCGGCGTGCTGTCGATTGTGAGGACGTTCGGGCAGTGTCTTGGTGCTGCAGCGGTGGGCGTGCTGCTGGCCACGACGGCCGGGTCAGACCATCAAACGTTTGATGACCGGGCCGTGCATTTTGCGCTGTGGATAGCCGTCATCGCCTCTACGGGATCGGTGTTGTTTAGCCTGAGCAGGCTGCGCCCTGCGGTTCGGGCGTCAGCCTGATTCGCCCGGCGGCGCTACGCTTGCACAATGTAGGCCGGGTAAGCGCAGCGCCACCCGGCAAAAAAGACGACGCGTTTGTTTACTCCAGCGCCAGCAGCGCAAAGCTCGCCAGCCAGTGCCCGCCGCTGTAGTGGCTGCCGACAACATGCTCGACGCTCGCCGTCAGGTGTTTCGCCACCGCATCACGCAGCGCCTGCTGCGCAGGATGGTTGGCGGGAAGCGCGCGGGCAATATGCTTCATGCACCACGCGCGGCTGAGGTTTAATCCGTCCAGATGGGCAATTTTCGGGTCGGTACGGTCGCTCACTTCCGCCGGGTTCATCAGTGCCGCAACGGAGCCCACCTCCGGCAGAAACGCGTCAAACCAGGCCGGGAAGTCCGCCGACACTTTGCTCATCAACAGCGCTTCCGTCAGTGCCCCTGAAATATACTCATCACCACCGGGTTCGTAGTGCGCCGGATAGCGCGTGTCGGCGAGGTAAAACCGCTCCGCCGCCGTCAGAATCGCCTGCTCAAGCGCGCGGTCTTCCACGGAACGGGCGTAATCGATCGCCAGCGCGAGGGCAAACGCCGTGTTGTAGTGGGTCCCAACGCGGATCGGATAGGTAAGCTTGCCGAGGTAATCCACCAGCCGGTTGCGAATGTCCTGGGTGAGCGGCTCCAGCGTCTGATACCAGCCTGCGGCCTGCGGCAGCGACGACTGTTTCAGCTCCTGGGCCAGCGCCAGCAGCCAGCCGTAACCGTATGGCCGCTCAAACGAGGCGCGGAACGGTGCGGTGAAATAGGCCAGCTCCTTCGCCACGTTCTCTTCTGTCAGGTGCTCGTCAAAAAGCGCGACGATCGCATCCCGGCACGGCAATTCTGGATAAAGGCGCACGCAGCGCAGCAGCAGCCAGTAGCCGTGCACCGCCGAGTGCCAGTCGAAACAGCCGTAGAAAATCGGGTGCAGTTCGCGAGGCGGCAGCACGTCGCCATCATCATTCAGCAGGTGCATGATGTGGTTCGGGTATTCCTGGCGCAAATAGGTCAAAGGCATGCGGGCAAACGCGTCGGCCTGATGTTGCGTTAATTCCATAACAGCTCCTTAGCGAAACACGAGGAAATACATGAGGAACACGTTCACCACCAGCAGGGTTAACGCGGTCGGGATCTGGATCTTGATTACCTGATATTTATCTTTCAGCTCCAGCAGCGCGGCGGGAACGATATTGAAGTTCGCGGCCATCGGCGTCATCAGCGTGCCGCAATAGCCCGCGTACATGCCAATCGCCAGCAGCGGCGCCGGGTTGCCGTGATGCACGTTGATCAGGAACGGCAAGGCGATACCGGCGCTCAGCACCGGGAAGGCCGCAAAGGCGTTGCCCATGATCATGGTAAACAGCGCCATCCCCACGCAGTAAATCACCACCAGCATGAAGCGGTTATCCGGGTTCACAAACAGGCTCACCACCTTTTGCACCGAGTCGCCCGTGTTCGCCACCACGAAGACCCCGCCGAGCATGGCCAGCATCTGCGGCAGGATCACCGCCCAACCGATGGTATCGACAAGACGACGAGACTGACGAACCGCATGCAGCGGCGTGCCTTTGGTAAGCCACCAGCCGGTGAGGATCGCCGCGACGCAGGCCACGCAAAGCGCCGCCAGGGTAAGCTGTTTCTGATCGAGCAGGAACACGCCGCCAATCGACACCCCCTTCAGGAACAGGGTGCCGATAACCGTCACTACCGGGATCATCAGCGCAGGCAGGAACAGCCAGTTTTTGAGTCGATGTGACGACGCGACGCGCTCCTCCTCGGTGGACATTTTATAGTGCCCCTTCCCAACCAGGCCAAAACCCGCCAGCAGCGCGATAGCGATGACGCCGCCGCCGATTATCCGGTACGCCAGGGATTTACCAAGCTCCTGCACCATCAGGTCGCCAAACAGGAAAATCCCGCCAAACAAGAACCAGAACAGCGCGGTGGTAAAGCGTTTAGGGTTGGCGCGATCGCGCAGGGTCATCACAACCAGCAGCATCACGACAAAGCCAATCAGGTAGTACACGCGGTTAATGGTGATAAGCGTCATCATTGCGCGGCCTCCTGGGTACCCTGCTCCGCGCGCCAGGCCATCACGTCGCGACGGATGCTGGCATCGAGGCGCAGCAGGCGCGTCATATGAATAACCAATGCCGCAATGGCGGTTGGGATAGCCCACAGGCCGATATGCAGCGGTTCGATGCCCTGAATACCGTTCTCTTTCAGGAACGCGTCAATCAGCAGCACCGCGCCAAAGGCAATAAAAATGTCTTCCCCAAAGAAGACCGCGATGTTGTCACACGCGGCGGCATGGGCTTTGATTTTGTCGCGAATATGCTGCGGCAGCTCGCCGTATTCATTCAGCGCCGCCCCTTCGGCCATCGGGGCCAGCAGCGGGCGTACCGTCTGGGCATGCCCGCCCAGCGACATCAGCCCCAGCGCGGCCGTGCCTTCACGCGCCACAAAGTAAAGCATCAGAATACGCGCCGAAGTGGCGCTGGCGATCTTCGCCACCCAGGCCTGCGCTCGCTCTTTGAGTCCGTAATATTCCAGCAGACCAATCACCGGCAGGATCAGAATGAAGGTGGCCAGCGATCGGCTGTTCACGAACTTCTCGCCGAAGGTCTCCAGCAGCATACCGAAATCCATACCGACCAGCAGACCCGTCGCCAGCCCCGCCACCACGACCACCAGCAGCGGGTTGAAGCGCAGTGCAAAACCAATAACCACGATCGGTATCCCGATCAGCGGCAACAGCGTAGTACCGTCCATAACGTTTACCCTATCCAAAGTGAGCGTTGCGCGCCGACGGCTATTTTTTTAATTTGCGGCGAGCGATGTTGTGTTTTTCGTCAGGTTTCGGAAAACCTGCGCTAAAAAGCTATATCTGAACCTCAAAAACATGTAAACAATTTATCAATAAAATGTTCTTATTTTATCGATGAGTTTACATTTCTGGCTAAGGAACGTTATGACCTCAGAAAAGAGTGCTACCCCCCATCACGACGATATCAACGACGGCCGGATCGTCTCTTCCCGCCATCTGGTCTCCGAGCGCTGCGCGGAGCTGTCAGAGCTGGAATACGCGCTGATCATGACCAGCAACGCCTTCAACAAATGGATGGTGCGCTGCATGACCGCAGCGGGCGAGCCCGACATGGGCGCCTTTGACGTCTCGCTGCTCCATCACGTGAACCACCGCGATCGCAAAAAAAAGCTGGCCGATATCTGTTTCGTTCTTAACGTGGAAGATACCCATGTGGTGACCTATGCCCTGAAAAAGCTGGTCAAAGCGGGCTACGTGACGAGTGAGAAAGCGGGTAAAGAGCTCTTTTTCTCCACCACTGAGGAAGGAAAAGCGTTGTGCATGAAGTACCGGGACGTGCGGGAAGCGTGTTTAATTGCGATCCACGCGGAGAGCGGCATTGCCGGAAAATCGATCGGAGAAACCGCGCAGCTGTTACGCACGATCTCTTCTCTGTATGACACCGCCGCCCGCGCGGCGGCATCACTCTAAGGCTAAGGACGTCGGAACAGGGTAATGCTGCGTCCGGCCAGTTCGTACTCGACGGTTTCGGTGATCGCTGTCCCGGCGGCAGCCTCATCCGCCGTGGACAGTTCCAGCACCCATCCCCCCTCGCCAAACTGCGGGATCTGGAACGGCACGGTGCCCTCAAACGGGTTGAACAGCATCAGCACGTCGTGCCAGAGGCCTTCCTCCTGTTTGAGATCCGGTCTGCTGATGGAGACCCCGAGCGTCGAGCCTTCATCCCACTGCTCGGCCTGCTGCGCGCCGCCTCCGGCATTGAACCAGCGGATCTCCAGCCCGTCGCGCCAGCTTTCACGGCGCAATAATGGTTGCGCGGCGCGAAGCGCAATCAAACGGCGCGTGAATTCCCGCAGCGCGGCGTCGTTTTCAGAAAGCCCCTTCCAGTCGATCCACGAGATCTCACTGTCCTGACAGTACCCGTTATTGTTGCCCTTTTGCGATCGGCCAAACTCATCCCCGGCCAGCAGCATCGGCGTACCGTGAGACAGCAGCAGCGTGGCCAGGAAATTGCGCTTCTGCCGCTCCCGGGTGGCGACAATGTCCGGGTTCTCGGTTGGCCCTTCCTCACCGTAGTTGTACGACCGGTTATCGTTGTGGCCGTCGTTATTGTCCTCGCCGTTATCGGCGTTATGCTTTTCGTTGTACGACACCAGGTCATTCAGCGTAAAGCCGTCGTGGGCGGTAATGAAATTGACGCTGGCCCACGGACGACGCCCGCGCAGGTCGTACAGGTCGCCTGAACCGAGCAGCCGCGCGGCAAAGTCCGTGGAGACGTTGTCCCCCTTCCAGTACTCACGCACGGTGTCGCGGTATTTGTCGTTCCACTCGCCCCAGCCCGGCGGGAAGCCGCCCACCTGATACCCGCCGGGGCCGATATCCCAGGGTTCACCAATCAGCTTCAGGCGGGATAACACCGGATCCTGGGTTATGGCGTCGAAGAAACCGCCGCGCGGGTCAAACCCTTCGGGCTCGCGGCCCAGGATCGTCCCCAGGTCGAAGCGAAAACCGTCAATGTGCATCGATTCCGCCCAGTAGCGCAGGGAATCCATCACCATCTGCAGCACGCGCGGGTGCGAGGTATTGACCGTGTTTCCCGTGCCGGTGTCGTTGATGTAGTAGCGGTGCTGGTCGGGCAGCGTGCGGTAGTAGCTGTAGTTATCA
>Ga0308157_10004205_pt1 | contig 19459 bp, 19 predicted proteins | sample PhyBR1_FD_201035 | JGI IMG/M metagenome (GOLD analysis project Ga0308157, IMG submission 201035) | Phyllosphere microbial communities from UC Gill Tract Community Farm, Albany, California, United States - DLSLB.R1 | ecosystem: Host-associated > Plants > Phyllosphere > Unclassified | place: USA...
GAACCACCACGTGCTGGGCATGGACCGTCGGCGTTCGGACTTTGCGATTGCACAAGGCCGACACGAGTTCATCCAGAATCTGCGTGTTCTCACCATCGCGCTGAATCTTCTTCGCGCAGCATCGAAGGAGGGCAGCGATGAGCGCCTTTGAACCAATCGTCGGACGATATCTGTCGGTCGATATCCTGGGGCGCAAGCACCGCGTGTATGTTGAAGAGTCTGGCTCGGGAACGCCCGTGGTCTGCTTGCATACGGCTGGTGCGGACTCGCGCCAGTATCGACACTTCCAAAATGATGCCGAGGTCCTGAAGGACTTCCGCGTTATCGCGTTCGACCTGCCTTGGCACGGAAAGTCTCTGCCTCCGGATGGCTGGTGGACCGAGGAGTACCTGCTGTCCCGTGAGCTGTACATCGCCACGGTGATGGGCGTCATTGAGGCGCTTGAGCTGGAGCGGCCTATCGTTGTCGGATGCTCGATGGCGGGTTCGCTGGTTCTTGAGTTGGCACGTACACAGGGTAGCCGGCTCTCGGGAGTGGTGGGCTTCTCTGGTGCAGCAAAGGTCGAAGGCCGATTCCAAGATTGGCCGCTGATGCCTGACATCAACAGCAACCAGGTCGTTCCGACCTGGACGGAAGCGTTGATGGCTCCGCAAAGTCCGCTGGCAAGCCGCAAGGAAGTCTGGTGGATTTACAGCCAGGGTGGTCCCGGCATCTACCGGGGTGACACCTACTTCTACAGCAATGACTTCGACTTGCGTGGTCGCGAGGCAGAGATTGATACGTCCAAGTGTGCGGTGTACCTGCTGACGGGAGAGTACGACTTCGCATGCTCGGCGGATGAGTCCGAGGACACCCTGCGCAAGATTCCGGGTGCCAAGGGTGGCCGGATGGCAGACATCGGGCACTTCCCCATCTCTGAGAACTACCCTCTCTGCAAGACGCATTTGCTTCCGGCGCTGCAAGACATTGCAGGCCTGAAGGACAACTGAGCGGTAACGCTCCAAGCTCCGGCTGGCCGCGTTGTCAGCCGGAGCTCTTCTTTTTCAACGCACCATCGGCGAGGTCAAGCGTGTCATCAAACCTGAATCCCAGCACTGGCGCGAGCGCCATCAATCCCACAACTGGCGAAACCATCGAGAGCTTCACCTTTCTCGATAGCAGGCAACGAGAAGCTGCTCTGGCTGCCGCGGGGCAGGCCTACGAGCAATGGCGAGCGACAGGAATTGCTGCTCGCGCCAAGCTCATCGGGGGCATCGCTGCAGAACTGCGCCGTGATGCAGAGCGTCTCGCCCGGACCATGACGCTTGAGATGGGCAAGCCGATTGCTCAGGCGCGCGCCGAAGTCGAAAAGTGCGCCAAGCTCTGCGAGTGGTACGCCGAGAATGGTCCCGCAATGCTTAATGACGAAGCGGCGCCTGTTGCTACCGGCTCGGCCTATGTTTCGTATCTGCCTATCGGCGTCATCCTGGGGGTCATGCCCTGGAACTTCCCGTTGTGGCAAGTGATGCGTGGCGCCGTTCCCATTCTGCTGGCCGGTAACGGCTTCTTGCTCAAGCACGCTCCCAACGTACTGCGCTCAGCACACAACCTGGTCGCGGTACTCGAAGCGGCGGGTTTGCCAAAGGGCCTGTTCCAGAACTTTGATGTCGCGCAGGAGCATGTGGCAGCAGCCATCGCTGACAAGCGCGTTGCCGGCGTTACCCTGACGGGGAGCGTGCGTGCGGGTGCGGCAGTGGCGTCCGAAGCCGCCCGCAATATCAAGAAGTCCGTATTGGAGCTGGGTGGCTCGGACCCGTTCATTGTGTTGGCTGATGCCGACCTCGACCGTGCTGTTGCGGCGGCCGTCGAAGCTCGGTTCCAGAACGTGGGCCAGGTGTGCATCGCAGCAAAGCGCTTCATTGTTCAAGACAGCATCTACGACGAGTTCACGGAGAAGTTTGTGGCGCGCGTGGCTGCCTTGAAAGTGGGCGACCCGCTGGACGAAGGCAACTACATCGGCCCCATGGCACGCTACGACCTGCGTGATGAACTGGCAGGCCAGGTGGGGCGGACCCTTGAGCAAGGCGCCAAGCTTCTGTTGGGCGGAAGCATTCCGAAGGACAGCCGCGGTGCGTTCTACACGCCTACGGTGCTGGGTGACGTCAAGCCGGGCATGGTGGCTTTCGACCAGGAGACATTCGGTCCTGTTGCTGCTCTGACCCGCGCGACCGACGTGGCACATGCTGTGGCTCTGGCCAACCAAAGCGCATTCGGGCTGTCTGGGGCGCTGTGGACGGAAGATAAGCAGATGGCTCGCGACGTTGCGCGCCGCCTGGAGACGGGTGGTGTCTTCATCAACGGCTTCAGTGGCTCCGACCCACGCGTGCCTATCGGCGGGGTGAAGCTCAGCGGATACGGCCGTGAACTGTCGCACTTCGGCATCCGTGAGTTCACCAACGCACAGATTGTCTGGACTGACCGATAAGTCTCAGTTTGGCTGTAGAGCAGTTGTGATGTCCGAAGGGGCGTCACAGCGCTTGCTTTCGAGGCCGGTGGCTCCCTTTACGAAAATCGCGGGAGCATGAATACAGCCAACCTCGGTCCTTCGTCATCATTTCTGGCTCATAGCAAGGTTGGCTATGGCTTTTGCCGCACAAGCGCACCAAGCACTGGAAGCAGGGCACTCCGAGGGGGCCGTGGTGGTCACTCCCTAAGCGAGCCGACCATTGCGATGTCACAAGAGAAAGGGACCAGTGAGGGCCCTTCTTTCAGAGAATCAGAATGGCTCGGAAGTCATTCACATTTGTGTGGGTCGGGCCGGTCACGAACAAGTCATTGAGCTCGGAGAAGTACCCGTAGGAATCATTGCGCTCCAGGAAGTCGCCCAACGACAGCTTGGCGTCACGGGCCCGAGCGAGGGTGTCCGGGCACACGAAGGCGCCGGCGTTGCCCTCGACGCCATCGATGCCGTCCGTATCCGCAGCCAATGCCCACACGCTGGCTTCTTCACGCAGGCCAGCCGCCAGACCCAGGCAGAACTCACCAGCTCGGCCACCGCGACCACGGGTTCCTTCTTTGGTGCCGGTATTGACTGTGACGGTGGTCTCACCGCCCGATAGCAGCAACAGAGGAGTGCGATTTGCGCTTGAGTTTTTCATGAAGGCCCGAGCCATCGCTGCGTGCTCCATACCAACCACGCGGGACTCACCTTCGATGTCGTCTCCAAGGATTCGAACATCGAGGCCCAGCCGTTTCGCCTCTACGGCCGCTGCGTCAAGAGCTTGTTGGGGCGTGGCTATCAGCCGTACTTCGTTGTTGGAAAGCCGGGGGTCATTGAGCTTGGGGGTTTCCAGCCTTCCGGCCTCAAGCGCTTCGCGCACCGCGGCAGGTACCGAGATATCGTACTTTTCCAGGACGGCCAACGCATCAGCACAGGTGGATGCGTCCCCGACAGTGGGTCCGCTGGCAATCACGGATACATCGTCACCAGGCACATCGCTGATTGCCAGCGTGATGACTCTCGCGGGGTGGCATGCGGTGGCAAGGAGGCCGCCCTTGATGCGGGAGATGTGTTTGCGTACGCAGTTGATTTCACGGATGTCCGCGCCGCATTCCAGCAAGGCCTGGTTGATGCGCTGCTTCTCAGCCAGGTCCATGCCCTCGACGGGCAAGGTCAACAGAGCTGAGCCGCCTCCAGACATGAGGCAGACCACCAGGTCGTCAGCGGTCAACCCGTCGGTCAGTGCCAGCATCCGAACGGCGGCCTCGTAGCTGGCCTGGTCCGGAACCGGGTGGGATGCCTCAATGACTTCAATGCGGGTGGACAGTCCTGGCGGCCGCGGGGGCGTGTGGTGGTAGCGCGTGACCACAAGCCCGCTCATCGGGGCGTCTGAAGGCCAAGCGGCCTCCATCGCATAGGCCATTGCTCCAGCTGCCTTGCCCGCGCCCAGAACCAAGGTGCGTCCCTTGGGTGGTGCAGGCAGGAAATCCTTGAGCGTCTCGGACGGTTGTGCGCGCCGGACCGCGGCGTAGTAGAGCCGCTCAAGCAGCTCGCGAGGATTCAGGTTCGAGTCCATCGGGGGTCAGTTCACCACGTTGACCGGCTTGCCCTGCACGAAAGCTTCGATGTTGTCGATGAGCTGGTCGGCGAGGCCTTGAATGGCTTCCTGAGAGGCCCAAGCGACATGCGGCGTCAGAATGAAGTTGGGCAGGTCGAGCAGCGATATGAAGGGGTGGTCTGCCGGCGGCGGTTCCTTGGAGACCACATCGAAACCTGCGCCGCCGAGAAGGCCCGAGCGCAGTGCATCCGCCAGTGCAGCTTCATCGACGAGACCGCCGCGTGCGGTGTTGATAAGCAGCGGCTTGCGCTTCATGAGCTCGAATTCCGCCTTGCCAATCATGTTGCGTGTTTGCGCCGTCAGCGGGCAGTGCAGCGTGATGATGTCGGATTCTGCGAGTACCTTCTCGAACGGGGTGTACAGAGCGCCCATGTCCGAACGACCCTTGAATGCGGATACCAGGACCTTCATGCCCAGCGAGCGACCGATGGTGGCCACGGCGCTGCCCAGAACGCCATCGCCGATGACGCCAAGCGTCGAGCCAGAAAGGTCGCGAATGGGGTAGTCGAAGTAGCAGAACTGCCCGGATTCTTGCCAACGGCCAGCTCTCACGGACTCGTGATAGGCGGTGATGCTACGGCGCAGGGCGAAGATGAGAGCGAGGGTGTGTTCTGGGACGGTGTTGCCCGCGTAGTTTCGGATGTTGCTCACCACGACACCAGCGGCGCTGCACGCAGCAAGGTCGATGTTGTCGGTTCCGGTAGCGGCGACCGCGACGAGCTTGAGCTTGCTGGCCTGGCGGATTGCGGTGGCGTCCAGCTTGACCTTGTTTGTGATGACGATGTCTGCGTCAGCGATGCGCTCAGCGACTTCGTCAGGTTGCGTGTTCTCGTACGACACGAGCTGATGACCGAACGAAAGATGGCGCAGCGTCGTTTCAGGTGAGAACGTGGAGCGGTCGAGGAATGCAATCTTCAGTGTCATGGTGGGCAATCGAAATTAAGGCTGATGAACGGAGAAAAGCCAGCGACTTCTCAAGGAGAGGTGGCTGACTTGGCAGGAGAAACGAAAGGGTCAGTCAACAACTGCGCCAGATTCTTTGACGATAGGGGCCCACCGAGCGATGTCCTCCTTGAGCAACTGCGCAAGGCGGGTCGGACCACCAGTTAAAGGCTCTACACCCGCAACCTTGAAGCGCTCTTGGACATCCGGCGCAGCCACGGCCTGTGCAACAAGTTCATTGAGCTTCGCGATGACGGGCGCGGGTGTGCCGTGCACGGAGAACAGGCCGACCCAGAGCTCGCCGGTGTAGCCGGGAACGACTTCTGAGATGGCCGGAACGTCCGGCAGAGCGAAGGAGCGCTTGGGCGAGCTCACGCCCAGGGCACGCAGCTTTCCGGATTTAATGAATTCGATGCACGACGGCAGGCTGGCGAACGCCAGGGGGATTTGTCCACCCATCACGTCCGTCAGTGCAGGCGCCACGCCGCGATAGGGCACGTGCTGCAACTGGATGCCCGCGCGCGATGCCAGCATTGCACCCAGCAGGTGGTTCAACGAGCCGTTGCCTGCCGAGGCATATTGCGGTGGTTCTTTGCTGGTCTTGGCTACCTGAATCAGCTCAGCCATGGTCTTGGCCGAGAAAGAGGGATTGACCACGAGCACGTTGGGCACCACGCCGACGGGGGCAACCGGGTCGAAGTCCTTCACGGGGTCGAAAGAAATCTTCTTGTACAGGGCCGGATTGATGGCTTGTGTGCTGCTTACGGTGAGCAGCAACGTGTACCCTTCCTTGGACTGCCGAGCCGCATATTCCGTCCCGATGTTGCCGTTTGCTCCTGGACGGTTCTCAACGATAACCCGTTGGTTCGAGAGCTCTCCTAGCTTTTGCGCGAGGATGCGTCCCACGGTGTCATTGGTGCCACCAGGTGCTTGCGGCACCACGATGGTGATGAGTTTGCTGGGGTACTGCTCAGCGAAGGCTTTAGAGCCCAGCAGCAAGCCCGCCGCAGTGAAAGCGCCGAAATCGCGTCGGTTGAGATTCATGGTTTGTCTCCAGATTTTTTTTTGTTTGCACGTGTCGCTCAGGCTTGCTCAAGCAAGTCTTTCGCGCGGCGGTAGACGGGCTTATCAATCATTACGCCGTCCACCTTGATGGCGCCTTCACCGCGAGCGAAGGCTTCGTCAAATGCCTCTACCACACGCTTGGCCGAGGCAAGTTCCTCGGCAGTCGGCGTATAGGCTTCGTTGACCACATCGACGAACTTGGGGTGGACGACTACGGCTCCGCGAAAGCCCAGCCCACGTGCACGGCGTACCACCAGCTTGAAGTCTTCTACCGAGCCCAGGTCGGCAATCGAAGCGATAAAGCCGATGGGCTGGATGCGGGCTGCACGAGCCGCGGTGAGCACGGCCATGCTCGGGAAGAGCAGCGCGTCAGGCGTCGGCAGGCCACCGCAGTCCAGCGAATAGTCTTCGCTGCCGAGCATCATTCCCATGACGCGAGGAGAAGATGCCGCGATGTCGTACAGGTGGGGAAGAGCGGTCGCGCTTTCGATTTGCAGAAGGAAACGTACGTGACCGGCTTCTATCGCATTGGCCTTTTCCAGGTCGGTGACCATTTGCGCGATGACCTGAACGTCCCGAGGGTGCTCGACCTTCGGCAGAACAAGGATGTCCAGACCGGGAACGACGGCCGCGTGAAGGTCTACGACTGTGGTCAGCCAATCGCCGTTGACCCGGACAGCTGCGAGCTTCTTTGCGGCCTTGAGCGTGCCAATGGACGCAGCGAGGCGCTCGCGTGCCGTGGCACGCAGGGACGGGTGTGTGCCGTCTTCAAGGTCGAGGATGACGGCATCGCTGGCCTTGTTGACAGCGCTTTGCAGCAGGCGGTCGTTGGCAGCAGGGACGAAAAGGAAGGAACGGACGAACTGCATGGTCAGGCGCTCTGCTCGGCGGTGTTGGTTGCTTGCTCGAACCAGGTGTCGTTGTCCTGGCCGATGGAGGGAGCGCTACGACGAATGGCAGGGCGCTTGCCGTTGATGCGGTAGGGCGCAGCGTGGACGGAGACGGTTCGGCCATCGGGTGCTACCTGGTCTACCAGCAGCTGGCTTTCCGCGATGTAGGGGTGCTGCAGCAGGTCGGCAATGTCGCAAACCGCGCCGGCAGTGATATCGCGCACTGCGAAGAACTCCAGGGCCTCCTGAAGGTTCAGCTTCATGATGTGTCCTTGGATGAGGGCGTCGAGGGCATCGATGTTCTTCAGGCGGGCTTCATGGGTTGCGAAACGCGGGTCTTGCAGCCCTTCGGGATAGCCGATGCCTTCGAAGAGGCGGGCGAGCGTGCCTTCCATGCCGGCGGACAGTGCAACCCATTTCTCGTCGCTGGTTTTGTAGACATTGCGGGGGGCGTGGGTGGGAGAGCGGCTGCCAGAGCGGGGTGTTGGCTTGCCCGTGAGCTGGAACTCCGCGGCTTGTGGGCCCAGGATGGAGAAGAGCGGCTCAAACAGCGACAGGTCGATTTCCTGGACTTCAGGCGAGCTGCTGCTGCGCTGACCGTGAAAGGCGGCCAGGGCCAGTGCCGCGCCATAGATGCCGGCGACCGAATCGGCCATGGCAAAGGGGGGCAGCACAGGGGGCAGGTCGGGGTAACCGTTCATGGCCGCGAAGCCACTCATGGCTTCAATCAGGGAGCCAAATCCCCCCTTGGATGCGAACTGACCGGTTTGGCCCCAACCGGAGATTCGGACGACCACGAGCTTGGGGTTGATGGCGTTGAGCTTGTCTTTGCCGAGGCCCATGCGCTCCAGGGTTCCCGGGCGGAAGTTCTCGACAAGGATGTCGGCATCGGACAGAAGGTCGACCAGCTTGGCCATGTCCTCAGGAGTGCGCAGGTTGAGCTCGACGCTGTCCTTGTTGCGGCTATATGCGAGCCAGTAGGTGCTCATGCCGCTTCGCTGCCACGCACGCAGTTCGTCGCCCTTGCGAGGAGGCTCCACCTTGATGACGGTTGCGCCAAGGTCTGCCAGCACATGGGTGAGCATGTTCCCGGAGACGAGTCGAGACAGGTCGACCACTTTGACGTCTGCCAGAGGCTGCGTGCCGTCGGCTGCCGCAGGGTGTTTTTGTGTGTTCATGAGATGCTCCTGACGGCAGTCTCGGCTCTTGTCATCTATCTGTAAAATACATTCAGCGTCTACTTGATATCGTTGAAATCAATACCAATGGAACTGCGGCAGCTTCGATACTTCATCGGCGTCTGCGAGGCTGGCGGTGTTCTTGCGGCCTCCAAGACACTTCACGTAGCGCAGCCTGCGCTGAGTCAAAGCATTGCTTCGCTGGAAGACGAACTGGGGGTCCAGCTCTTCGTCCGGACGAACCGGGGCATGACGTTGACGGAGGCTGGAAGAACAATGCTTGAGCACGCGCATGTGGTGCTCGCCGATATCGAGCGTGCGCGCAGTGCGGTTCAGTTCGCGGCTCACGACATTCAGGGAGAGGTGGTCATCGGGCTGCCGACGACGGTCGCGCTGGTCGCGACGATTCCCATCCTGGCGGCAACACGCGAGCAGTTTCCCAAGGTCAAGCTCAAACTCATTGAAAGTCACAGCGGCTTCCTGACCGAGTGGCTTCGCGCAGGTAGGCTCGACCTGTCGGTGTTGTTTGAGGCGGGCAGCGAGCCGGGTTTCGAGTATCGATTGATGCTTGAGGAGAGGCTTGCTCTGGTGACCACGCCGAAGGAGGCACCCAAGTCCACGACAGTTGCGTTGCACACGCTTGCCTCGAGGCCACTGGTGCTGCCTGCACGTGAGCACGGAATGACTCGTGTCATAAATAACGCCTGTGCGGAAAATGATGTGCACCTCAACGTGGTCGCGGAGATTGATTCGCTGCCGAACATCAAAAAAGCGGTTCTCGCGGGTATGGCGAGCACCATCCTGTCTCCAGGTGCGGTCGCTGACGAGGTGCAAGCAGGCCACTTGGTGGTGACCACGATTACGAGACCTCACATCTCTCGCCAGGTGACTTGCGCGACGTCCCGGGGCCGGCCAACCACCCCCGCCATCGAGGCCATGCGGTCACTCATCACTGAGCAAATTCGCAAGTTGGTCGAAAGCGGGGGATGGCCGGCGGTTTGGATTGGTGAAACCGCTGCTCGTTAGCGGCGCTCAGCTGCGAAGTAGTCGCGTACGAAGTTGATTCCCGGCCAGTCGTAGCCTGCTCCTGGTCGGGCAACGTTCGCAAACTCCATGTAGGGTCGCTGCGCGGCGTTATCGGACTGCCAAGTGGGCAGGCCTTGGCCATTCGGGTCACCTGTGCGAGCGAAGCGCACCCAGGCATCTGCCATCGTCTGCGCTACCTTGGCATCGGTCTCGTTGTAGGGCCGGTTCTTGCCGCGATGCTGAGCGTTGAGGTTGTCGAACCCATATTGCAGCTCATCCCCGTGGATGGGAGCTGCTGCAGCTTCATTGCGATGGCGTGTGAACACATATCGGTAGCTACGGACGCCGTACTGCTGGTAGCTTGCCAAGAGCTCGCGTGTGCCAAAGCGGAATTCCGTATCGCTGTACAGGTCAGCCAGGGCCTGCTGGACCTTGTCGTTGCTGTTCACCTGGTATGCCGCCCAGGCAGCGTCGCCGCGATGCGGGAAGGATTTGCGGACCAGTTGCTCGTACTCCGCGACGGTTTTGACCGGCCAATTGCGGGTTGCGCCACCACCTTCGTTGGCATTGAATCCGACGAGTAGAGGAACCTTGGCAAACTTGCCGGTGGCATAGGCTTGGTAGTCGGGCGTCTTCACGACGTAGCCGTCCTGGACGATGCTCAGGGCACGGCCTGTGGCGATGGACTGTCCGCCTTCAAGCTTCTTTTGAAGTGCCAAGAAATCTGTCGCGGGACGGGCGCGCAGTGCTGCGATATCGCCTCCCACCTGCGTGCCGTACTGCTCGGCTTCCTTCAAGGAGATTTTCGGGCGCATCACCCCAACGCTCTGAAGAATGGCCTTGTGAAATGTGCCTTGTGCCAGCTCGGAGGTCATGACTGCGCTGATGGCATGTGCGCCGGCGGACTGACCCATGATGGTGACGTTGCTGGCGTCACCGCCGAAGGCAGCTATGTTCCGCTGAACCCATTTGAGGGCGGCGATTTGGTCCATGAGCCCGTAGTCCCCTGATGCTGCGTTGGGAGACTCGGCAGTCAGCTGCGGATGGGCCATGAATCCGAGCAGGCCCAAGCGGTAGTTGATGGTGACCACAACGGCGCCGCGGCTGGCCAAGGACTGGCCGTCGTAGCTCGGATGCGAGCCTGAGCCATATGCGAAGCCTCCGCCATGAATCCAGACAATCACAGGAAGCTTCTCGTTGGCCTGCTTTGCCGCCGTCCAAACATTGAGGTTCAGGCAGTCTTCGCTCATGGCGCCGCGCTGCTCGGGGTACTCTTGTGGCTGGACGCAGTAGTCGCCGAAGGAGGTGGCTGGTCGCTCACCCTTCCACGATGCTGCTGGCTGCGGTGGCTTCCAGCGCAGATTCCCGGTTGGCGCGGCGGCATACGGAATCCCCAGGAAACGCTTCACTTCGGCGCCATCGCCACGGACGGCGCCCGATTCGGTGACGGCGAGGTTGTCTGCCAGCTTGGGCCCGGAGCTCGGGGTCCCGCACGCAACGAGAAGGACGGTAGAGAGGCCAGTCAGAATGGCTTGAGCGGTGTTCATGGCGCGCACCTCCTTACTCGGCCTTGATGTTGCTCTCGCGAACCACCTTGGCCCAAGAGAGTGTTTCCTGGGCGACGAATGCACCGAGCTCTTCAGGTCCCATGTAGGCGGCAAAGCCGCCTTGGCCTTCAATCTTCTTTTGGTACGTTTCGCTCTCAACGATGGTTTTAATCATGCTGGCCAGGCGAACTTGGACGGCTGGGGGTGTCTTTGCGGGTGCGAAGACGGCAAACCAGCTTTCAACCTCATACCCAGGCAGTCCTGCTTCAGCCGAGGTCGGAACGTTAGGCATCGAGGGGTGGCGGCGAGTGCCGGCATACGCCAGTGCCTTCAACTTGCCCGCTTGTACTTGGCCGATGACCGATGGCGGTGTGGTGACGAACATGTCGACCTGGCCGCTGATGAGGTCCGTGATGACCGGTCCGGCGCCCTTGTAGGCCACATGGCTGACAGGCACCTTGGCCTGCTTACCGAACATTTCGCCGGCGATGTGTTGGATGGAGCCATTGCCGGAAGAGGCGTAGAACAGGCCCTTCGGGTTCTTTCGCTCGTAGGCGATGAACTCCTGCAGATTCTTGACGGGAATAGTTGCGCTGACTGCGACCACATGGGGCGCGCGCATCACGAGCGCGATGGGGGCGAAATCGCTGGTCTTCCAGCGAATCTGCGGGAACAGTGCGGGGTTACCCACGTGATAGCCCGAGTACTGAACGAGCAGGGTGTGCCCATCCGCAGGTGCGCGAGCAACGAGCTCGGTACCAATGTTCCCGCTTGCGCCGGGGCGGTTGTCGATGACAACGGGGTGCCCAATGGCTGTTTGAAGTTGCTCACCAATTAAGCGCGCAACGATGTCGGTAGAGCCGGCTGGAGCACTCGGCACTACCAGCGTCACGGCCTTGGTCGGCCAATTCTCCGCATGGGATGCACCGAGAGCAGTGCACATGGCGATGGCGAGAAATGCATTTCTACGAATCATGGTCTTGTCTCCTAGTATTTTTTGGACGAAAGCATCCCTGCCCGGCTGCCCTTTCGGGAGGCCGGGTTGAGAGAATTGGGGAGGGTGGAGGCTCTGCTAGGCCTTAGCGAGCTCCGAAATCTCGATGAGATTCAGGTCGGGGTCGCGCAGGTAGATGGAGCGAATCTTTCCGGTCGCTCCGGTGCGCATCACAGGGCCCTCGGAAATCGGGACTGCGAGCTCTTCCAGGCGCTTGATGACGTCGTCGAGGGGGATGGCGGCGAGGAAACACAAGTCGAGAGCGCCGGGAACCGGGGTGTGGGCCTTCGGTTCGAACTCGCGACCCTTCACATTCAGGTTGATTTTCTGGTTGCCGAACATGAAAGCTTTGCGCTCCACGGGAGGCGTTCCGCCGATGAACGACTCCAGCCGCATACCGAGGATTTCGGTATAGAAGCGAACGCATTCAGCTTCGTTGGCCGTGGTCAGAACCAGGTGGTCGAGGTGACTAATCATGATGATGTCTCTACTTTGTTGTGATATCGCGAGCCAGAGCTCGCTCTCGGATTTCGTTGAAACCTGCTGGAGGTGAGTGACGTGTGAGTCGTTCACCGGCGCGGCTGACCTGTGCAGGAAGTTCATGGCCAACCAGCTCGGCGAGAAGGTGGGCAGCCTCTATGAGGCCTGGAACACTGACCCCGGTGTTGTAGCCCATGCACTGCAGCATGTGGACCACGTCTTCCGTGGAGACGTTCCCAGACGCGCCAGGCGCGTAGGGGCAGCCGCCAATCCCGCCCAGGGACATGTCGAACTGGGTGATGCCCGCTTGAACCGCAGCGACCGTGTTCACCAGGCCCATGCCGCGGGTGTTGTGGAAGTGGCCGGTGATGTTGATGCCCGGAAATGCCTTCGCCACGTTGTCGCAGATGCTGTAGACCTGCGTGGGGTAGGCCATGCCGGTGGTGTCGCAAAGCGTCACGCCGGTGGCACCGAGGTCTGCGAACTTGCCCACGAGCTCCAGCACGGTGTCCTGCGGAACCTCGCCTTCCATGGGGCAGCCGAACACGCAAGACAGGGAGATGTTCACGGGCACGTTGGCCGACCGGGCCTGAGCAACGACATCACCAAGTTGGCGCAGCGACTGTGGGCGGGTCATCCGCAAGTTTGCGAGGTTGTGGGTCTCGCTGGCGGACATCACCAGGTTGAACTCATCCACGCGGCATTCCAATGCACGCTCGCCACCGCGGACGTTGGGAATCAACGCGGTGTAGACGACACCTGGCTCGCGCCGGATGCGGTGCATGACGGCCTCAGCATCCTTGAGTGCGGGGATGGCGGTAGGTGAAGTGAAGGATGTCACCTCAATCTTGGCGTATCCCAGGCCGCTGAGCTTGTCGACAAGTGCGACCTTGTCATCGGTCTCGACGAAGAAAGATTCGTTCTGCAGCCCGTCACGCGTGGCAACTTCGTTGATTCGAATTTTTGCGGAGTTGCCTTCAAACATGCTGTGCCTCCAGGTTGCGACGTGCGGGCCAGCCCGTGGCTTGAACGATGTCTTGGGTGTGTTCACCGAGCAATGGGGCGGGGTGTGCGAAGCGACCCGGTGTGGCGCTGAGCTTGGGAACAATGCCCGGCACCTTCACGCTCTCGCCGGAGGCAGTCTTCTGCTCCACAATCATTTCGCGGGCTTGGTACTGGGGGTCGTTCACGATGTCTTCCACCGTGTAAACCTTGCCGGCGGGCACTTTGGCTTTGTCGAGGACAGCGAGTACTTCGTCCAGAGACTTCGTCTTGGTCCAGGCCTCGATGGCTGCGTCGATTTCCTGTACGTGTTTGACGCGACCGTCGTTCTGGGCAAGACCTGGGTCTTGTTCAAGGTCGGGTCGGCCGATGGCCTGCATGAGGCGCTTGAAGATGCTGTCGCCGTTGCCGGCGATGAGCGCATAGCCGCCATCAGCGCACTGGTAGGCGTTGGTGGGGGCGATACCGGGAAGGGCACTTCCAGAACGCTCGCGCACAGCACCGAAGGCATCGTATTCCGGCACAAGGCTCTCCATCATGTTGAAGACGCTCTCGTACAGAGCGACGTCAATGACTTGGCCTTCGCCACCACGTGCATCGCGGTGGTACAGAGCCAGCATGACGCCAAGAGCACCGTGCATGGCAGAGAGGCTGTCTCCAATCGAGATGCCGCAGCGCACCGGTACACGACCGGGTTCTCCCGTCAGATGCCGCAGACCGCCCATCGCCTCACCGAGGACGCCGAAGCCCGGCTTTTGGCGGTAGGGGCCAGTTTGGCCATAACCGGAGATGCGCAGCATGATGAGGCGAGGATTGAGCGCGTGGAGCTCCTCCCAGCCCAGGCCCCATGCTTCCATGGTGCCCGGCTTGAAGTTCTCGATGACCACATCGGCTTCCTTGAGCAGAGCACGTGTAGCTTCTTGTGCTTCAGTCGTCCGCAGGTCCAGTGCGACGGAGCGCTTGTTGCGGGACTGCACTTCCCACCAGACCGAGGTGCCATCACGGAGCATGCGCCACTTGCGCAGAGGGTCACCGACTCCGGGTGGCTCGACTTTAATGACGTCGGCGCCGAAGTCAGCCAGCGTTTTGCCGGCAAACGGGCCTGCAATCAGTTGGCCCAGTTCGACGACTTTGATACCTTGAAGTGCTTGCACGTTCATCCCATCCGTTGTTCAACGGTTCCACTTTAGGACGATATGGGCTATCGCGGAATTGCTAAGTTGTGCGCTAGCATTCGCATTTTGCGAACGTGTGAAATTTCAAGATATGTCTGCGCTCATCAATCCAGCTCGTGTTGACTTTGTGACCCTGAGGCTGTTCTGTGCGGTTGCTCAGACGGGTAGCGTTACGCATGGTGCTCAAGCGTGCAGCTTGGCGGTATCAGCTGCGAGCCGGCGACTCACGGAGTTTGAGGTGGCCACTGGGGCAAAGCTTTTTGAAAGAAGTTCGCGCGGGGTGAAGCTCACCCCTGCGGGCCACCTTGCGATGCAGCATGCCTTGCGCCTGTTCCAGGGATTCGAGCAGTTCAGCAGCGAAATTCAGGATTACAACCAGGGCAACCGCGGGCATGTTCGGCTGTGGGCCAACATGTCGGCGTTGACCGAGTTCCTTCCCGCCTGCCTGTCGAGCTTCATGTCGGACCATCCGGACATTCATGTGGAGCTGGAAGAGCAGCTCAGCGGCGACATCGTTCGAGCGGTGGTGGATGGGGTCGCCGACATCGGCATATTCGCAGAGAACACGCCCGTTGGCGGCCTCAGCGTAGAGAACTTTCAACAGGACCAGTTGGTGGCCGTGTGTGCCCATCACCACCCTCTCGCAAAGCGCAAGCGTGTCTCGTTTGCTGAGTGCCTGAAGTACGACTTTGTGGGCCTCAACCGCGGGAGCTCGTTGTTGGAGCTGACGTCCCGGGCGGCTGAACAGTATGGCCAGGTTATGCGTGTGAGGGTTCAGGTGCGAAGCTTCGATGCCATGTGCCAGCTCATCAATGCGGACTTGGGTATCGGTGTTCTGCCTCGGGGAGTCGTGAGGCCTACGTTGCCGAACCCTCTTGCTGTCGTGAACCTCCAGGAAACATGGGCCAAGCGGAAGCTTTTACTGGGAGTCTCGCAATCGTGCTCGTCTGCTGCAGTGCTATTGCGGGAGCACCTGCGGAAATTTGCCGCAACGACAACGAGCAAGTGAGGCCTGCGTGAGACTCGTCTTCTTCACGGAGTCGCATATCAAGGCCAGGTTCATGTCGAGCCATGTAGCCTTCGACGGTACGAGGCTACCCGTGGTGTAAGACAATCTGAGCATCAGATTGACCAGTCTCTCTTACCTATGGGACAACTTACGCGCATCTCCCGAGAAGCGTCTTCTTTGCGACAAAAGACCACAGACGCGATGCGCGCAGCCATCCTTGATGGGGTGCTGAAGCCAGGTCAGAAGCTGTCCGAGCGCGAGCTATGCGAAAGCTTGGATGTGAGCCGTTCGTGCATTCGTGAGTCCTTGCAGCACCTGCAGGCAGAGGGCCTGGTGAATATCGTGCTTCATCGAGGCCCCGAGGTGGCGAGCATCGATGCTGAAGAAGTACGCGACATCTACGCAGTCCGCATGAGCCTTGAGAGCCTCGTCGTCAGTGGCTTTGTTGTCCACGCATCGGCTGAACAGAAGCAGGCGATACGCGCGTGTGTTGGCCGTCTTGAGCAGGAAGTAACGGTTGGCGGTGCCGCTCGTCTTGTTGCTATCAAAAGCGACTTCTACGACATCTTGATTGAGGGATGCGGCAACTCAGTCGTTGGCCAGGTCCTGCGGCAGATGAACAATCGCGTGACGGTTCTGCGCAGAGCTTCGATGGCTCGGCCTGGCCGGAGTTTAGAAGCCGCCAAAGAGCTCGCCGCGTTGGTTCAGGCCATTGAGGCGGGCAATAGCGTCCGAGCGGTCGACCTGTGCAACGAGCATCTCCGCAATGCTTGCGCAAACGCGCTAGAGGCGATGCAGGCCAACATCGCGAGCCGGGGCGAATCAGAGGATGAGGCGGTGAAGACCGACCCAGGCTCAAGCGTGACTGCTGGCTAATCGGGGTTGCGGCAGCCGAGGCGTTATCAGGCGAGGCCTGCGGGTGCCAGTACGGCTCGCAGCCACCCCTCCTCGCTGCTGCCTCGAGCAATCTCCGCTTTGATGCCGTCCTCCTTCAATTGAGTGGCTTTGACCGCTTCTAGAAGCGAAGGTGCTTGCGACTGGCCGAACGTGACAATGCCGTCCTCATCGGCGACCACCAGGTCTCCGGGCAACACGACCTGTCCACCGACCGTTACCGGGACATTGATTGCGCCGGGCCCATTCTTGTAGGGGCCACGATGCGTCACGCTGCGTGCATAGCATGGGAAGTCAGCATCGAAGAATGCAGCCGAGTCCCGGATGGCCGCATCCAGCACGAATCCTGCGCATCCACGCTCCATCGCATAAAGCATGATGAGCTCGCCCACGAGGGCGTTGGAAGGGTCGCCGGCACCGTCAACGACAAGCACATGACCTGGCTTCATCATGGTCAGTGCCTTGTAAATGAACAGGTTGTCTCCCGGCTTCGCTTTGACAGTGAAGGCCGTGCCCACAAGCTTCTTGCCCCGATGAAACCGCTTCAGACCCGTGATGCCGGACATGCGGGATAGGTTGTCGCTAATGTGGGGGGTTACAACAGACTGGAACGCCGCGACGATGTGGTCGGGGGCAAGTTCGGGAGCAGGGTGGATGGTCGAGGTGGCAGTAGACATGGTGAGACGGTGGTGTGTATCCCGCGCAGAGATGCAAGACCGCCTTAGGATTGCCTTCCCCGTTCCATCTGTAAATTCCGAAAAAAGGAACGGTCCCATATGTGGCGCCTATGGTAGGGCTGTTAGGAGAACAGCTCCACCATTGGGTTCGGCCGCTTCCGGTGCCACGCCATGGCCGTGGTGACCACTTTCACCGTCTCACGCAATGGCCGGATGACCACGGTTTCCGGGGCGAGCTTCTTCAGAGATGAGGGAACTAGTGCAATGCCCTGGCCACAGGCCACAAACGCTACTTGCGACGACACCGACCGAGCCTCATGAAGCACTCGGGGCGAGAACCCGGCCGCATTGCATGCAGCCATGACGCTGTCGAAGTACACCGGGCTGTAACGCCGGGAGAAGGTGACGAAGGTCTCCTGCGCTAGAGCTGCAATGCTCACTTTTGTCGCCTTGGCCAGGGGGTGCTTGTGCGATAGTGCAACCGCCAGGCGGTCTTGAGTCAGCGGCAGGCATGCGATGTCCGGGCCCAAGTCGCCCTCAAGGCGCGCAAAGGCCACGTCGATGTCTCCACCCTGCAGCAGCGGCACAGCTTCCGCGCTGTCAATCTCCCGAATAGACACCGTCATGTCCGGCGACTGGCTCTTCAGCTTCTCCAGCATGGATGGCAGCACATCCGCGATGGACGTGCTGATGGCACCGATGGTCAGCATGCCGGTGTGACCCGCAATCGCCTCGGAGACGGCCAGCTCCACCCGCTCCAGTTGTTCAGCCAGTCTTCGCACCGCTGGCAGGATGGCCGCGCCGGCGGGAGTCAGCTTGGCGCCCTTGCGGGAGCGCTCGAACAAACGCACCTTGAGCGCCTGCTCAAGGACTTGAATCTGCTCGGTCAACGGTGGTTGCGACATCCCGAGCCGTTTCGCCGCTCTGCCGAAGTTTTCCTCCTCAGCAACGGCCAAGAACAGCCAAAGATGGCGGATGAGCCGGAAGTTAATCATGGTCTTTCCATAGGTTGCGCATATCAGTAGCTTACGACCTTCGGAATTTACGTATGAGCTGCATTGCCTGAGAGTTCGCTTCGAACTTTCCCTGCACCTCTATGACAACCGCCTCCCTGCTCAAACGCCTCCAGGCGCTGGACACGAACACCGTCTCCGACGCGCTGGATTTTCTCGGTCTCCCAGGCGCGACCTACGGCCTTCGCCCCCTGTGGAACTGCCCCAAGGTCGTTGGCCTCGCCAGCACCATCCAGCTCGGCCCCAAAACTGATGCAAAGCCGACGGTCCACCTGATTTCACCGGTCATCGCCGAGGTCGAGTCGGATGACCGTGTGCTGGTCATTGCAGGCGGTGTCGACGGTATCTCCTGCTGGGGCGACATCTTGGCAAACGCCGCGGTCGCCAAGAAAGTCCGTGGCTCGGTCATCGATGGACTAAGCCGTGACATCGAGGGCAGCGAGTCGATTGGCTACCCGGTCTACGGCAAGGGCGTGACCATGATTTCCGCGCGCAACCGTGTCATCCAGACGGGCTCGGGCGAACCCGTGGTCATGGCGGGCGTCACGGTCGCACAGGACGACTTTGTCATTGCAGACCGTTGCGGCGCCGTTTTCGTTCCTGCGGCCCGTATTGAGGAAGTGCTGGACATGGGAGAGCGTATCGCTCGTCGGCAGGACGGCATGGTCCAGGCTGTCCGGGCAGGCCGCTCGGTGGCCGACGTCATGCACGACAAGGAATTCGAAGCCATCAACACCAAGGCAAGCCAATGACCTCCGAAGACAAAGAACTCGTCGCCCTGTTCGAGGGCCTGGATACACCCGGCGTTTCCGATGCGATGGACAAGCTGGGCCTGCCAGGCCAGTGCCTGGGCATCGCTCCGCTTGACAACTATCGCAAGACCATCGTGGGCCCGGCATTCACCGTGAAGTACGTGTCGGCCACTGTGCCGGCCGGCAGCGTCGGAGACTTCATCGACGACGTGCCCGAAGGCGCGGTGGTGGTGCTGGACAACGACGGCCGCACCGACTGCACGATTTGGGGCGACATCATGACCCAGTACGCCGGCATCCGCCGCATCGCCGCTACCGTCATCGATGGAGTGTGCCGGGACGTGGCCAAGGCATTGGACGATGGCTACCCGCTCTTCACCAGGGGCCGCTTCATGCGCACTGGCAAGGACCGTGTGCAGGTGGATTCCGTCAATACGCCGGTGTCCATCGGAACAGCTCGCGTGGCCCCTGCCGACATCGTGGTGGCTGACGCCAACGGCGTGGTGGTCGTGCCTCGAGGGCGTGCTCGCGAGGTCGCCGAACTGGCGCGCAGCATCGAGAAGGTCGAGTCCCAGATTCGTGAACAAATCGCGGCAGGTAAGACCCTGGGTCAAGCACGCACGGAGCTGGGCTACCACCTGCTTCAGCGCAAGCAGTGAGGGGCAGGTAGTGATGCGAGAAATTCAACGACTGAACCGAAATTTGGCGAACGTTCAGC
>Ga0308157_10004206_pt1 | contig 19453 bp, 15 predicted proteins | sample PhyBR1_FD_201035 | JGI IMG/M metagenome (GOLD analysis project Ga0308157, IMG submission 201035) | Phyllosphere microbial communities from UC Gill Tract Community Farm, Albany, California, United States - DLSLB.R1 | ecosystem: Host-associated > Plants > Phyllosphere > Unclassified | place: USA...
GGCTTCGAAACCAACGTCGGCGTGATCGTGGTCGCTGCCACCAACCGCCCTGACATTCTGGACGCCGCGCTCTTGCGCCCTGGCCGTTTCGACCGCCAGGTCTATGTCACGCTGCCTGACATCCGTGGCCGCGAACAGATCCTCACCGTTCACATGCGCAAGGTGCCGGTCGGCCAGGACGTGAACCCCAGCGTGATCGCCCGCGGCACGCCCGGCATGTCGGGCGCCGACCTGGCCAACCTGTGCAACGAGGCCGCTCTCATGGCCGCGCGCCGCAATGCCCGCACGGTGGAAATGCAGGACTTCGAGAAAGCCAAGGACAAGATCCTCATGGGCCCCGAGCGCAAGAGCATGGTCATGCCCGAGGAAGAGCGCCGCAACACGGCCTACCACGAGTCCGGCCATGCGCTGATCGGCAAGATGCTGCCCAAGTGCGACCCGGTGCACAAGGTCACCATCATCCCGCGCGGGCGCGCCCTGGGCGTGACCATGAGCCTGCCGGCGCAGGACCGCTACAGCTATGACCGCGAGTACATGCTCAGCCAGATCAGCATGCTGTTCGGTGGCCGCATCGCCGAGGAAGTGTTCATGAACCAGATGACCACCGGCGCGAGCAACGACTTCGAGCGCGCCACGGCCCTGGCCCGCGACATGGTGACTCGCTACGGCATGACTGACGCGCTCGGCCCCATGGTCTATGCGGAAAACGAGGGCGAGGTCTTCCTGGGCCGCTCGGTCACCAAGACCAACCACATGAGCGAGTCGACGCTGCAAAAGGTGGACATCGAGGTGCGCCGCATCATCGACCAGCAGTACGCCCTGGCGCGCAAGCTGATCGAGGACAACAAGGACAAGATGCACGCGATGGCCAAGGCGCTGCTCGAATGGGAAACCATCGATGTCGAGCAGATGGACGACATCATGGCCGGCAAGGAGCCGCGCCCGCCCAAGGACTGGACGCCGCGCAACCCTTCTGTGGGCAGCGGCGGCAACGGCCCGAGCGGCGGCAGCCCCGCAGTGACGACCGATCCGTCGCCCACCGTGGCCTGACCGAACGCCTTGTCTCCTGACGCATGAAAAACCGGGGCCCGTCCCCGGTTTTTCTTTGCCTGGCGGTTTTTTCCGGAAACTAAAATCCCACCCCAACACGGAGCTTTTTTCTTGATCTGGCAAACCTCGCGCTTTCAACTGGACCTGTCACAGCCGCACGTAATGGGCATTGTCAATGCCACGCCCGATTCGTTTTCGGACGGCGGGCAGTATTTTTCCGGCACGGACCACCTGGACAGCGTGCTGGCGCATTGCGAAAAGCTGATCAGCGACGGCGCCGACATCCTGGACATCGGCGGCGAATCCACCCGGCCTGGCGCGCCGCCCGTGCCGCTGGCGCAGGAGCTGGCGCGCGTGCTGCAGGTGGTGCGCCGAGCGGTCACGCTGGGCGTGCCGGTGTCCGTTGACACCTACAAGCCCGAGGTGATGCGCGCCGTGCTCGACCTGGGCGCTGACATCGTCAACGACATCTGGGCGCTGCGCCAGCCCGGCGCGCTGCAGGCGGTGGCTGCGCACCCCGGCTGCGGCGTCTGCCTGATGCACATGCACCGCGAGCCGCAGACCATGCAGGCCGAGCCGATGCAGGGCGACGTGGTGCCGCAGGTGCTCTCATTTTTGCAGCACCGGGCCCAGGCACTGCAAGCGGCGGGCGTCGAAAAGGCCCGGATCGTGCTGGACGCCGGCATCGGCTTTGGCAAGACCGTGGCGCAGAACTTCGCGCTGCTGGCGCGCCAGCGCGAACTGCTGGCGGCCGGCTACCCTGTGCTGGCCGCCTGGTCGCGCAAGTCCTCGCTGGCGGCGGTCTGTGCCGACATGCCCGGCGAGGCGCTGCCGGTGGCCGATCGCCTGGTGCCCAGCGTGGCCGCCGCCCTGCTGGCGGTCGAGCGCGGGGCGCGCATCGTCCGGGTGCACGACGTGCGCGAGACCGTGCAAGCCCTCAAGGTCTGGAGGGCCGCCCGCTGAGTGGGCGCGCGGGCGGCACCAAGGCTGCCTGTGCCGCGCCCGCCACAGGCCGGCCCTGGCCGCCTGTCCTTTTTCAACACCCAGTCCGATTCTTTAAAAAAACCAGCCGGGCCATTTCAGCGGCCTGGCATTTCAGAGGGAGAGAGAGCTCATGAGCAGGAAATACTTTGGCACCGACGGCATCCGCGGCACCGTGGGGCAGTCGCCCATCACCCCGGACTTCGTGCTGCGGCTGGCGCATGCCGTGGGCCGGGTGCTGCGCCGCACCCAGGCGCGCCCGACGGTGCTGATCGGCAAGGACACGCGCATCTCCGGCTACATGCTTGAAAGCGCGCTGGAGTCGGGCTTCAACTCGGCCGGCGTCGATGTGGTGCTGCTCGGGCCGCTGCCTACGCCGGGCGTGGCCTACCTCACGCGGGCGCAGCGCGCCAGCCTGGGCGTGGTCATCAGCGCCAGCCACAACCCGTTTGCCGACAACGGCATCAAGTTCTTCAGCGCGCAGGGCACCAAGCTCAACGACGAGTGGGAGCTGGCCGTGGAGGCGGCGCTCGAAGAGGCGCCGGTCTGGGTCGATTCGGCCTCGCTGGGCCGGGCGCGCCGGCTGGACGACGCGGCCGGTCGCTACATCGAATTTTGCAAGAGCACCTTTGCCAACGACCTGACGCTCCGGGGCCTGAAGATCGTGGTCGATGGCGCGCACGGCGCGGCCTACCAGATCGCGCCCATGGTGTTTCACGAGCTGGGCGCCGAGGTGGTCGCCATCGGCTGCGCGCCCGACGGCCTGAACATCAACAACGGCGTGGGCGCCACGCACCCGCAGGCGCTGGTGAACGCGGTGCTGGCGCACAAGGCCGACTACGGCATCGCGCTGGACGGCGACGCCGACCGGCTGCAGATGGTCGATGCCCAGGGGCGGCTCTTCAACGGCGACGAGGTGCTCTACCTGATGGTGAGCGAACGCCTGGCGCGGGGCGAGCAGGTGCTGGGTGCCGTCGGCACCTTGATGACCAACATGGCCGTCGAGGTGGCGCTCAAGGCCAAGGGCGTGGAATTCGTGCGTGCCAAGGTGGGCGACCGCTACGTGCTCGAAGAGCTGGAGCAGCGCGGCTGGCTGCTCGGCGGCGAAGGCTCGGGCCACATGCTGGCGCTGGACAAGCACACCACCGGCGACGGCCTGATCAGCGCCCTGCAGGTGCTGCAGGCGTGCGCGCGCAGCCAGCGCACCATGGCGCAGCTGCTCGAAGACGTGGTGCTCTTTCCGCAGACGCTGATCAATGTCCGCCTCAAGCCCGGGCAGGACTGGAAGTCCAGCGCCGCGCTGGCGCAGCAAAGCGAGGCGGTGCAGGACGAGCTGGGCGACACCGGGCGCCTGCTGATCCGCGCCAGCGGCACCGAGCCGCTGCTGCGCGTGATGGTCGAGGCGCGCGACGCCGCACAGGCGCGCGCCTGCGCCGAGCGCGTGGCCGACACCGTGCGCGCCTGAGTCCTGCCGGCCTGGCCGCCAGAGTCGATTTCAGGCCGAAAAGGGCCCTTGCCCAGGTGCCGCTTGGCCCGGCAGCTCTCAAAACGATAGCATCCAGGCGGCTGGCCCCAGGCGTAACAGGGGCCCTGGTGGCGCGGTGACCTGCAAGCCGGCCACCCCCTTTCGGCCGGCCGACTCCAAAGGCCGGGTCTGCGAGTCGCTCCAATGGCAACGCCGGCCATTCCCCGCTGGGCGCCGGCTTGGCCGACAATGGAAAAATTCTCGTTACAAAACAGCGGCTGCGCCAGGGCCGTGCCGTGGCGAAGCGGGGCGATGCGCTGCCATACTGGCCCCATCATTTCGCAGCCTGCCGCCACCAAACTGGCCTCAAGCCCGGCCTTGGGCGCGGCGCTGCCGTCATTTTTGGAAGGAGCAACGAATGCCTGGGAACTTGCGTCTGAAGCGTCTGGCCGGCTGGATGACGGCCGCGCTCATCGGGAGCAGCGCCATCGCCTTCTCAAACGGCGCCCATGCGGCAACGGACCAGCGTGCCAAGCCGGCCCCGCACCACGCCGCAGCGCCGGCGCATGCCAAGCCCACATCCAAATCCAAGCCCAAGCCGAAAGCCAAGCATGTCAAGGCGAAGGGCGCGTCCAAGGCCGGCGCAGCGCACGCCGCCAAGGCCAAGGGCGGTGGCCCGGCCCATGCCGCCCATGCGGTGCGGACCGCGACCAAGGCCCAGCCGCACCCTACTGCAACCCATGCCAAGAAGGCGCCGGCCGGTGCCAAGGGCGCCCGGACGGCCAGCGCCAAAAAAGGCGGCGCGCATGCCCGGCAGGACCTCTCGGGCCGCAAGCGCGTGGGCAAGGCCTCGTTTTACGCCCGGCACCTCGAAGGGCGCAAGATGGCCGATGGCACGCGCATGCGGCTGCACGACGACAACGCGGCCAGCAAGACGCTGCCGCTGGGCACCACGGCCCGCGTGACCAACCTGGAAAACGGCAAGAGCGCCAAGGTCACCATCCAGGACCGCGGCCCTTACGCCAAGGACCGCATCGTGGACCTGTCGCCTGGCACGGCGCAAAAAATCGGCATCGACAAGCAAAACGGCGTGGCCACCGTCGAAGTCCAGCCGCTGAGCGTGCCCATGCCCGACGGCAGCGTCAAGCAGGCCAGCGGCGCCGACAAGGCCGGCCGCTGAGCCGGCGCAAAAAAGCGCCAGACGCCAAGGATAGCTCCCTGGCGTCTGGCGCTTTTGGGTGAGAAAAGCAGCCGGCAAGCCGCGTCAGTGCACTTTCTTGAGCGACGCCAGGTCCACGTCGCCCTGCGCGCTGGAAAAGTGCAGCGTGCCGTCCTTGCCGCCTTGCGACTGGCTCACGCCCGAGATCTCGTGTTCGCCGGTGTCGTACTGCGTCACCTTGTCGCCCTGCTTGACCGCCAGGCGATGCTTGTCGCCGAAAAAGGCGTACTGCACGCCGTTCTGGCTGCCGCTGCTCGACGGGTTGGACAGGCCTTCGGGCCACCAGCTCGAATCGGGCGGTGCCATGGGCTTCATCGGCGCCATGGGCTTCATGGGTTTCATCGGTTCCATGTCAGTAGTCGTGGCGGCTGCCGCCGCGGCGCAGCATGACCGCTGCCAGCAGCGCGCCGGCGGCCGCGCCGATGGCCACGGCCTTGATCGGCTCCTCGGAGATTCGCTTGGCCGCGGTGCCCTGGAATTCGGTCGCCTTGACTTTCAAGTCCCCGAGCCGCTCGCCGGCCTTGGCCTTGAAGTCACCCAGCTTTTCGCCGGCCGTGCCGCTGGCGGTCTTGGCGTAGCTGCGCGCAGCCTGCCAGGCATCGGCGGCGACGGTCTTGGCGTCCTGGGCCAGGTCCTTGGCGCTCTTGACGCTGTCGCGCGTGGTGGTGTTGGCCGCCTCCGTGTCGGGGCGCAGCGCCTGCACCGTGGTGGTGCGCAGCACGCGCTCGTCGGTGTCCAGCGGGTCCATGTCCTGTGAAGCGCCCAGGCCCATGGCCTTGGTGGTGTCCACGGCATGCGAGGTGGTGTCGGTATCGTCGGTCGGCAGCATGTTCAAGTCCTCCTGGCATTAGCGCCAGTGCTCATTGAAACCGCGGGCCGCACGCCGGCGTGTGGGCTCAGCGTCCATCCCCATGTAGGCTGATGATTGGCACAGGCTTCGGAAACGGTGAACCGGCGTGTGGGTCCATGCAGACACCGGCCGGCACTGCCCGGGCGCTGGGTTTGGCCGCCGGCACGGCACCGGCTGGCTGCCTGTGGCGCAGGCGCAGCGCTATGGCCCGGTCTTGGGCGGCGTGGGCCAGGCGGGCGGCTGGGACCACGCGGCCACGATGCGCCGGTACTGCTCGGCATCGTGTTCCTGGACCCAGGCCAGGTCGGCCTTGAGGCGCTCGACCCGGCTGGCCGAGGACTGGGCCTTGATGGCCTCGATGGCCCCGCCCAATGCCATGAATTCATCGAAGGCCGCGTTGGGCGGCGCGCCCTTGGGCCGCTCCTGGATGAGCGCTTCGAGCGCCTTGATGACGCGGCCGAGCTGACGGCCGTAGCTGTGCCTGGAGAGGATCTCGCGCTCCATCTCGGGGCAGCTCGAATTGGCCTCGTTGACCGAGATGGAGTTGGCGAACACCCACGGCAGAATGGGCTGGTTGAGCTGCTGCGGCGCGGCGCCCAGGGTGGGCATTTTCAGCGCATCGAGCAGCCCGGCCGGCCAAGTCCAGAAAGGCCAGGGCGGCGTGCTGGGCGGAGGGTCTGGGTTGGCCATCGGCGCTCCTTCATGTCGCAGGGTCGATGCGGCCGGCCCGAATGCTCTGCTTTTGATAGCGGCATGCCCTTGCCGGCATTGGGCTGGCGGCTGTTTTCATGCCAAACCGGGCGGCTCAGGCGCGCGGGCGCGTCGGGTCGTGCTTCATTTTGCCCAGGAACAGGCGCGTGAAGAACCCGCCCATGCAGAGCATGAAGCCAATGCCGCCGATGCTCATGAGGCCGTAGTCGGTGGAAAACAGGTCGGTCAGCAGTTTCATGGCAGTTGCTCCTCGTGGTTGTGGTGTGTGCTTGCCCTCTACTGTGTGCCTGTTGAGCTGCCCGGGTGCTGATCCTGGTCAACAACCGGCGGGGTTTTTCAGAGGCCGGCCTGCCAGCCGCCGCAGAGCGCCTGGATCAGCGCCACGGCGGTGGTCTGGCGGTCGGCCAGGGCCTGCACCAGCGCGCGCCGGGCGCTGAGCGCCGTGGCCTGCGCGGTGATGACCTCGGTGTAGCCGACCTGGCCGCTGCGGTAGCGGTTGAGCACCTGCTGCTCGACCTGGTCGGCCGCCTCCGACGCCTGGCGGCGCAGGTCTTGCTGCGCCGCCAGCGCGCGGCCGGCGGCGAGCTGGTCTTCCACGTCCTGAAACGCCGTCAGCACCGTCTGGCGGTAGCGCGCCACGGCCTGCGCATGCGCCGCTTCGCTGCCTTCGACCCGGGCGGCGGTTGCGCCGGCGTTGAACAGCGTCTGCGCCGCCGACACGCCCAGCGACCAGACGCTGCCGGAGGCGCTGAACAGGTCGGCCAGCCGGCCGGCGCCAAAGCCGTAGGAGGCGCCCAGCGGCAGGCTGGGGTAGTAGGCGCTGCGGGCGATGCCGATCTGCGCGTTGGCCACGGCCACGGCGCGCTCGGCGCTGGCGATGTCGGGGCGGCGCTGCAGCAGGCTGGAGGGCACGCCGACCGGCACGTCGGGCACCGACGGGTTCCACGCCACCGGCGCCAGGGCGAACTGCGCCGGCGCCTGGCCGACCAGCACGGCCACGGCATGCTCGAGCTGCGCGCGCTGGCGCACCAGGTCGGCGGCGTCGGCCTGGGCGTTGGCCAGCTGGGTCTGCGCCTGCAGCACGTCGGTCTTGGCGGCAATGCCGGCGCTGTAGCGGTTGCGCGCGATCTCCAGGCTGCGCTCGAAGCCGGCCAGCGTGCGCGCCAGCAGCGCCTGCTGCGCGTCCACCTGGCGCAGCGTGAGGTAGTTGACGGCCAGCTCGCCCTGGGCCGAGAGACGGGCCGAGGCCAGGTCGGCTTCGCTGGCCTGGGCGCTGGCGCTGGCGCTTTCTGCCGCACGGCCCAGCCGGCCCCAGACGTCGGGCTCCCAGCTCGCGCCGATGCTCACGTCAAAGCTGTTGGCGGTGCGCCCGCCGCTGCTGCTGGCGCTGCCCGAGCCGCCGCTGCTGTGCGAGCGGTTGGCGCCGCCGTTCAGCGTGACCGTGGGAAAGAACGCGGCGCGCTGCTCGCGCACCAGCGCGCGCGCCTGGGCGTAGGCGGCCACGGCCTGCGCGACGTTCTGGTTGGACACCTCGACGCGCGCGGCCAGGCCGTCGAGCACCGGGTCGCCAAAGAGCTGCCACCACGGGCCGCGCGCCAGCGCATCGGCCGGCGCGGCCGGTGCCCAGCCCTCGGCCTCCTTGAAGGCGCTGATGTCGGGCGTGGCCGGGCGCTGGTACGCGGGGCTGACGGCGCAGCCGGCCAGCAGCAGCGCCAGCAGGGCGGCGGCCAGCGCGGCGGGGCGGGCGGTGCGCAGGGGGCGGTCGGGTTTCTTGTCGGGTTGCATGGAAAGCCTCATTGCGGTTGCAGCGCGCGCCCTGCGGGCGGCGCGTCTGTCGGGGCGTCAAGCTGGCGGCTGAGGTGGCGCTCGGAGGCGTTGCGCCGGCGCAGCCTGTCCAGCAGCACATAGACCACCGGCGTCGTCAGGAGCGTGAGCAGCTGGCTGGCGATCAGCCCGCCGATGATGGTCACGCCCAGCGGGCGGCGCAGCTCGGCGCCCTCGCCAAAGCCGATGGCCAGCGGCAGCGCGCCCAGGATGGCCGCCAGCGTGGTCATCAAGATGGGCCGAAAGCGCAGCAGGCAGGCTTCGCGCACCGCCTCGACGGCGCTCAGGCCGCGCGCGCGCTCGGCGTCCAGCGCGAAGTCGATGATCAAGATGGCGTTTTTCTTCACGATGCCGATCAGGAGAAAAATGCCGATCAGCGCGATGATGGAAAACTCCATCTTGAACAGCAAGAGCGCCAGCACCGCGCCCACGCCGGCCGAGGGCAGCGTCGAGAGCACGGTGAGCGGGTGCACCAGGCTCTCGTAGAGCACGCCCAGCACGATGTAGATCACCACCAGCGCCGCCAGGATCAAAAGCGGCTGCTGGTTTTGCGACTCCTGCGCGCTCAGCGCCGTGCCCGAAAAACTGCCGCGCACGTTGTTGGGCAGGCCGATGGCTGCCTCGGCCGCCGCCACCGCCGCCCGCGCGTCGCCCAGCGCGCTGCCTTCGGCCAGGTTGTAGGAAATGGTCGTCGAGAGTTCGCCGTCCTCGTGGTTGATGGAGGCGGCCGAGGCGTTCTCGCTGAAGCGGGCAATGGCCGCCAGCGGCACCATCGTCGTGCCTGCGCTGCTGATGACTTGGCCCGACGAGGCGTCGCGCAGCGCCGGGTTGGCGGGAGGCGAAGCGGTCGTTGTGGTTGCCGTGGCCGTCGCCGTCGCGCTTGTGGCCGTGGTGCTTGATGCCGCGCCGGCGGCGTTCTTGGCCGGCACATAGATGTCCTTGAGCGCCTCCGGGCTGGTGATGTAGCGCGGCGCCACCTGCATGATGACGTGGTACTGGTTGAGCTCGCCGTAGACGGTGGCGACCTGGCGCTGGCCGAAGGCGTTGTACAGCGCGTTGTCCACGTCGCGCATGCTCACGCCCAGGCGCGCGGCGCTGTCCTTGTCCACCGTGACCAGGGTCTCCACGCCGTTTTCCTGCTGGTCGGTGTCCACGTCAAGCAGCGCGCTGGCGGCCTTCATCTGCTCGGCCAGGCGCAGCGCCCAGCGGCTGAGGTCGGCGGCGTTGTCGCTTTTGAGCGTGTACTGGTAGGTCGAGCTGCTGGAGCGCCCGCCGCCGCGCAGGTCCTGCACCGGGTTGAGGAACAGCGTGATGCCGGTCACGCGCGCCAGCTGCGGGCGCAGCCGCGCGATCACTGCCTGGCCGCGCTCGGTGCGCTGCGCGGCCGGCTTGAGGTTGACGAACATGAAGCCGCCGCCGGCGCGCGAGCCGCCGGTGAAACCCACCACCGTGTCGACCGCCGGGTCGGCGCGGATGATGCCCACCAGCTCGCGCAGCTTGGCCTGCATCGCCTGAAAGGAGATGCTGCGGTCGGCGCGCAAGAAGCCGTTGATCTGGCCGGTGTCCTGCTGCGGGAAAAAGCCCTTGGGCGCGGCGGTGTAGAGGTAGACGTTCAGGCCGACGACGCCGGCCAGGATCAGCATGACCAGCGCCTTGCTCGCCAGCGCCCAGTCCAGCGACACGGCGTAGCCGCGCAGCAGCCGGTCAAAGCCGTGCTCGAACCCGCGCGCCACGCGCCCGGGCGGCTTGCCCTGGGCATGGGGGCGGAGCAGCCAGGCGCACATCATCGGCGTGGTGGTGAGCGAGATCACCAGCGAGATCAGCACCGCCGCCGACAGCGTGACGGCAAACTCGCGGAACAGCCGCCCGGTCTGCCCGGCCATGAACAGCAGCGGAATGAACACCGCCACCAGCGACAGGCTGATCGACAGCACCGTGAAACCCACCTCGCGCGCGCCCAGCAGCGCCGCCTTGAAGCGGTCCATGCCGGCTTCGAGGTGGCGGCTGGTGTTTTCCAGCACGACGATGGCGTCGTCCACGACGAAGCCGGTGGCCACGGTGAGCGCCATCAGGCTCAGGTTGTTCAGGCTGAAGCCCAGCAGGTACATCACGCCAAACGTCCCGAGCAGCGAGACCACCGTGGCGACCGCGGGAATGAAGGTGGCGCGCGCGCTGCGCAGGAAGGCGCTGACCACCAGCACCACCAGCGCAATGGAAATAAGCAGCGTCACCTCGATCTCGTGCAGCGAGGCGCGGATGGAGTTGGTCGAGTCCGAGGCGACCTGCAGCTGCACGTCCTGCGGCAGCTGCGCCTGCAGCTCGGGCAGCAGCGCGCGCACGCCATCGACCGTGGCGATGACGTTGGCGTCGGGCTGGCGCGTGACCAGCACGATGACGGCCGGCTGGCCGTTGAACAGGCCCAGCGTGTTGGTGTTTTCCACGCCGTCGGTGACCTGCGCCACGTCGCGCAGCCGGATGGCCGCGCCGCTGCGCCAGGCCACCACCAGATTCTGGTAGTCGCTGGCATGCAGCCCGCCGGAGGCCGCGCTGTCGGCCGCGTAGATCTGCAGCCGCTGGCCGTTGCCCTCGATGGCGCCGCGCGGCCGGTTCGCGTTGGCCGCCTGCAGCGCGGCGCGCACGTCCTCCATGCTCACGCCGTAGCGGTTGAGCGCGAAGGGCAGCAGCTCCACGCGCACCGCCGGCAGCGAGCCGCCGCCCAGCTCCACGTCGCCCACGCCGGGCACCTGGGCGATCTTTTGCTGCACCAGGTTGGAGACCTCGTCGTAGATCTGGCCCGGCGAGCGGGTGCGCGAGGTCAGCGCCAGGATGATGACCGGCGAGGACGCCGGGTTGGCCTTGCGGTAGGTCGGGTTGCTGCGCAGCGTGGCCGGCAGGTCGGCGCGCGCGGCGTTGATGGCCGCCTGCACCTCGCGCGCGGCCGCGTCGATCTTGCGGTTCAGGTCGAACTGCAGGCTGATGCGGGTCGAGCCGGTGCCGCTGGAAGACGTCATTTCGTTGACGCCGGCGATCACCCCGAGCCGGCGCTCCAGCGGCGTGGCCACGCTGCTGGCCATGGTCGAGGGGCTGGCGCCGGGCAGCGAGGCGCTGACCGAAATCGTCGGGTAATCGACCTGCGGCAGCGGCGAGACCGGCAGCACGAAGAACGCGCCGATGCCCGCCAGCGCCAGGCCGATGGTGAGCAAGACGGTGGCAATCGGGCGGCGGATGAAGGGGCCGGAGAGGTTCATGCGCGCGCTCCCGGGGCGGAAAGGCGGCCGGCCGGCCGGCGCATGACCATGCAGCTGCTATCAATTGAATAGCTTAAAACCCAGGCGCCGCAAGGGCGGACGCCATAAAAAGCATGAAAGGCCTGAAATTCAAGCACCGGCCACCTCCGCCGGCGCCTTGCGCCCGAAGCGCCGGCCCAGCCGGTCGAAGGCCAGGTAGATCACCGGCGTCGTGAACAGCGTCAGCACCTGGCTGACGATTAGGCCGCCGAAGATCGCCAGGCCCAGCGGGCGGCGCAGCTCGGCGCCCTCGCCAAAGCCGAGCATCAGCGGCACGGCGGCAAAGAGCGCGGCCAGCGTCGTCATCAAGATCGGCCGAAAGCGCAGCAGCGCGGCCTGGCGGATGGCGTCCTCGGGCGCTTTTTTCTCGTTGCGCTCGGCGTCGATGGCGAAGTCGATCATCATGATGGCGTTCTTTTTCACGATGCCGATAAGCAAGATGATGCCGATGATGCCGATCACGCCCAGGTCGGAGCCGCTGAGCATGAGCGCCAGCAGCGCGCCCACGCCGGCCGAGGGCAGGGTGGAGAGGATCGTCATCGGGTGCACGTAGCTTTCGTAGAGCACGCCGAGCACGATGTAGACGCACACCACCGCCGCCAGGATGAGCCACAGCTGGCTGGACAGCGACGCCTGGTAGGCGCCGGCCGCGCCCAGGAAGGTGAGGCTGACGCTGGCCGGCAGGGCGATGTCCTTGGCCGCCTGCCTGACCTCATCGACCGCCCGGCCCAGCGAGACGCCGGGCGCGGTGTCAAAGCCCAGCGTGGTCGCCGGGTACTGCGCGACGTGGGTGATCTGCAGCGGCGCGGGCCGCTCGGTGATGCGCGCCACCGCCGACAGCGGCGTGGTCGTGCCGCTGCCGGTCTTGATCGGCAGGTCGCCCAGCGCGGCGGGGGTGGCCCGGGCGTCGGGCAGGGCTTCGAGGATCACCCGGTACTGGTTGGTCTCGGTGAAGATGGTCGAGACGATGCGCTGGCCGAAGGCGCTGTAGAGCGCCTCGTCGATGGTCGAGCTGGCAATGCCCAGGCGCGCGGCGCTGTCGCGGTCCACCTCGATGAAGGCGGCCGTGCCCTGCGCGCCGGCGTCCGAGGCCACGTTGCGCAGCCCGCCGGACTCGGCCATGCGCGCGGCGAGCCGGCCGGCCCACTGCACCACGGTGGCGTTGTCGGCACCCTCCATCGAGACGCGGAACTGCGTCGGGCCGCTCTCGGCGTCGATGGTCAAATCCTGCGTCGGCTGCAGGTAGAGCGTGACGCCCGCGACCGACGCGGCGCGCTGGCGCAGGCGGTCCATGGTTTCCTGCTGGCTGCCGGTGCGCTCCTTTTTCAGGTTGATGAGCAGCCGGCCGGTGTGCAGCATGGTGTTGTTGGCCGCGTCCACGCCGATGAACGAGCTGAGGGCGTCCACGTCCGGGTCGTGCAGCAGCGCCTGCGCCGCCGCCTGCTGCAGCGCGGCCATGCGCGCATACGACACCGACTGCGCCGTTTCCACCCGCGCCTGCAGCTGGCCGGTGTCCTGCGTGGGAAAGAGGCCCTTGGGAATGAGCAGGTAGAGCAGCACCGTCAGCCCGAGCGTGGCCAGCGCCACGACAAGCGTCGCGCCCTGGCGCCGCAGCACCCAGCCGAGCGCGTGGTCGTAGCGCACGATCACGCCGTCGAAGAAGCGCTGCACGCGCGCGCCGAATGAGGACTGGTGGCGCTGGTCTGCCGGGTCGGCCTTCAGCCAGCGGGCCGACATCATCGGCACCAGCGTCAGCGAGACCACGGCGGAAATCAGGATGGTGATGGCCAGCGTCACCGCGAACTCGCGGAACAGCCGCCCGACCACGTCGCCCATGAACAAGAGCGGAATCAGCACCGCGATCAGCGAGACGGTCAGCGAGATGATGGTGAACCCGATCTGCTTGGCGCCCTTGAGCGCGGCGAGCATGGGCGGCTCGCCTTCCTCGATGTAGCGGGCGATGTTCTCGATCATCACGATGGCGTCGTCCACCACGAAGCCGGTGGCAATGGTCAGCGCCATCAGGCTCAGGTTGTTCAGGCTGTAGCCGAGCAAATACATCGCGCCGCAGGTGCCGACGAGCGAGATCGGCACGGCCAGGCTGGCGATCACCGTGGCGCGCAGGTCGTGCAGGAAGGCAAAAATCACCAGCACCACCATCAGCACGGCCAGCAGCAGCTCGATCTCCACATGCAGCACCGAAGCGCGGATGCCGGTGGTGCGGTCGCTCAGCACATCGACGCGCATCGCCGTCGGCAGGCCGGCCTGCAGCTCGGGCAGGCGCGCCTTGATGGCGTCCACGGTGGCGATGACGTTGGCGCCGGGCTGGCGCTGCACGTTCAGGATGATGGCCGGCACCAGGCGCCGCCCGGGCGTGCCCAGGCACGCGCCGGGTTCGCCCGGCGCGTCGCCCGCTGGCAGCGCGGCGGCAAATGCCGCGCCCGCGCCGGCGCCGGCTTCGCTGCCCGTGGCCGGCGGCGGCCCGGCCGCCTCGCAGGCAATGCTGGCCCAGGCGCCGAGCTGGGTGTTCTCCGCGCTTTGCACCACCCGGGCCACGTTGGACACGCGCACGGCCGCGCCGTTGCGCCAGGCGATGACCAGGCGCTGGTAGTCGGCGGCGGTCAGCAGCTGGTCGTTGGCGTTGATCGAATACGAGCGCGTCGGCCCGTCGATGCTGCCCTTGGCGCCGTTGGCGTTGGCCGCCGTGATGGCCGTGCGCAGCGCGTCCAGCCCCAGCCCGTAGGAGGCTAGAAGCCGCGTGTCGGCCTGGATGCGCACCGCCGGGCGCTGCCCGCCGCTGAGCGAGACCAGCCCGACGCCGGCCACCTGGCTGATCTTGAGCGCCAGCCGGGTGTTGACGATGTTCTGCACCTCGGTGAGCGGCAGCGTCTCGGAGGTGATGGCCAGGCTGAGCACCGGCGCGTCGGCCGGGTTCACCTTGGCGTACACGGGCGGCGCCGGCAGGTCGGCCGGCAGCAGCGAGCCGCCGGCGTTGATGGCCGCCTGCACCTGCTGCTCGGCCACGTCCAGCGCCAGCCCCAGGCCGAACTGCAGCGTGACGATGGACACGCCGGCCGCGCTGGTCGAGCTCATGCGCGAGAGGCCCGCCATCTGGCCGAACTGGCGCTCCAGCGGCGCGGTGACGGTCTGGGCCATGACCTCGGGGCTGGCGCCGGGGTAGAGCGTCTGCACCTGGATGGTCGGGTAGTCGACCTGCGGCAGCGCCGACAGCGGCAAGAACCTGAAGCCCACCAGCCCGGCCAGCACGATGGCGACCATCAGGAGTGCGGTGGCGACCGGTCGCAGGATGAACGGGCGCGACGGGCTGGCGCCCGAAGCGTCGCGGTGCGCCTCGTCTGATGCCAAGGGCAGCCGCGCGTCGGATGGCAGGCCGGGCTCGCCTGCCAGGGGCTGCGGGCTCATGCGCCCTGCGCCTCGGAGGCGCGGCGATGGCGGCGCGGGCCGGCGGCATCGGTGGCCGACGCGGGAGGCAAGGCCGCGGCCGGTGCCTCGGCCGCCGACGGGCTTGATGCGGCCGACGCAGGCGCTGCAGGCGCCAGCCCGGCGCCCTCGGGCGCGCCCGGGCGGCGCCCGCGCTTGCCGCCGGCCGGCGCGCCGCCCGGGCCGTTCGCCCCGCCGCCCGGCAGCGTCACCGAGGCGCCGTCCTTGAGCCGGTCGGCCCCTTCGGTGATGACCTGCTCACCGGCCTGCAGGCCCGAGACGACCTGCACCCGGTCGGCCGTCGCCTGGCCGCGCTGCACCCGGCGCAGGCTCACCGTGCGCTCGGCGGCGTTGAGCACGTAGACGAAATCGCCCTCGTTGCCGTGGCGCAGCGCGGCCACCGGCACCGTGATGGCGTTCTCGATGGTGCGCAGCGTCAGCTGCACGTTGACGAACTGGCTGGGAAACAGCGCCAGTGCCTGGTTGGCAAAGCGCGCCTTGGCCTTGACCGTGCCGGTGGTGGTGTCCACCTGGTTGTCCAGCGAGGCAAAGGTGCCGGTCTCCAGCGCATTGGCCCGGGTGCGGTCCAGCGCCGTGACCGGCATCAAGGCGCCGGCGACGGCGCGCTGCTGCAGCGCGCCGGCCAGGTCCTGCGGCACGGCAAACACCACGTCGATGGGGCTGAGCTGGGTGATGACGGCGATGCCGCCCGCGTCGCCGGTGCTCACCACGTTGCCCACGTCCACCGTGCGCAGGCCGACGCGCCCGCCGACCGGCGCCGTCACACGGGCGTAGCCCAGGTTGAGCCGCGCCGTGCCTTCGTTGGCCTTGTTGATCGTCACCGTGCCTTCGAGCTGGCGCACCAGCGCCTCCTGCGTGTCCACCTCCTGGCGGGCGATGGAGTCCTGCGCCAGCAGCGTCTTGAAGCGCGCCAGCGTGACGCGCGCGCTGGCCAGCTGCGCCTCGCCCTGCTGGCGCTGGCCGCTGGCCTGCATCAGCGCCAGCTCCAGCGGGCGCGGGTCGATGGTGGCGAGCAGCTCGCCGGCGCGCACCATCTGGCCTTCCTTGAACAGCACCTTTTCCAGCACGCCCGAGACCTGCGGCCGCACCCTGACGCTGGCCTGCGGCGTGACCGTGCCCAGCGCGTCGAGGATGACCGGCAGCGGCGCGCGCTCGGCGCTGGCCACCCCGACGGTGGTGGCTGGCGCGCCGCGCCGCCCGCCAGGTCCGCCGGGTGCGCCCGCCGTGGCCGGCGCCTCGGGGTGCGTCAGGTGCCAGGCCAGCCAGCCGGTGCCGCCCAGCGCCAGCACGGCCAGCAGCGCGCCCAGCCAGCGCGCGCGCCGGCTGATGGGCCGGGCGGCAGGCGTTGCGGCGGGCAGGGGCGGTTTCTCGGTGGGGGCCATCAAATGTCCTTTTGCAGGCCGTGTCCAAAGGCGCGGCGCGGCCGGGGTGGTGTCAAGGGTGTCGGGTAGGGCGCGGCACGCCGGCGGCAGGCGCCCGGCGGGCGCAGCGCGGCGCCGGGCAGGCGCTGAAATAATTATCCCCATAACCGCGCCGCGCCGGTGTCAGGCGGGCAATTGGCCGGTAAACCTGCGGTAAAGCGCGCCGGGGCGTCCGTAGAATCCACGGCCTGCGCCCCTGCGGCTTCCTGCCTTTTCCAGCGAAAGAACCCCCCGCGTGACCGACTCCCCAGCTTTTCCTGTACCTGTTGACAACCCTTGCGCCGCCGGCCTGCGCGTCTGCCAGGCCGACTACGCCGACCCGGCGCATGCCGACGCCCTGGTGCGCCTGCTCGACGCCTACGCGCAGGACCCGGCCGGCGGCGGCGAAGCGCTTGGCGACTTTGCCAAGGCCAATTTGGTGCGCGAGCTGGCCGCGCGGCCGCAGGCCTTCAGCGTGCTGGCCTTTGACGGCGACGCGCCGGTCGGCCTGGTCAACTGCATCGAGGGCTTTTCGACGTTTGCCTGCCGCCCGCTGGTCAATGTGCACGACGTGGCGGTGCTGGCCAGCCACCGCGGCCGGCGCGTGGCCGAGCAGATGCTGGCGCTGGCCGAGCAGATCGCCCGGGCGCGCGGCGCCTGCAAGCTCACGCTCGAAGTGCTGGCCGGCAACGCCAGCGCGGTGCGCCTGTACGAGCGCATCGGCTTTGCCGGGTACGAGCTCGACCCGGCGATGGGCCGGGCGCAGTTCTTCCAGAAGTGGCTGCCTTGAAGGCTTGAGCGCCCCAGGCGGGCCTCGGCCTGCTATGAAATAGATAGCTGCTGGCCCAGGCCACGCCTGGGTCGGCGCGTGTTTTCAGGGTGAAACGCGGCCCTGCGCCCGGGGCGCGGCATCCTGCGCTGCAAACCAGTGCGGCGTGCGGTTGATGATCGCCACCAGCGACAGCATCACCGGCACCTCGACCAGCACGCCGACCACCGTGGCCAGCGCCGCGCCCGATTGCAGGCCAAAGAGCGAGATCGCCACCGCCACGGCCAGCTCGAAGAAATTGGACGTGCCGATCAGGCAGGCCGGGCCGGCAACGTTGTGCGGCAGCCGCAAGGCCCGGGCGGCGGCGTAGCTGATGAGAAAGATGCCGTAGCTCTGCAGGACCAGCGGCACGGCGATCATGGCGATCACCAGCGGCTTGTCCACCAGCGTCTGCGCCTGAAAGCCGAACAGCAGCACGACGGTGGCGATCAGCCCGATCACCGACCAGGGCTTGAGCCGGGCCACGAACTGGCCCACCGCGCCGGCCGGGCGCCGCGCCAGCGCCTGGCGCGTGGCCATGCCGGCGCCCAGCGGCAGCACCACGTAGAGCACGGTCGAGATCACCAAGGTTTCCCACGGCACCGTCACGTCTGTCACGCCGAGCAAAAAGGCCGCAATCGGCGCGAAGGCCACGACCATGATCAGGTCGTTGACCGAGACCTGCACCAGGGTGTAGTTGGCGTCGCCCTTGACCAGCTGGCTCCAGACGAAGACCATGGCGGTGCACGGCGCCACGCCCAGCAGGATCATGCCGGCGATGTACTCGCGGGCTGAGGCCGGATCGACCCACGGTGCAAAGACATGCTGGAAAAACAAGACGCCCAGCGCCGCCATGGTGAAGGGCTTGACGAGCCAGTTGACCACCAGCGTCAGCAGCAGGCCGCGCGGCTTCTTGCCCACGTCCTTCACCGCCGACCAGTCGATCTGGATCATCATCGGGTAGATCATCACCCAGATGAACACCGCCACCACCAGGTTGACATGGGCGACCTCCAGCCCGGCAATCGCCTGGAAGGCGCCGGGCGCCAGCAGGCCCAGGCCGACGCCGGCCGCAATGCCCAGCGCCACCCAAACGGTCAAAAAGCGTTCGAACAATCCCATGGCTGTCTTTCTGCGGTCAAGTGAAATGCTATGAAAAAAGGAGCGCGCTGCCCAGGCCCGCCGTGGGCTGCGGCGCAAAAAGGCTTGAAAAAACGTCAGCAGCCGGCCGGCGCCAGGCCGCAGGGCCGGCCTTCGCAGCAGTGCTCGCTCAGGTAGCCGAGCAGGGCGTTCATCTGCTGGATGCTGGCGCGGTAGATCAGGTTGCGCCCGCGCGCCTGGCTGGCGATGAGGCCGGCGTGCACCAGCTCCTTGAGGTGAAACGACAGGGCGCTGGGCGCGGCGTCGAGCCGGCCGGCCAGCACGCCCGGCGTCAAGCCCTCGGGGCCGGCGACGACCAGCGCGCGAAAAATCCGCAGCCGCTGCGCCTGCGCCAGCGCGGCCAGCGCCTTGACGGCCGCGGCCTCGTCCAGCCCTTGCAAGGCCGGCGGCGCTTCAGAAAGAATTGATGTTTCCATGATTCAACTATAATTGAATTATTGAATCGAGACAAATTCGTTTCATCTCGCCTGCGTTTTTCGTCCCTTCCATCCCACAAGGAGCCACCGGCCCATGGCTGACATCACGATCTACCACAACCCCCAGTGCGGCACCTCGCGCAACACGCTGACGCTGATCCGCAACACCGGCGTCGAGCCTGAAATCATCGAGTACCTGAAAACGCCGCCCAGCCGGGAAACGCTGCAAACGCTGATCGCGCAGATGGGCGTGCCGGTGCGCGAGGCGATGCGCACCAAGGAAGCGCGCTACACCGAACTCGGCCTGGGCGACCCGGCGCTGGGCGACGAGGCACTGATTGATGCGATGCTGGCCCATCCCATCCTGATCAACCGGCCCATCGTCGTGACGCCCCTGGGCACGCGGCTGTGCCGGCCGTCCGAGGCGGTGCTCGATGTCTTGCCGCTGCCCCAGCGCGCCGCCTTTGCCAAGGAAGACGGCGAGCCGGTCGTCAACGCCCGCGGAGAACGCATTGCCCCACGCTGACCTGCCCAACCTGCCCAACCTGCCCAATCTCGACCCGGCGCTGTTCGCCGTGCCCGCGCTGCCGGCCCGGCCGGATGCGCCCGTCGCGCATGCGCCGCGCATCCTGCTGCTCTACGGCTCGGTGCGCGAGCGCGCCTACAGCCGCCTGCTGAGCGAGGAGGCAGCCCGGCTGCTGCAGGCGATGGGCTGCGAGACGCGCACGTTCGACCCGCGCGGCCTGCCGCTGCCCGACGATGCGCCCGACACCCACCCGAAGGTGGCCGAGCTGCGCGCGCTGGCCCAGTGGGCCGAGG
>Ga0308157_10004207_pt1 | contig 19434 bp, 18 predicted proteins | sample PhyBR1_FD_201035 | JGI IMG/M metagenome (GOLD analysis project Ga0308157, IMG submission 201035) | Phyllosphere microbial communities from UC Gill Tract Community Farm, Albany, California, United States - DLSLB.R1 | ecosystem: Host-associated > Plants > Phyllosphere > Unclassified | place: USA...
GCACGCGGGCGCTGCGACTCAGGTCGCTGTGCATCACCAGCCAGATGTCGTAGTGGTCCACGCGCTCGGGCCAGACGCGGGTCAGCCGGGGATCGCCGTCGGCCATGTGGCAGGGCAGTTCGGCCACGCCCATGCCACGCCGCGCCGCGTCGAGCATGACCATGCCGCTATTGACCTCGAGCGCCACGCGCGCGTTGGCGATCGATTCAAGGCACAGTTTTTCCATGTGGCGCGGCGCCACCGTGCCCTGGTAGACGATGATGTCGTGGCCTTGCATGCCGTTGCCCGGCACCGGAACGCCGCGTTCGGCCAGGTAGGCCGGCGTGGCGTACAGGCCCATGCTGCGCCGGGTCAGGTGGCGCGAGATCAGGTCGGGACTGGTGGGCTTGAGCGAGCGCACGGCCAGGTCGGCCTCGCGCCGGGTCAGGTTGCTGATCTCGGTGCTGGTGCTCAGCACCACGCGGATCTCGGGATGCATGACGTGCAGCCGCTGCATGGCACCGAGCACCGAGTGGCTGGCGATGGTGTCCGAGGTGGCCACGCGCACGATGCCGGACAGGCGGTTGTCGATGCCCTGCATCTCGCGCTGGAACTGCAGGGCCGCGTGCTCCATCAACTCGGCGGCGGTGACGGCCAGTTCGCCGGCGGGCGTGGCCAGGTAGCCGGACGGCGTGCGCAGGAACAGCCGCGCGCCCAGCGATTTTTCCAGCGCGTTGAGGCGCCGGCCGACGGTGGCCTGGTCGATATCGAGGGCGGCGGCCGCGGCGCGCAGCGTGCCTTTGCGGTAGATGGCGAGGAAGATCCTGGCGTTGTCCCAATCCATGCGGCTATTCCGGTGGGGATGCATTTTTGCATCAGAGTGCCGATATTATGCGTATTTACTGCATCATGCAAGAGGGCTAACATCGGCGGCATCCCACGGAAGGAAAGCACCATGACTACCTCTAGCACCACGGCGATCCAGCCGCGCCAGATCCCCGCCTTGCTGGTGTTGATGACACTGGCCATCGGCTTCGTCATGGCGATGATCGACGTCACCGCCGTCAATACCGCCTTGTCCGACATTTCGGTGAACCTGGGCGTGCCGCTCACCGGCCTGGTTTGGGTGGTGGACGGCTACACGTTGACCTTTGCCGCGTTGCTGATGGCCGGCGGCGCGCTGGCCGACCGCTACGGCCCGAAGAACGTCTACCAGGGCGGCTTGAGCGTGTTCATACTCGGCTCGGTGCTGTGCGCCGTGGCCCCCAGCGGCAACGCGCTGATCGCCGCGCGCCTGCTGCAGGGCGCGGGCGCCGCGCTGTTCATGCCCAGTTCATTGAGTCTGCTGACCCACGCCTACGACGATCAGGCCACCCGCGCGCGCATGCTGGGCACGTGGTCGGCGATCGTCGGCTGCTCGTCGGCGGCCGGTCCGCTGGTGGGCGGCCTGCTGGTCCACGAATTCGGCTGGCGCAGCGTGTTCTGGGTGAACGTGCCTATCGGCCTGCTCGGCATCGTGCTGACGCAGGTGGTGGCGCCGGCCACGCCACGCTCGCAGCGCGCGCTGTCGATGTTGAGCCATGCGCTGGGCGTGGTCGCGCTGGCGGCGCTGAGTTTTGTGCTGATCGAAGGCCCCTCGCTGGGCTGGGCTTCGGTGCCGGTGCTGGGCGCCCTGGCGGCGACGGTGGCGGCCGCGTTCCTGCTGGTGCGGCGCGAACGCGCCGGCGCGCATCCCTTGCTGCCGCGCGCCTTGTTTGATACGCCGGCCTTCGCGGCGGCCAACGGCGTCGGCTTCCTGATCAATTTCGCGGTGTTCGGGCAGTTGTTCCTGCTTAGCCTTTACATTCAGCAGTCCGGCGCGGACGCGTTGCACACCGGCCTGAAACTGATACCGATGATGGCCGCTTTCGCGATCGGCAACCTGACCTCGGGCCGCATCGCCGCGCGGGTCGGCACACGGCCGCCGATGATGTATGGCCTGATGGTGGGGCTGGGCGTGGCGGTGCTGATGCTCGCCGGTCTGACGCCGCAAACGCCATACTGGCTGCTGGTGCTGGGCGCGGTGATGATGAATGTCGCCATCGGCATCGCGATTCCTGGCATGACGGCGACGGTGATGCTGGTGGCCGGCAAGGCCCACGCCAACAGCGCCGCCGCCGCGCTGAACGCCAACCGTCAGATCGGCGCCCTGGTCGGCGTGGCGATGATGGGCACCGTGATGCATGCGATGCCCGATTGGACGTGGCGCCTGCCGCTGGCCTTCGGCCTGATCTCGGCGGCCTATACGGGCGCGCTAGTGCTGGTGTGGCGCTACGTCAAATTGGGCAGGCCGGTTTAAACGCCGCGCGTGGTGCGCCATTCGATCATCTCGGCGATGGTCAGGATGGGCATCCCGTGCAGTTCGGCGAAGCGTTCGATGTCGGCGCCGCGCATCATGGTGCCGTCGGGGTTCATCAACTCGCACAGCACGGCGGCCGGATTGAGGCCTGCCATCGTCGCCAGGTCCACCGAGCCTTCGGTGTGGCCTTTGCGGGCCAGCACGCCGCCCGGCGTGGCGCGCAGCGGGAACACATGGCCCGGGTGGACCAGGTCGCGCGGCTGCGCATCGGCCGCGATGGCGGTGCGGATGGTGGTGACGCGGTCCGCCGCCGACACGCCGGTGGTGACGCCGTCGCGCGCTTCGATCGATACCGTGAACGGCGTGCCGTAACGGCTGCCGTTATCGGCGGCCATCATCGGGAGTTCCAGCGCGCGCACCTTGTCGGCGCTCAGGCAAAGGCAGACGATGCCGCTGCATTCGCGGATCATCATGGCCATCGACTGCACGGTGATTTTTTCGGCGGCGACGATCAGGTCCGCCTCGTTCTCGCGGTCGAAATCGTCGAGCAGGATCACCGGCACGCCGGCGCGCATGGCTTCCAGCGCCGCGTTGATGCGGCCTTCCAGATCGTCCGAGACAAGGGAGTAGGGGGATACCGCGGCTTGTTGGTCTAATTGGTCTAACATGTGGAACGCTCCTCGCAAATAGGCGAAAAACGCGACAGGGCAAGCGAATACGCGCGGCCCGCCGCACCGATCGCTCGGGCGGGTGGCCGCGTCACCGCACATCTTCTTTCATCCGGACTATACCGTCGGCTCTGGAATCGCACCAGATCTGCTGACCCCTCTTGCGAGAGCGCTCGCGGGCTTGGCCATCGCTGGCCTTACCGCCGGTGGGGAATCGCACCCCGCCCCGAAGACGTCGTTAATCGCCTGCCGGCTGGCAGGCGAGCAAGGATTCTAGCCCAAATTAAGAATTTCAGTGTAAGGTAGCTTTCTTCTTCTTTTTTTTGCAACGGGTATGAAGCTGATGACAATGCGTAGCGCCTCCGCCGCCGTTCTTCTGGCGTGTTCCTTCATGGCGCAAGCCGATAATCAGCCGCCGCTGAAATTGAGCGATCCAATACCGGTCGGTCCGCAGGTCAAGGTGGGCCAGCTGGCCAACGGCTTGACCTATTATGTGCAAAAAAATACCCGCCCCGAGAAGAAGCTGGAGCTGCGGCTGGTGGTGAAGGCCGGCTCGATACTGGAGGACGAGGACCAGCAAGGCCTGGCGCACTTCACCGAGCATATGGCCTTCAACGGTTCCACGCACTTCAAGCGCAACGAGCTGGTGTCCTATCTCCAGTCGATAGGCGTGAAGTTCGGCGCCGACCTGAATGCCTACACCACCTTCAACGAAACCGTCTACATCCTGCCGCTGCCGACCGATAAGCCGGAAGTGGTGAAGCAGGGCTTCCAGGTGCTGGAGGATTGGGCGCATGGCCTGTCGTTCAACGACGCCGATATCGACAGCGAGCGCGGTATCGTGCTCGAGGAGCTGCGCATGGGCAAAGGCGTGGACGACCGCATGAACAAGGTGCTGTTGCCCAAGGTGCTGAACGGCTCGCGCTACGCGCAGCGCATGCCGATCGGTAAAGAGGACATCCTCAAGACCTTCAAGTACGACGCCGTCAAGCGCTTCTACCGCGACTGGTATCGTCCGGACCTGATGGCGGTGGTGGTGGTCGGCGATATCGAGCCGGCGGAAGCCGAGAAGCTGGTGACGCAGCACTTCAGCGGCCTGAAAAATCCGCAGAACGAGCGTCCGCGTGAATACGCCAAAATCCCGGAGCGCGCGGCATCCGAAGGCGTGGTGTTTACGGACAAGGAGATCGGCGCCAACACGGTCTATATCCGCTACCCGGTCCAGGCGTGGACGCCCGGTTCCACCATCGCCGACTATCGCCAGAAGCTGATCGAGAGCATGTACAGCTTTATCCTCAGCCAGCGCATGCACGAGTTGACGCAGCAGGCCAATCCGCCATTCCTGCAGGGCGGCAGCGGCATGAACGCTGTGATGCGCGGCTACCGCTCGTTCGGCGCGGGCGCGGTGCTGGGCAAGGGCGGCGCGACGCCTGCCATCAACGCACTGGTGCAGGAAGACCAGCGCGCGCGCCAGTACGGCTTCACCGCTTCGGAAGTGGAGCGCGCCAAGAAGGGCATGTTGCGCAGCTATGAGCGCATGTACAACGAGCGCGATAAATCCGATTCGGCCGGCTATGCGGCGGAGTACATCCGCAACTTCCTCGACAAGGAGTCGATCCCCGGCGTGGCGATGGAGTACCGCTACGCCAACGAGCTGATACCGGGCATCGCGCTGTCCGAGGTGAACGCCGCCGTGCGCGCGGCCATTCCCGACAACCAGAACAAGCTGGTGATCTACACCGGCACCGAGGTGGCCGGCGTGCCGGCACCGAAGGCCGACGAGTTGCTGGCCACCGCCAGCGCGGCCGAGAAGATCGGCGTCAAGGCGCAGGAAGAGAAGGTCTACGCCAGCCAGTTGATGGCGGTGCCGCCCAAGGCCGGCAGCATTGTCGGCGAGACCGTCAACGCCAAGCTGGGATTGACGGAGCTCGTGTTGAGCAATGGCGTCAAGGTGGTGCTCAAGCCCACCGACTTCAATAACGACCAGGTGATACTGGCCGGCCTGCGTTACGGCGGCTGGTCGTTGTTCGCCGACCAGGACCTGTTCAACGCGCGCTACGCCAGCAATATCGTCCACCAGATGGGCGTGCGCGATTACACGCCGAGCGATCTGGTGAAGGTATTGGCCGGGAAGTCGGCGGGTGCCAACGCCAGCGTCAGTTCGATCAACGAGACGGTCGGCGGCGCCTCGGGCAGCGGCGACGTGGAAACCATGCTGCAGCTGGTGTACCTGAACATGACGCAGCCGCGCAAGGATCCCGCCATCTACAGCGCCTACGTCGACCGCCAGCGCGAACTGGCGAAGAACAATCTGGCGCGGCCGGAATCGGTCTTCAGCGACGCCATCACGGCGACGCTGTACAACAACAACCCGCGTGTGCAGCGTGCGCCCAAGCCGGCCGACTTCGACCAACTGGGCCTGGACCGGGTGGTGGATCTTTACAGCAGCCGCATGGCCAGCGCCAAGGGCTTTACCTTCTTCGTGACGGGCAGCTTCGACGTGGAGAAGATCAAGCCGTTGATCGCGACCTATCTGGCCAGCCTGCCGGTGGGCGAGATTCCGGTGGCGTTCAAGGACGAAGGCGTGCGGCCGGTGCGCGGCGTGGTGAAGAAGGAAGTCCATGCCGGGACTGAGCCCAAGAGCACGATCTCGCTGTCCTTCACAGGCGACGCGCAGTACTCGGCGCTGGAGCGCATGCGCATGCAGGCGCTGATCGAGGTGCTCAACATCAAACTGATCGAAGTGCTGCGCGAGAAGATGGGCGCGATATACAGCGGCGGCGTGCGCGGCAACATGGAACGCATCCCTTACCAGAATTACTCGATCACGGCCAACCTGCCGTGCGCGCCGGAGAATGTGGATAAGGTGCTGGCGGCGACCTTCGCGGAGATCGACAAGATCAAGGAGAACGGCGCGGAGGATGCGGACCTGGCCAAGGTAAAGGCTTCGTGGATCACCAACTATCGCCGGGGCATGCGCGAGAACGGTTATTGGATGGGGGTGTTGATGAATGCCTTCTTCAACAAGACCGATCCGGAGGAGGTGCTGACCTACGAATCGCGCGTGGGCGCGCTGACGGCGGTGGAGTTGAAGGAGACCGCGCGGCGCTACTTCGACATGAACAATTATGTGCAGGTGGTGCTGTATCCGGCGAAGTAAGCGGGCCGCCTGTTACACTGGCGGCTTGTATTCATCACGATGTAGAGAACTATCATGGCAAAGAAAAAAGAAGAGCTGGATCCGGAAACCCTGGAACTGATCAACTGGTGTATCGAAGTGGAGGGCTTCCTGGTGAAGGGCGGCGCCACGCAGGAGGAGGCGCAGGAGCATATCGAAGAGCAGGTCGAGTGGTTCACCGACCAGTTCTACGACGGCCTGACGCCCGAGGAAGCGGCGAAGGAAGCGCTGGCCTGATTCCTCAGTTATCAAGTCTTGGGTCGTAGATAAATTGCCTGAGCACTTGTGCGGTGATGCGGCTGGTATCCGAATGCAATGGATTGATCAGGACGTTGTATTCCTCCGGGACGATCACCGATGGCACCAGCAGCAGCGCCGCAGATTTTTTCTTCAGCCAAGCATCGCCGAAATCGATGCTTGTTGAGCCGGGAGGCTCGGCCTGCCAGGTTGGCGGCAACTCGCTTGCCTCGATGATTTCTCGTTTCCGCCAGACCGATGCGGGCACGTTGATACTGACCAGGAACGCGTTACGGATGGCGATATTGTCGCCCAGATGTGCCAGCGTCTCCAGCGTGGCCAGCGCGATGCTGGTCGCCGCATACACTACTTCAACACCCTTGCTGTTCCAGCGGCCGCCCATCAGTTTCGCGCCACCGCCGCCAAGGTCAGCGGCGGCATATCTGGCTGTGTGCTTGGCGATTCTCCATAAAGTAGCCGGTGCAGCAGGCATCAGGAGACGATCCCGTATTCGATCCGGCCGAGAGTGTCGAGCACTAATTCATAACCCGCTTCGGTGTCCAGCAACGATAGGGGCGCTTCGCCGCCGAGTGAGCGATTGGCACGGCGTAGCCATGCACGAGTGGCGTCTTCGTCCTCCAGCACTTCCAGCGCGCGACGCCAGACGCGATCGGCGCGATACATGCGGTCTTGTTCCGACGCTGATAATGTCTCATTCTTACTGATGCGACTTTTCATGGTGCTGCGTGGCAGGCGCAGTACTTCGAAGAACCCGTCCTGACTCAGACCCAGGCGGCTTGCCATCGCTGGTACCACACTAGCGGGGATGCCGCGCCGCATGTCTTCGATCACTGCGGCTGAGTCGCCATGGAAGGTGCTGATTGAGCGTTCCATGTGCGGGCCTTTGATCGATCCGCCAAGCCGGGCAGAAAGTCGCTTCACTTGAGGGGGCGAAGGATGGGGCAGGAGCTTCTTTGCAGTGGTTGACATGACTTGTCCAAAGCTAGATCTAATTGAGTACAATTATAGACCGTTCAGAACTGGCGTTGGTGGCCCTCTCTCCACTTGTCGCGACGTTCGCCCGGCTGAACTGTCTGGTCCCTCTGGGGAGATTGATAGATGTGATTTTTTTGATAAAAATCCGTGTTCTGATACGGGTATGTTTGCCGCTGCTCTTGTTGGCAATTCAACCCGGCAGGTCGAACGCATGCACGCCGCGCGCGCCAACGCTCGACGCGGGCTTTTACCGTCAAAATGTTAGCCATCTTCCTCGGAACGCCTGAAGTCCGGACAGGCGGTTTGCGGTCGAACCCACATCGTCGATGACGACTTGAAGCAATCGGACATTGCGGCCCGGACCGAGGCGTGGGAGCGGGCATTGGGGTTTCTCTATGGACTTTCGCCAACCTGCCAACTCGTCACGCTGGCGAACGCCACGAGTACTCGGCAATATCTACCTGACCAAAAAGCGATGGAACGCCTCGGCGCTGCGTTGGAAGAAGGCTTGCGCGGGGCGGAGCGCATGGGGCGCGCGAATGGCAAGCCGGCGGAAGAGGCGCCGGAGTACCTTCAGTCGATCGACGCGTTGGCTTATCTGATGCGGGAACTGCCGCAAGACCTTCAGCCCAACCCGTCCGCGATGCTGGTGCCGCTACTGCCGCGGCTCGTGACCCATCTGGCCGAACCGAAGGCGTATCGGCCGGACGTGGTGGCCGCATTGATACTCCGTGCGGGTAGCCTGCCTACCAGCGCGCGAGCGCAGATAAAGTCTATCGCCCAAGGGCGAACGGTAGGTGCGTCGCATGCACGCGCAATCCTTGCGGCCCAGCCAGGTGCTGCGCGCGTTCAGCCGCTGAAACATTAAGATGGGCGATTGCGATCAGGGGCGCTGCGCATCAGCAGCGTCAGCACGCCGGAGAGCAGCACGCATGCGGCCAGGAACTGCACGCCATCCGCTGCAGAATGACTGCGCTGCGTCAGCCATCCCACGATGAGGGGACTGACAAACCCCGACAGGTTGCCCATGGAGTTGATGACCGCAATTCCGGAGGCTGCCGCGACGCCGCGCAGCATCATCGTTGGCAAGTTCCAGAACAGCGGTAGCGCGGAGAGGATGCCGACGGTGGCGAGCGAGAGCGCGGCCAACGACAGCGCCAGGGTTCCGGCCCAGTAGGTGCTGGCCATCAGCCCCGCGGCGGCGGCGAAGGCGCCCAGCGCAACGTGCGATTTCCAGGCGCGCTTGCGGTCGGCGCTGAAGGCGACGAAATTCATCACGACGCCCGCGCAGATATACGGAATTGCGCTGAGCATGCCGATTTCTTCCGCCGAGCTCACGCCGGACTCCCGGATAATGGTGGGTAGCCAAAAGCCGATTCCGTAGAGGCCTGCCAACAGCAGGAAATACACCAGGGAAGATAAGACGATCACGTTGACCGACGAGCGCGGCGTGACGGCGGCGCGCGCCTGCTCGTCCCGGTCGCGCTCCTCGCGCAACACCTTCTTCTCGCTGGCCAGCAGCCACTGCGCGCTTTCGATGCCGTCATCCAGATAGCGCAGCACAACCAAGCCCATCAAGGCGGAGGGGAGTCCTTCCAGCAGGAATAGCCATTGCCAGCCAGCCAAGCCGTGGCTGCCGCCGAAGGCGGTCATGATCCATCCCGAGATCGGCCCGCCGACGACGCCCGAGGCAGCCGTCGCGGTCATGAACAAGGTCGTCATGCGGCCTCGCCGGGCTGATGGGAACCAGAGGGTGAGGTAGAGAATGATCCCAGGGAAAAAGCCCGCTTCCGCCACGCCGAGCAGGAACCGCATGATGTAGAAGCTGGTCGTGCCGGTAACCAGCATGGTCGCCGCCGATACTAGGCCCCAGCTGATCATGATCCGCGCGATCCAGCGCCGGGCGCCGATCCGGTGCAGCATGATGTTGCTGGGTACTTCGAACAAGAAATAGCCAAGGAAGAATATGCCGGCTCCCAGGCCGTAGGCGGACTCGCTGAAGCCCAGGTCCTGGCCCATCTGAAGCTTGGCCAGGCCGACGTTGATTCGATCGAGATAGGCGAGCAGCTGGCAAACGAGGAGCAGCGGCATGATGCGCCAGGCGACCTTCTTGTAAATCGTATTTTGAGCTGTCTCATCCACTATTTGAGTTTGGATCGTGGATGGGACGCGGATGGTGTTGTTCATGGCGTCTCCAAATTATTTGTTTTTATCGTGACTGGGATTTGATATAGCCTTCCGTGCCCACGTGGCGGAAGAAAACACAGCATTGCCAGGAGCAGGCCAGCTGTTGGCTTTCGATAAATTGATGCAGGCGCGACCGGATTAAGTCGGCCATTGCGCGCTGCATGGTTTGCGGCCGGTCTTGTGTCGTTGTCAGCGTCGCCACGATGAATTGGGCTTCCTCGTCGCCGCCGGCCAGGGCGGCGTCCTGAACGACGACACGACTTTTCATGTCCTCCAGCCTGGCAAATCCCAGGTGGGAAAACTCGTTGTGAATCTCCCCGAGCACAGGCAGCAGGCTTTTCGCACCGCCTGGCTGAGGTAGAAGTTCGCGCGTCACTTCGATGACCAGATGCGGCATCGGCTTGCTCCTTTGGTAGCTGGAAAGTGTGCGAATTATCATGAATGCCCGGGCTCGCGTAAAATGATATTTCGAGGCGTAATACATAAGGAGAATTTATGAGAGCTCAGCTGGCGGACTTGAGGTTGCTGCGCAGCTTTGTCATGGTGGCCCGCCTGGGCGCGGTAACCAAAGCCGCGACCGCGCTCAATTTGACGCAGCCGGCCCTGTCGCAGCACTTGCGGGAGCTCAACCAGATAACCGGCACCGCGTTATTCGAGAAGCACGGCAGGGGAATTATCTTGACCGCTGCCGGAAGCCTGCTGCTTGAGGAGGTGGGGCCGTTGCTGGAACAGCTGGATTTGAGTCTGCAAACGATACAGGCGCGGGGCGAGCAGGTGCGCGGCACACTACGAATCGGAGCGATCGCCAGCTATTCGAGGACGCTGGTCATGCCTACTGTCGCCGGGATGCTCGCTGTTTTTCCCGAGTTGTTTGTCACGGCGGTCGAACTAACCGGGTCGGAGATCGACCGCGCGCTATTGGAGGGCGATATTGACGTCGGGATTTCATTCTCCAAGACGTCGGCAGCAGGGATAGACCAGCGTTTATTGTTCGACGAACGGCTGGTTTTAGTCAGCGCCGCCTTATCGCGCGACGTTATAGATTTACGTGAGCTTTCCTCTTATCCTCTGGCATTGCTAAACTCGCAGTTCGCGATGCGTCGCCAGATAGATCTTTCATTGGCGAGCCATGGAGTGGCGCCTGATTTGCGAGTGGAGGTTGATGATGTCGATGCACTGCTGCGCCTTGCGGCTATTGGTCCGGTTTCCACCGTTGTTGGCGAACTCGCGGCGAGAACCGCCCCCGGTGTCCGCATCGCCCGAATTAACGATGCGGGACTGGTCAGGTCAGCAGCCTTCCGCTGGCGCAAAGGCCGTATGCTCAAGGGCGCGATGGGAGAGTTTTTTGACAGGCTAGTCTCGGAAATCCGTTCTTGCGGATTGAATGTGATCCCAAATTAGATGGACAGGAGGACTAACCGATGCTGAATTCCCATCTCGAAGCGATACTCGCCGAACTTGGCGCTCGTGAGCCGATCTTTCATCGACGGGAATTCGGCACCAGCCGCGAAGACCTTCTCGACATGACGGCGGATGACTTCTGGGAGATCGGCGCAAGCGGTGCGGTTTATGATCGCGATTTTGTGATCGAAACCCTTCTGGAACGCTACCAATCCCCGGAGTCCGACAACTTGGTTTGCTCGGACTTCACGATCCGCCAGCTTGGCCCCGACCTCTATCAGCTCAACTACGTCCTGCAGCAGCCGAACCGGCGCACGCGCAGAACGACGCTCTGGCGGAAAACGAACGAGGCGTGGCAGATCGTCTTCCACCAAGGGACTGTGATCAGCGAGCCTCACTCAGCATCGTGACAGACCACGCATAGCTTGTTCCCCTCCGGATCGCGGAAGTAGGCGCCGTAGTAGTTGGCGTGGTAGTGCGGCCGCAGCGCCGGCGGGCCTTCGCATTGGCCACCGTGCGCCATGGCGGAAGCATGCGCGCGGTCGACCGCCGCGCGCGTTGGTGCCATCAGGGCCGTCATCTGGCCGTTGCCGCGGCTGGCCGGCTGGCCGTCGTAGGGTTTGCCGATGATGAATAAGGGCCGCCCACCCTCGGCCGGCTGCCACGCGGCCCACGGCTTGGCCGCGTCGCTGAAGCGCAGGCGCGTGCCCAGGTCCGCCATCACCGCGCTGTAGAAGGCGAACGCCGGTTCGAAATCGTTAATCCCCACATAAACATGCGATAGCATCTGTTTCCCCGATTGAGTGAGTATATCGTCAACATTTCGGGGTATAGTGTACGCGGAGATGAATTCAAATGGGGGAACACCATGGAACTGACGTCCGTCGCGCCGCCGCAGCTGCGCAGCATCGCCGATTTGCCCGGTCCGAAGGGGCGGCCGTTGGTGGGGAATATCCGCGATATCAACCGCAGGCCGCTGCATCAGGCGCTTGAGGACTGGAGCCGCCAGTTCGGCGCCATGTACCGCTTCCGCATCATGCGCAAGGATATTATCGCGACGTCGGACCGTGAACTGATCGCCAGCCTGCTGCGCGACCGGCCCGACGCGATGCGCCGCTCCAGCCGCACGGCGGAACTGCTGAACGAAGTCGGCACGCGCGGCCTGTTCACGGCCGAGGGCGAGGACTGGCGGCGCCAGCGCAAGCTGGTGATGCGGGCGATGACGCCGGAAGTGATCCATAACTTTTTCCCGACGCTGACCGCGCTGACCGAACGCCTGCACAAGCGCTGGGAGGCGGCCATCGCCGCCGGCAAGCCGGTCGATGTGCTGCGCGACCTGAAGGCCTACACGCTGGACGTGACCATCGGCCTGGCGATGGGCCAGGATATCAACACGCTTGAGCTGGAGGAGCATCCGCTGCAGCGCGATATCGAGTTCCTGTTCCGCATGGTGGCCAAGCGCCTGACATCGCCGTTCGCCTATTGGCGCGTGTCGATGCTCAAGCGCGCCGACGACCACGAGGCGATTGCCGCGGCCGCGCGCATCCAGCGCGCCATCTTCGGCTTCATCGCCGAGGTGCGCAAACGCATCGAGCTCAATCCGGCGTTGCGGCAGAAGCCCTCCAATATGCTGGAGGCGCTGATCGTGGCGCGCGACGAGCCGGATTCCGGCCTGACCGACGAGGCGGTGGTCGGCAACGCGATCACCATGGTGTTCGCCGGCGAGGACACCACGTCGAACACGACGGCCTGGCTGATCGATTTCCTGTCCACCCATCCGCAGGCCGCGCAGCGCATGGCGGCGGAGACCGAACAGGTGCTGGGCGAAAGGGCCGTGCTGGACGACTACCATCTGCTGGACCGCCTGAAGTACATCGACGCCGCCACGCGCGAGGCGATGCGCCTGAAGCCGGTGGCGCCGATGATGGTGGCGCAGCCGAACGAGGATACGGTGATCGGCGATTTGTGGGTGCCGGCCGGCACGGTGATTTTCCTGCTGCTGCGCCAGTCGTCTGAGCGCGATTGCGAGCTGGCGCAGCCGGAGAGCTTCCAGCCGGAGCGCTGGCTGGAGGGCGCCAACGGCAGCGGCGACGATCCCGCGCGCAAGCTGTTCCCCTTTGGCGGCGGGCCGCGTTTCTGCCCCGGCCGATATCTGGCGATGGCCGAGATCAAGATGGCGATGTCCATGCTAGTCAAGAATTTCGCCATCGAGCGCGTGCCGGGCGCGGCGCCGGTCGAGGAGCGCTTCACCTTCACGATGACGCCAAGTTCGTTGCCAGTGCGACTGATCAAAAAAACATGATAGGCTAGACGCGCAGCCTAAGTGTGCATCCCAAAACAAGGAGAAATCATGCTGAAGAAGATCGTCATCGGTGTCGTCGTTCTGGTATTGATTGTGCTGGGACTGGCGGCGATGCAGCCGGACAGCTACCGCGTGCAGCGCACCATCGCCATCAAGGCGCCGCCGGAGAAGATCCTGCCGTTGATCAGCGACTTCCACAACTGGACCGCGTGGTCGCCGTGGGAGAAGCTGGATCCGGCCATGAAGCGCACCTTCAGCGGTTCGCCGAAGGACCTGGGCGCGGTCTACGCGTGGGAGGGCGACGACAAGGTGGGCGCCGGGCGCATGGAGATCACCGGCCTGACGCCGGCCAAGGTGGACATCAAGCTCGATTTCCTGCGGCCGTTCGAGTCGCACTGCCTGACCGAGTTCGCGCTGGAGAACAAGGGCGAGCTGACCACCGTGAGCTGGACCATGTCCGGCCCGAGCGCCTTCCTCACCAAGTTGATGGGACTGATGGTCAGCATGGACAAGATGATCGGCAAGGATTTCGAGGCCGGCCTGGCCAACATGAAGGCGGTGGCGGAAAAATAGCGTGAGCGGAGGTGGGCCATGAACAAGCGTCTGAGGCGGGTGGTGGCGGTGGCGGTGTTGGCGATGGCGTCGATGGCGCAGGCCGGCGCTGCGGGGAAGGCGCCGCTGCGTCAAAGCCACCCTGTGATCGGCACGTGGCAGATCACCATACCCGATGGCTCCTGCAGCGAGACCTATCGCATCCGCGCCGACGGCACCACGCTGGTGTTCAGCAATGAGGAGGTGGCCGAGTCCACCTTCGCCATCAGCGACCGGCCGGACAAGGAGGGCTTCTACAAGGAGGTCGATACCATCGTCAAGGACAACGGCAAGCGCGATTGCCTGGGCGATGTGACGAAGGTGGGGCGCTCCGTCACCAGCTATCTGCTGTTCCATCCCAGCGGCGACATGTTCCTGATGTGCGTGGAGCGGCGCACCGACAAGTGCATCGGCCCCTTCATCCGCATCAAGGGCGAATCGATCTAGTTGCGGTAGGCGCCGGGATTGACGCCCGCCCATTCCTTGAACGCGTGATTGAACGCGCTCTGTTCCTGGTAGCCCAGCAGGAAGGCGATATCCACCAGGCTCAGTTCCGGCTGGCGCAGATAGTCCTTGGCCAGCGCGAAGCGGGCCTGGTCCAGTATCTGCTGGAAGGTCGCGCCGGCCTCGCTCAACTTGCGTTGCAGCGTGCGCGGCGACAGTTTCAATTCGTCGGCGATGGAGGCCAGCCGCACCTGCCCGTGCGCGAGGTTGCGGACGATGGCTGCGTGTACCTGCTGGGCGATCGAGTTGTCGGGCTGCGCGCGCTGGCGCAGCAGTTGTTCGGCGTGCTGCTGCAGCACCGGGTAGAGGCTGACATCGGCGTTCGGCACCGGATAGGCCAGCAGCGCGGCGTCGAAGCTGGCGACGTTGGCCGCCGCGCCGAAGACGGGCATGGCGCCCAGCACGCGCACATATTCGTCGCGGGATTCGGGCGCGCCGCCATCGTGCATGAGCGTCAGCTGCGCGGCGGGCAGCGTGGTCCCGGCCAGCCAGTTGCCGAACACGCGGATGCCGGCGAACACGCTGTCGGCCAGGTGGCGCTGGGCCGGGCCGTAGTTGCTGTGCCACGTGTAGTGGGCCACGCCGTCCGCCACCGTCAGCGTGGAGCGGCCAAGGTCGTGCGCCAGCTGCTCGTAGCGCATGGTCTGGTCGAAGGCCTGGCCGAAGTCGCGGCAGCTGAGGAGTATCAGGCCGTAGACGCTGTAGGTGCCCAGCTTGACCCGTTCGCCCACATGCAGGCCGAAATGCGGATCGTTTGCCAGGCCGGCGGCGATGTCGAGCAGGCGCACGTAGTCGTCGGCGGGCAGCGATTCGGGCAGCGGCTGCAGGGCGCCGGGCGGCATGCCGGCGGCACTTTCCAGCGCAGCGGCCGTGACGCCGCGCGCGGCCGCCGCTTCGAGCAGGGGCTGCAAATAGGAGCCGGCTACGCGGCGCGACAGGTCAGCGTGCGGGCTTGGCATGATCGAACAAGGCGTGTGTCATGAAAGCGCAATACCAGGTCGGTTCCTTATCTTATTCTGTTGTCATTCAAACTCGGTGCGCGCCAGTATAGCAAGCGCTCCGCTACGCAGACAGGAAAACAATGAGACGCTGGAACGGTTGGGGTGACGATACGATAGAGTTTGCACTGAACGAGGATGCGCTGGGCTTTCTGGCGCAGCGCATCGGCGCCGGCTCGCCGGTGAAGGATGCGGCGTTCGAGCAGGCGTGCGCGCGGATCGCGCCATCGCGGCTGCCGCCGCATGACTTGATCGATACCTCGGCCGAGGTCCGGTTGCGCAATGCGCTGGGCCAGAGCCTGCCGGACTGGCTGCGCCTGCGCTATGGCGTGATCGAGACGGCGCCGGATGGCGTGGCCTATCCGGAGAGTCCGGAGCAGGTGCGGGCGCTGATCGATTATGCGCGGCAGCTTGGCGTGGCGCTGATCCCGCAGGGCGGCGGCACCAGCGTGGCGGGACATCTGACGGCGCCCGCCGGCGCGCAGCCGGTGCTGGCGGTGAACCTGACGCGCATGCGACAGCTGTACTTCCTGGATACCGAATCGCAGCTGGCGACGTTTGGCGCCGGCGTGTTCGGGCCGGACCTGGAGGCGCAATTGCGCGCGCGCGGCTACACGCTGGGCCACTTCCCGCAGTCGTTCGAGTATTCGACGCTGGGCGGCTGGGTGGTGACGCGGTCGTCCGGCCAGCAATCGCTGCGCTACGGGCGCATCGAACAGATGTTCAGGGGCGGCAAGGTGGAGACGCCGGCCGGCACGCTGGATATTCCCACCTTCCCGGCGTCGGCGGCGGGCACGGACCTGCGCGAGATGGTGTTGGGTTCGGAGGGCCGCCTGGGCATCCTGACCGAGGCCACCGTGCGGGTGACGCCGTTGCCGGAGTACGAGGCGTTTCACGCGGTGTTCTTCCCGAGTTGGGAGGCGGCGGAAACGGCCGTGCGGCAGGTGGTGCAGGGCGGCTTGTCGCTGTCGATGCTGCGCTTGTCCAATCCGCTGGAGACGACCACCATGCTGGCGCTGGCCGGCCACAAGAAGCTGATCTCGGCGCTGGAGCGGTATCTGTCCTGGCGCGGCTGCAAGGACGGCAAGTGCATGCTGATGATCGGCGTGAGCGGACGCAAGGCGGCGGCCAAGGCGGCGCTGCGCGATGCGCTGGCGCTGGCCGCGCCGCATGGTGGCGTGCATATCGGCCGCAAGATGGGCGACAAGTGGAAGCAGAACCGCTTCCGCAATGTCTATCTGCGCAATACGGCCTGGCAGCACGGCTACGCCATCGATACGGTGGAGACGGCGGTGGACTGGCCGCGCGTCGGCGCCATGATGGGCGCGGTGGAGGCGGCTGCGGCTGACGCGCTGGCGCAGCACGGCGAGCAAGTGCACGCCTACACGCACCTGTCGCACCTGTACGCGCAGGGAGCCAGCGTTTATACGACGTTTGTGTACCGGCTGGCCGGCAATTATGAGGATGACCTGGCGCGCTGGCGCACGCTCAAGCATGCGGTCAGCATGGCGATCGTCGAGAATGGCGGCACCATCAGCCATCAGCATGGCGTGGGCAGCGACCATGCGCCGTACCTGGTGGCGGAGAAGGGCGAGCTTGGGCTGTCGGCGATGCAGGCGCTGTTTGCGCACTTCGATCCGCAGCAGATCATGAATCCCGGGAAGCTGCTGCCATGACCGCGCTATGGCGCAGCGGCGGGCGTGCCGGCTTGCGGGAGGTGCTTGCGCGCGAATGGGACTTGATCGTGGTCGGTGGCGGCATCACCGGGGCGGGCATCCTGCTGGAGGCATCGCGGCGCGGCTTGAAGGCGCTGCTGGCGGAGCAGCGGGATTTTGCCTGGGGTACGTCGAGCCGGTCGTCCAAGCTGGTGCATGGCGGCTTGCGCTATCTGAAGGAAGGTCAGTTCGCGTTGACGCGCGAGTCGGTGCATGAGCGGCAGCATTTGCTGCAGCAGGCGGCGGGGCTGGTGGAGCCACAGAGTTTTGCGTTCGGCGAGTTTGAGGGACGCAAGCCCGGCAAGCGCATGTTCCTGCTTGGGCTGGCGATCTACGACCGGATGGCGGGGCAGAAGGCGCGCCATTACTACGGGCTGGACGAGTTCAAGGCGCTGGCGCCGAACGTGTCGACCAATGGCCTGAAGGGCGGCATGGTCTATACCGACGCCAAGACGGACGATGCGCGGCTGGTCATGCGCGTGCTGCAGGAGGCGCAGCAGCATGGCGGCGTGGCGGTCAACTACATGGCGGTGGAGTCGATGCTGCGAACCGACGGCGGCGTGCGCGGTGTGCGGGTGCGCGATGGCCTGAGCGGCGCGCAGCACGAGGTGCGCGCGCGTCTGGTGATCAGCGCGACCGGCGCCTGGGCGGACGGCCTGCGCACGCAGGGCAATGCGGCGGCGAACGGCGCCAAGCCACGGTTGCGGCCTTTGCGCGGCAGCCATCTGGTGCTGCCGGCCTGGCGCTTGCCGCTGGCACAGGCGATCAGCTTGATGCATCCGCATGATGGCCGCCCGGTGTTCGCCTTCCCATGGGAGGGCGTGACGCTGGTCGGCACGACGGACGTCGATCACAAGGGCGACTTGTCGAACGAGGCGGCCATCACGCGCGCCGAAGTCGATTACCTGATGGCGGCCTTGCACGACCAGTTCCCGCAGCTGGATTTGCGGGAGCGCGACGTGATCGCCAGCTATGCGGGCGTGCGCCCGGTGATCGACAGCGGCAAGGCCGATCCGTCGAAGGAGGGACGCGACCATGCGCTGTGGCTGGAGGATGGCCTGTTGACCGTCACCGGCGGCAAGCTGACCACCTTCCGCGTGATCGCGCTCGATGCGCTCAAGCTGGCGGCCACGCTGCTGCCGGACTGGCGCGACAAGCTGGAACCGCAGCCGGTATTCGGCATGGCCGCGATGCCAGTCCTGCGCCATCAACGCCTGCTGCCGGCTGGACAGGCGCGGCGCCTGCAAGGACGGTATGGCGCGTTGGCGCAGCAGCTGGTGGCCGCCGCGCAGCCGGGCGAGCTGGCGTTGATCGCGGGTACGGAGACCATCTGGGCGCAGCTGCGCTGGGCGGCGCGCTGCGAATCGGTGCAGAAGCTGGAAGACCTGCTGCTGCGCCGCAGCCGCATCGGCATCCAGCTGCGCGGCGGCGGCGTGGAGATACTCGGCCGCCTGCGCACCATCTGCCAGCCGGAACTGGGCTGGAGCGACGAACGCTGGGATGCCGAGCAGGCAGCGTATCTGGCATTATGGAACACCCATTACAGTTTGCCCGCATAAGTACGGGCAGACATCACGAGACTAGAGCGACATGGCCGACCAATACCTACTTTCCATCGACAACGGCACTCAGAGCGTGCGCGCCTTGCTGTTCGATTTGAACGGCAACCTGGCCGCCAAAGCGCAGGTGCATTTGCAGGCCTACTTCTCCGACCATCCCGGCTGGGCGGAGCATGACGCGGACGGCTACTGGAAGGCGGTCGGCCAGGCGTGCCAGCAGCTGTGGGCCTCCACCGACATTCCCCGTTCCGCAGTCAAGGGCGTGGCGGTGACGACGCAGCGCGGCACGGTGGTCAACCTGGACCGCGATGGCAAGGTGCTGCGGCCCGCGATCACCTGGCTGGACCAGCGCCGCGTGGGCAAACAGAAGCCGCTGAGTTTTTTGTGGCGCACGGCGTTCAAGCTGGCGCGCGTGTCCGGCACCATCGAGTACTTCCGGCGCGAGGCGGAGATCAACTGGATCGCCGAGTATCAGCCGGATATCTGGGCCAGGACCGACAAGTACCTGCTGCTGTCGGGTTTCCTGAATTTCCGCTTGTGCGGACGGCATGTCGATTCCATCGGTTCGCAGGTGGCTTACCTGCCGTTCGACTACAAGCGCCACAAATGGGCCGGCGCGCGCGACTGGAAGTGGGAAGCGCTGGCTGTGCGGCCGGAAATGCTGCCGGAGCTGGTGGCGCCGGGCACGGTGATCGGCGCGATCACCGCCGCCGCCGCCGAGGCGACCGGCATCCCGGAAGGCACGCCGCTGGTGGCCGCCGCCGCGGACAAGGCCTGCGAA
>Ga0308157_10004209_pt1 | contig 19428 bp, 22 predicted proteins | sample PhyBR1_FD_201035 | JGI IMG/M metagenome (GOLD analysis project Ga0308157, IMG submission 201035) | Phyllosphere microbial communities from UC Gill Tract Community Farm, Albany, California, United States - DLSLB.R1 | ecosystem: Host-associated > Plants > Phyllosphere > Unclassified | place: USA...
CTCGACGGTGGCAAGCAGCGGCCTTTCCCAAATCTTGACTGCATTGAGACCGAAGTTCGAGCTGCTAACGTTTGATTCCGCCAAGATTGAAACGGCTCTTCTTGCGGGACCGGGCGCACGTGCGCTTGCCGCGCGCTACATGCCGGTATCGTTCAACAAATGGGTGCATAGTTCGCAATATGCCGTCTTGCCGCCGGCACCCGATCCGCAGCTGATAAGGAACTCTTTTTTCACCCGTGATCCGCACAGAGAGGTGGAGACGGCATTCGCTGAAGCACGCGCCCGGGAGGTGCCGCTATTTGCCGTAATCTATGATGAGGCTCACCCGTCGCTGAGCAAGCTGGCGTTCTCGCTAGGATACTTCATGGAATACCAGACGACGAAGCGGCTCGTAGATGAGCACTTCGTTCCGCTGATCGGCCCCAGCAGTGACCCGCTCCTCGCGGCTTTGGTGCCGGAGGACAATCCGCTGGAAAATTGCCTGTGGGTGGTGCTTGATCTGGAGGGGAAGGTTATTCGCCGGGAAGGTGTGATCGCGAATCCTGATGAGGGTATGAGGCTGGTGCGGGAGGTCATCAAGACCGTTGCTAGTCCGAGTTCCGAGGCCACTGTGCAGATTGATCACAAGTCGGACTTCAAAGCAGACCTAACTGAATTCATGCGGATAATCTTAGGGATTAGCATTTCCATGATCCGATAAAGCGCCAGCGTTTTGCTCGGGGTACGGGGGTATGGTTAGCGGGCGGGGATTGTGATCATTTGTAGGCTGGTGACATGGAACTTTATCGATGAAACTTTCCGAAAGCGAACAAGCGGCGAATTGGCTGTCCTATTTCACAGTTGGCGACGACTTAGTCGTGCGTGATTTGTTGGATCATTTTACGGTCGTATCCACGAGCGCGTTCCGTAGCTGGGTTTCTCAGGCATTAGGTAAGATTGGGTCGAGGGCCACGCCTTTAGGACTTTACGCGGAGAGAGAGTTTCCGCGTGGTCAGCGTTTCTTCTCACAGATGCATCAGGGCGCGGTACTGCGATCAGTGGGTCGTAATGGGCCTAAGCTGATCGAGCCGACCCGTGGCTCTATGCACGTCGGCAGCGAGGGAATTGTCGCGCAGCTATTGACCGAGATCGCTCGCCGCGATCCCAAGGTATTCCTTCTGGCACCGGGTCCTGACCGTCTGCGGCCAATGAAAACAAGGCCCGCAGTCCATAAGATTGCGATTGTGACCGATTTGATCGGGTCGGGAGCGAGAATTTGCAAAATGCTCGACGCACTATGGAGGACAGAAACGTTTCGGAGCTGGCAATCGCATTTAAAAAGCAGGATCGAAGTACACGTCGTCGCCTATGCCTCCACCATCGCCGGTGAGAAAGTGGTCAAATCGCATTGCCTGAAACCTAGGTTACATTTCGCGGCGGTCGCTCCAACGATTTTCGACATCTATCGAAGCCATGGTTTGGGCCGGGTGGAAAACTTATGTAAGTTTTACAATCCTATACCGGGCCACAACACATACGGCGCACTTGGTTTTGAAGATGTCGGAACGTTGATCGCTTTCGGTCACGGTTGTCCCAACACTACCCCTCCGATGTTTTGGGCTGAAAACAGGACCCGACCGGCCTTGTTTCCAAACAGGTCAGCGGTCAGCTTCGATACAATTTTTCATGTTCATGAAGGGATCCCGTTCTCGGATAAACTGATGTCACTGGGACAGCCAACTCTTTCCGACCCCGAATTGCTCGCCCATTTTGGAAAGGAAGCATCACACGCTCTCCTAGTGCTGGCGGCCATGGCCAGAGGGCTTCGGGGAATCTCCAAAATATCGGTGCGAACAGGGCTTGGTGTTCTCGTTGCGGAGAACCTCATTAAGGTATTTCTTCGCGTCGGTTGGTGTGACGTTCATGGCGCGATTTCGGAAGCGGGGCTGTCCGAGCTAAGATCCGCTCGTTTGTCGTTAAAATCACGCATTCCTCTTCCGGAAGACAGAATTTCCGTGTATTTCCCAACGTCGTTGCGAGGATGATAGTTTGAACGAGACGCTCGTGCTCACGAGATCGACAGGCCAAAAGCCTGTTTGGGTTAGGATTGCCGAAGCCCGTCGGACGAGCCACTGCAAAGCCTGGCGGCTACGTGGACGTTTCTTTCCCGCGGCGAATGCCTTACGGAGAAACGCCCACGCAAACGCACTGATCGGCTAAAGTCGATGAACTACATAACCTCGCAACACCTTCGCTCGATCGGTAAAACCCTCAAGATCCAGCCTGGCATTCTAGATCGCGCTGTCCTTGTTCACCGGCGCATATCTGCACAACACGCTGACCGTGCCGTCGTGTTCACGCTTGCTCATCTCGCGCATCTGACGGGTGTTCACTACAACTTCCTGAGAATGTGCATCCAGGATCCCGGCACTCGTTCTTATCGAGAGTTCTTTATCAAAAAGTCGATTTCCGGGCAGAAGAAGAACAAGCGGCCAGCAAGCCGACCAATGCGCCGTATCTCCGTCCCAGCGCCATTGCTGATGTTCGTACAACGATGGATACTTCATCGTATCCTACATACAGCGGCCGGGCACGAGGCCAGTGTCGCCTTTCATAAGGACGCCGATATCAAACAGGCTGCAAAACTTCATTGCGGCTGCAAGTGGCTGATCAAGCTCGATGTCCAGAATTTCTTCGAGTCGATCACCGAAGAGCAGGTTTTCAAGGTTTTCGTCCGACTTGGCTATCCGCGTTTGCTCTCGTTTGAGCTGACACGGCTCTGCACAAAAGTTGTTGATCCGGAAAAGCGCGTGCGAACACGTTGCACACGTTTAGCAAACTATGGCCGAGGTCCCTATGAGGATGACGCGTTTCTCGATCAGTCTTTAAAGAGGCGGGAGCGTTTGGGCTCACCCATCTTGGCTCAAAGGCGCGTCCTTCCACAAGGCGCTCCAACTAGCCCGCTTCTGGCAAATCTCGCTGTCTTCGAGATGGATCGTGAGATCATGGAAATCGCTACTGAGCATGACCTCGTCTATACGAGGTATGCCGATGATATTGCACTGTCGACCAAGCGAGACGACTTCACTCGCGATGAGGCGAGCAAGATCATCGGGAAGGTCTACGCCTGTTTTGCGAAAGCGCGGCTTGTCCCACACCCCGGAAAGGCCTGCTTGCGGACACCGGGTGCGCTCAAGATCGTGTTGGGTTTGGTCGTCAACGGCACGCAGCCACATCTGACCAGGGAATATAAAAACAAGCTTCGCCTGCATGCCCACATCCTTGGAACTAAGGGCATTGACCCATCGGAACATGCGAAAGCCTTGGGGTTTCGGTCAGTGTTAAGTATGCGACGCCACATTTTCGGAAAGCTCGAGCACGCAAAGCGTATCGAACCCGATTTCGCAGCAAAGATTGGCAATTCGCTCAAGGCGGTGAACTGGTTGCTTTAAAAGACCCACCTGCACCCGAAGGATTGGTTCTCTGCACGCCGGTGCCGATGTGCCCCACGCCGGTACAATCCAACCACTTGCGGTGATAACGACCTTCCATTGATCACAGGAAGGGGTATCTAGACATGTCACCAATTGGTCTCCTCTTCATCGAAGAAAGCCATATCTATCAAGCAGAAACCGAGTGTATTGAGGCGTCATGTCAAAAACCTGCCTCGAGACGAGCGCGCCGTCAGGATGCGCTTGGATGTGCTCATCGCTTTCGACGTCGTAATAGTTCAGAGCGACTTCTGCGGGCCATGGGAATTTCGGATCAAACGGCACCTCTGCATACGGATTAAAATAGACCTGAAGCCCATCCAGATGGGTTTCACGATGAAACGACGCGTGCTGGATAAGCATATCCGCGCCGCCAATCTGACCTTCGCTTTCTCGGCGGTCTACGACCAGGTAGTTCAACGGGCCGAGCTGAAAGCGGTGCGTTCCAACTTGCCAGAGGTCCGAATTTGGCTCCGCCTTGTTCTTATCGATCAGCCTGTACCGCGTCGAACGAACGAGTTTATCGATCTTGCTCTCAACGACGGCTTTTCCAAAGGTGCCGACAGTTGAGAAAAAGACGGCGCTTATCTCTTTGCAAGAATCATTCGTGAAGATTCCCATTTCGACAGGCGCTCCTGAAGCCTTCAGGAGCGAGCAGATCCTGCCCTGCTTTCCAAGGTCTGGCCCCTCGAGCATCGGTGGCATCAAGCCAAAAAGGACCATGTTGATGAGCTCATTGTTTTGGGTAAGCGAGAGTTCGCTATCGAACGGGGCGATGGCGATCACAAACGGCCGCCCTCGAACGTGGCTCATCGAGGAATACGGGTGTTTCTTTGCTTCGCTTCCGCGGTAAAGATCCAACTTGTCCCTGATTTTCCCAGCAAGCTTCAACGCACCCCAAGTTTTGAAGTCTTGCTCGTTGAACGGCTTCCCTGAGGGGGCCGTCGCAGGCATATCGGAAATAACGGCTTCGATGTTGAAATCGTAGTTTCCTGGTCCTCTGACGAAGAAATCCGGTGCAGATTTCGAAAAATCGACGCTGCATCCTAAATCGATCAGCGCCCTGTTGAGATAGAGTTCCCACATTGACGAGTTAAAAGTCGTTTGGAACTCATTGATGAATTTTTCACTTTCGCCCTTCCGATTGAGCAAGCCGGTTGCCCAGGCCTGAATAACAGGCTGGACTTTCTTGTAGCCAGCATCGGCGGAGATTGCACGAAAGTGCTTGTGGAGCCTTTCACTTTGGAAACGCGGATCAAACAAATCCATTATTCAAATACCATTCGTGTCTATGAGTCGCGTTTCTTGCGGGCCGCGCCTAAATGAAGCTGTTTAATATGCTCCGCGGTCCAGCCGACGAAGAAACAGCCTTGCGGTGACCAAATTTATCTGGAGTCTGAACGTCGCGTCCTCTTCTTCAGACAGTCCAGGATGCCCGCCGTGCGGATGCATTCGGCTTAGGAGTGCCTGGACGAATGGAGACTTTTTGCCATCTGGGGTCCACTCGTTGTAGTCTGCCAAGAGAAACGGCGGCGTAACGCTTCCGCCCAGAAAATCGCGCATCTGTCGACTGTCCAACGTTAGATCGCAACCCGCCAAGACGGCGATCTCATTGAAATAGCTTTCAAGAAAGTTGCGAAGCTCGCCGTTTGCGCCTGACCATTCGCCTCTCTGGAAGGCAGACATTGCCCGAGCCAAATGACCCTCAGCAGTGCTTAGTTTGTGCTTTTTTAGGAGTTGAACGACTTCGTTTTCTGCCTCTCGCATATTCAGCTCGGGGGCATCGGGTGGCAACATCCTTACAAGGGTTGCTGGCGCCCTTGAGGCGCGTCTACCCCACACGTCGTCGTCCTCAAGAGGCTCAACGATCTCAAAACCGTCGAACCTGAGACCTGCCTTCAGCTTTTGCCAAGAAGGCGTGTCTTTCTTGGTCGACCAGTTCGTAAGGGCCTTTTCGATGATTGCTCGCTCCAGGCTGACTTGGCCGGATTCTGTATAGACCGGCGGTCCACCTTCTATTGCGGCCTTGGAAAGGCTGACGACCCTTGCCGGCTTGCTGGCTCCTCCACCCCTGTCCTCGATTCCCCACTGCATTTCGATAACGTCGATGTCGCTATGGGAATAATTATCGGAAATGACCTCCGCAGCGGCAACCACTGTCATCCTATTGAATTCGCCCATTGGCCTTTTCTCCCCAGTCAAAATTATGAAGCAAGATCATCGAACTTGCGGATAAACGCGGCTTGAAGATCAGTGTCGTTGAGCAGATCACGGCCGTAGTCATTGATGTAGTCTATGATCTGCGTCTGGAACGTGTTTCGAAAAACTATCTTCCGAGTACAATCGACGCCCATCCGTCCTGATGAGTGAATGATCCAGCCACCCTTCGTCCTTGCTTCATGCAATAGTGCACAACGGACCTGCCGATAAAACTCGACAGCATCCTCAAGCTTAAACAACGCGTTAAAGGGCGCTGTTGTCGACAGGAAGGTCGCGAAGAGGTCACCGCTTAAGTTGTACTCATAAGGAGGAATAGGGTTCTTGTGACGGTAGATTAGGCCGCCTCGACAAGCAGCAAGAAATTCCAGCAAGGCGCACTGAATGGATACAATGCTGAACCCTTCTCCCTCCCAGCTTCCTTTGTCCTGAAGGACACGAATTGGCTTCAGATATCGGCTCTCCAGCCGCCGGAAGAAGAATTCGTCAAACGCCTTGTCCCAACGGCTCGTGGCATCGCCGACAACTAACGTTTTTGAAAGCAGCCGCCAGTCGGTGGCACTTCGGTTAGGCGCCAATAGGATTTCTCGCTGGGCTTGCTCTTCAACCATTTCTCACTGACTCCGATGTTTAGAAAATCGCCTTATGGTAGTATGTTGACATGTCAGATAAAAAATATCAACATAACTGACATTAGGAGATTCCAATGAGCGATGGTCCCCATAAAAGCTTGCCTCTCCGTCACGGCTACCAGCGTGTCGCCGCGTGGGCGTTCAAGCCAGCATTCAGTGTCAACCAGATCGGAGAAGCCGCGGAAGTGGCGCTTTTACGCGACGTGGCAATCGAGGTGGCGCCAACACTGAAGCAAATCGTGGCGATTGCTGACGGGCAGGATCTTCTCAGTTTGGCTTCGTCGATGAACGATGAGCTTGATCGCGTGCGGGTGGACCCGGCTGTCGATACGCTGGCCGCATCTGCGGTCGAATGTGCTCAGATGGCCCTCAAAGAAGGGTATCGCGGAATTGTCGCACTTGAGAAGGGTCTGGCCGCTGCCATGTCCGAGCGACTCGCAGCGAACGGGCGAGCAATGGAGGAACATTACCTGGTCAAGCTTGGTCCTGGTGCCTGTCAGCAGATGAGGCGCCGGGTCAACGACACCATTGGTCACATGAACAGTAATGGTGCCTTCGGCCGTCTGGCAAAGTCCATCCTCGGCGATCGCTCCATCAGCGTGTCGAGGACGCCCACCGTTCACGATGGTCTTGATCAGGGGGTCGCATTTTGAGCGCGCAGCCAAACGAGATTCAGTCTATCCGGGTCGCCGTTATCGAGCGGGGTGCGAAGTCCGTGAGTGGCTGGCACGTGGCTGAGATTGGAAAAGAGATCGCCTTTAAAACGGAAGATCTGGACGACTATCGAACGAAAAATTGGGACAGCCGTGTCTACGATGCGATGGTCCTCATCGCTGCGGTAGAATATTGTGACAAAGCGTTGAAGCGACCAGGGCTTCTCTGGGCAAGACGGTTCGAGCTCAAACTTCCGGTTCACGACGTCAGGCATTGGCAGAGCCCGATGGTGGTAGATGCGATCGCAGGTGCGTTGAAGTTTCTGACCGGTGATGAATGGAATATCACCTTCACCGCTACTACGACTGATCTGGATGCCGACATTGGGCGGCAGAGCCTTTTGGAATGGGGAGATGCCGGGCGAACCGTGACGCCTTTCAGCGACGGTCTAGATTCCCGCGCGGTATCAGCGATCCTCAGCGCAAACGGTCGTGGTGATCGGATCATAAGAGTGCGTGTCGGATCGAAATCCGATGATCGGCCAATCCGCGACCGCAAGAAAGTCCCCTTTTTGAACATACCGTTCACGGTGAACATGAAAGGGCGCGGGATAAAAGAATCCTCAGTGCGCAGCCGAGGGTTCAAGTTCACGCTCCTGAGTTCTCTGGCTGCCTATCTCGTCGGCACCCACGATGTGGCCATGCCGGAAAGCGGGCAGGGGGCACTTGGTCCCACTCTTGTTCCCACCAGCCATGGCTATGAAGATTACCGCAACCACCCACGCTTCCTTCGAAAGATGGAGAAGGTGGTGGAGGCGATTTTTAACTACGCCATCCGTTTCCAGTTGCCGCAGCTTTGGAGGACGAAGGGACAAACTCTTGCGGAATTCGTCTCGATTGAAAGCAATCCCGATGAGTGGAATAAGACCCGGTCTTGCTGGCAGCAGAGTCGTAATTCATCATTCGCCAGCAAGCGTCGTCATTGTGGCGTATGCGCGGCTTGCATGTTGCGCAGGTTGAGCTTCCATGCCGCCGGCATTGATGAGCCGAAAGAGAATTACATTTGGGAGGATTTGCGCGCCGAAGATTTTGCGAAGGGTGCCGTTCATGGCTTCGATAAGGTAACGCGTGCAATGCGGCGATACGGTATCGCCGGAGCGCTGCATCTTGATCATCTCGCCGAGATGAGCGCTTCACCAATGCACAGGATCCGGGTAAAGCGGAGCGCTTGGCAATTGGCTGAGCAAATGCAGATAACGACGACGCAGGCCGAAGAGCAGCTTTTCGGCTTGCTGGAACAGCATGACAGAGAATGGAAGGCATTCATGAAAGATCTTGGGCCAAAATCATTCGTCGCCCAATGGTTGGCGTGAACGCGATGAACGAAGGAAACGATCAGTTCGATGCGGAACAGCTCGGCGAACGGCTGCGCATTGCCCGAGAGACCGCCGGGAAAACCCAAGCCGACGCAGCGTCCCTGATCGGCGTCGGCCGCACGACTCTAGTCGCGATTGAGAAGGGTGGCCGTCGTGTAAAGATCAGTGAGCTTCAGCAGCTCGCGCAATTCTATAAAACCAGCGCCAACGCGCTGCTTCGTAAAGAAGCTGTTCATGTCGAGCTGACGCCAAAATTTCGAAGACTTGCGGATCACGAAGAAGCGTCCGTATCGGCGGCGGCAGAGCTTATGTCCGAGCTTGTCCGCGCTGACGTGGAGCTCGAGGCGCTACTGGGGGTTCCGCACGTTCGCAATCTGCCGCCCGAGCGTGCCATTCTCGCCGGCGATGTTCGCCAACAGGCAGAGCAGCATGCCTTGGAACTTCGCCATTGGCTCGGTCTCGGTTTAGCGCCGGTTTCGGACATCAGCGCGTTGCTGGAAATGCAGATGGGCGTACGGCTTTATGTTCGTCGTCTGCCGGCCAAGATTTCCGGTCTTTTTGCCTTTGACGATTCGGTCGGAGCCTGCATAATTTTGAACTCAGGCCACCCGATTGACCGGCGCACGCAAACGGCGGCCCACGAGTTGGGTCACTTAGTAGCAACGCGCAGCCAGCCGGAGGTAAGCGAAATCGACGAACTGGAAAGCTCTCGGGAGGAGAAGTATGCGAATGCGTTCGCCCGAGGCTTTTTGACGCCAGCCCAAGCGGTCCGGCAGAAGTTCGAAGAAGTGACTGCAGGCGCTACGAGCCTTACCCGCCGTCACGTCATAGTCCTTGCCCATTTTTTCCACGTTTCGCGCGAGGCAATGGTGCGGCGGCTGGAAGAACTGCAGCTTACCAAGCGTGGTACTTGGGACTGGTTCCAGGCGAACGGCCATATCACTGATGAGCACGTCAGGCAGGTTTTCGGCGACTCTGTTCAGAGCGATCGAATGAAAGACGAAGCCGCGCTCCCGGTGCCCCTCAAAACTGGATTGATGGCCTATCAAGCGGCAAAACGCGGTCTTTTGAGTGAAGGCCAGATCGCGAGAATGCTTCATCTGGATCGCGTGCTGGTCCGCGACCTCCTGACTGATATCGACGCCGAAGAAAGTGGGGCCAATGCGGCAACCTCTATTCTCCGGTAGCGTTTCGCCAAACCTCGTCGTCGATACCAGCGTGATCATAAACCTGAACGCGACGGGGCAAGGAGCGGATGTCGTTCGCGCGTTTGGAGTGATGCTTCGGGCGAGCACAATCGTTCGGGACGAGCTCATCGCCGATCGCTTCAGTGCCAGAAACGATGCTAAAATGGCAAAGAAACTCGCCGATGACGGACTGCTCGAATTCGTTGAGCTTGATGACGAGGGAGAGCGACTTTTTGCGGGCCTTGTTAGCGGAAGTGCAGCCGAGACCTTGGATGACGGTGAAGCTGCTACGCTCGCGGCCGGAGCTGTCTTGGGCCATACAGTCGTGATCGACGAGCGTAAAGCGCAGCGGATCGCTGGCGAACGGTTTACGTCCATGCAGATCATCACCACAGCTGATATCCTGTGCTCCGAGCGTGTTGTATCTGGGCTGGGAACAGCTGCAGTCGGAAATCTGATTTTCAATGGTTTGGTTGGCGCCAGAATGTTCGTTCCTGAGCGGCATCATGGCTGGGTCTCTGATATTCTCGGCGAACGCATTACCAAATGCCATAGCCTGCCTGCCGCGCTACGGCAGGTAGCGGGGCAAACGGGCTGAAAATGCTGGCATCATGCAGCCGCGCTCTTTCTGGCATGGGCGCCCGCTATCATCACGGAGCCTTCGAGCATGACCTGCTATTTTCAGGGGTGTAACGAAAAGGGAGTAACTAAGGAACATATTCCCCCGCGTTCATTCTTTCCCGAAGGCGAGAGGCATCAGCTCCTGACGGTGAAGGCTTGTAAAACCCATAACAACGAAAAGTCGACGAACGACCTCTACGTTCTCGCCCAGATCTGTATGCATTCCTCGCCGTGCAATCGAGCGCGCGAGGTCTTTCAAGGCCGCGTGGCGCCACAGCTTTCGCACAATAACCATGCTTTGAGGCGCCTTTTATCAAAAGACGCTGTTCAGGTCCCTGGTGGGGTAGCCTACCCGGTTGACGAGAGACGTTTCGATGGTTTTTTTACCGCCCTGTCCTGTGGTCTCATCTACAAGTCGCAGAAAGCGCAATTGCCACGGAACTACCGCATCAACCACATTTATCATCAGCTGCTCGACAACGGCAGCGCTGAATGGAAGCAGTTTATTGCGGAAGTTGATAAATTCCATGACACCAAGCCTGCCAAGGTGCTGAATTTTGGCAGCCCGGACGCCCTAAACGAGCGGATCTATACCGTTGAGATTTACGGTATCCCTAGGTTCGCGGGGAGTATCACCATAGTGCACCGCTTTTTTGGTGTCTTTAAGGTGACATCTATGCTCACGCGACTTGTTGATGGCGATGACCCGGATGGAGTTGCTCCGGCGTGAACTCTGTTATCGCCCCTAGCCAGGACTGATCGCCGAGTCCTCTACCCTTAGATTCGTCTGCTTCGGTACTATTTCCCGTTGAACGTTGCTGTGAAATTGCTAGTCTAGTGATTAGAGGGAGAGGGGCTTTCCATAAAAATTTTACTCACGTCATCCATCGCCGCATTGGGCCTATGGCTAGGCAGTGCTAGTGCTTCCGCGGCGCCGTTTTGCCAAGCCGCCGACGATCGAAATTGCTTCGCCGGCAAGTTCGGGTTGGTCGATATTCCGGGCGATCCTGACCACAAGCTGCTCGAGGCAGATTTCGGCTATATAGATGCCAAGGGTGTGGGCTGGCAGACCAACAAAGCAACAAATACCGACGGGGCATCGATCCCGCCGCTGTTACAACTTTTCGTGGGTTCTCCGTGGGAAGATGGCTACATCCGTGCAGCCGTTATCCACGACTGGTATTGTGATCGACATGTCCGAACCTGGAAAGATACGCATCGTGTTTTCTATGACGCGATGCTCGCCAGCGAATTGCAAAAACCGAAAGCCAAGCTTCAGTTTTACGCAGTCTACGCGTTCGGCCCGCGTTGGGGCTATCTTGTTCCTGGCCAACCCTGTGCGGCAAGAAAGAATTGCATTCAGATGACAGGAAAAGTAGCGGCATTCGTTCAGCTGCCCGGCGAATTGGACAATCAGTCGGGAATTGGGGAATTACGAGCGATCGCAGACGAGGCTCTTCCGAACAATCGCTCGAGGATGAGAAGCCCACAGGCGGCGGAGTAACAAAGTGAACCATATATTGATGCCATCGCAGGGATAGGACGCGAATGATTGTCGACGTGAATGAACAGCGGAAGGCACCAATCGCTCTCAATGGGCTACATAACGTCGATCGGGCCTACACGATCTATTACGACGAGACGAACAATCATCGTCGGGTCCATGTTCGCGAAAGCGGGCTCAATATTCCCGAACCAACATGCTTCGTCATCGGCGGCATAGCCTATGTTGGCCCAGTGCGGAACTTCGATCTGGACCACCTCCGGAAAATTCTGCAGGTCCAGGACACCTCACTTGAGATCAAGCTAAAGAACGTTGCAACTGGCGACTTTCTCAAAATGCTCACGAGCCGGAAGTTGGAAACCTTCCTCCGTTGGCTCCTAGAGCAAGGCCTTTTTGTCCATTTCTCGGTCATCGATCCCCTTTATTGGAGCATCGTCGACATCGTCGACTCGATATTGTCGAACGAGGAGGTTGCTCATCTCATCCCCTACGAGCGGCACTTGAAGAACGATTTGTTCACGATCCTCCGCCACGACATCAAGGGGTTGATCGATCTCTTTCAGCGTTATGAATACCCAAATGTCGGGCAGCTGCGGAAGAGGGAATTTGTCGAAGAACTTCTGGATCTCTCAGAAGCACGTTCCGATCTGCTCGATCATTTCAACTACATGATGTTGAAGGGTGTGTTGCAACTGGCTCGCAAGGTCGATTCACTCCCGTTTGTCGAGGACGAGACACCGAACGTGTTAATCGACAGCTTCGGCGCCTTTTTTATCGAGCGCCTCTACATCCTCAAGAACGCTTCCCACATCCTCGATGTCGAAGAGCTCATCATCGATTATCTCAAGGAAGTGCGCTTCGTCGATGGAAGCAAGGATCTGAATCACTTCAGGTTCGCAGACTCAAAGAGTGAACCCGGCATTCAAATTTCAGATGTCTTGGCTGGTTTTCTTGGGAAATATTTCTCATTCATCTGCGCAACTGACGACGACACACTAGGAGAAATCCGTCACTCTTTGACGCCGCAACAGGAAACCAATCTATCTCTTTTGCATGCGCTGCTTGAGCTCTCCAATGACGAAAACCTGGTCTTCGCTCATGCGGTTATGAGCAACCGCGACAGGATGATGGCTGAGGCGTTTCGCGAGCCGATATAGATTGGTCGAAGACGAAATAAGAGCTAGGCATTCGGCTCTAAAGGTTGAAGTCTAGCTGCGGTTGCTCGCTGCCAGGCAGTTCACTTGTTAATGATGAGAGTGTGACACCCAATAGACGCACCGATCTTCTGAATGGATACACCGTTGCAAGCAAGTCCGTCGCGACACGAAGGACATCGATACTGCCCCGAATAGGAACAATGCTCGTCTTGCTGCGGGTAGCCTGGGAGAAGTCTGAGAACTTGATCTTCACCGTGACAGTCTTGCCGCTGAAACCCATCGCCTCACAGTACCCCCAGACCTTCTCTGCCAACGGTTTCAGCTCGCCGGTTGCCAGATCAACGTCGTCGATATCCTGCATAAAGGTATCCTCGGCGCCGACGGATTTTCGGACGCGGTCGGGCCGGACCTCACGGTTATCGATGCCACGGGCGACGCCATAGAAATAGGGTCCGGACTTGCCGAAATGCTGGCTAAGAAACGCCAGCGACTGCGCCTTTAGATCCGCCCCCATCTCTATCCCGAGCCGATGCATCTTTTCGGCCGTGGCCGGCCCAACGCCATATAACTTCTTGACGGCGAGCTGCTCGACAAAAGCCACCCCATTCTTCGGTGTGATCACTGCCTGACCATTTGGCTTGTTGAGGTCGGACGCCAACTTCGCGAGGAACTTGTTATAGGAGATCCCGGCCGAAGCGTTGAGTCCTGTTGCGGCCTTGATCTTCCCCCGAATTTCCAGCGCGATTTCTGTGGCGATCGGCATGCCCTTCAGGTTTTCCGTCACGTCTAGATAAGCCTCGTCCAGTGACAATGGCTCGATCAACGGCGTGTACTCGGCAAAGATTTCCCGAATTTGCTGCGACACAGCCCGATAGACCTCAAACCTTGGCTTCACGAAAATCAGGTCGGGGCACCTGCGCGCTGCCGTAACTGATGGCATGGCGGAATGGACCCCAAACTTGCGGGCTTCGTAGCTTGCAGCCGCCACGACGCCGCGGGCGGTGGCCGCACCCACAGCCAGCGGCTTGCCACGCAGCTCTGGATAATCCCGCTGTTCGACAGATGCGTAGAAGGCATCCATATCTATATGGATGATTTTTCTAATATGTGAGGCGATTTCCATCCTAGTTTCCATTATTTGTGATGGATAATTGGAACATAAATAGAACATACCTCAAATGGCAGAAATCGCAACCGCGTCGCGGTATTGTTCAATTGGAAGCCGCTAAACAGCTTGCAATCCGGAAGAGTTGGGTTATCTTTGTGGAGACGGAGCCGAATGCCAGGGCTGCAAGCGACCCAAAAGGCGGCACATCTTAGAGACGATCCTGAACGGCAACCATTCAGCCGGCGCAGGGTGTTCATAAAGCGCTTGCGACCACCCCCTCACGACGCCGGTGTGAAATGGATTTGTCATGTCGATCCAAAAAGAATGTGCAGATGTTCTGCGCGATTACTACCGTAGTCTGACTGCGAGCAAACTGCGCGCCGGTCACGCCCATGAGCTTGTCGCGGCCTATTTCGGGTATGGGACAGCTGCCGCACTACAGGCAGATGCAGTGTTTCCGATCTCTTCGTTGGAAGATGCAGACATCTTGATCCCAGATATTGCGGGCATGGATCGTCGGCGTCTGGAGTTAAATGATGTCCCTTCCAACCTTCCGGATGGAAGAGCCCTCGCAGAGGTTATTTCAGGCCACCTTGAATCGGCCGGTCATTTCAAAGGAGGGCAGATATGGGACGCCAAATATCTGAGTGATGATATCAACGGCTATATCCAGAAGGACCCGATGGTCATTGAAACGGACCTTGCGGGCGAGATAGCGACGACCAATGCCTACTTCGACGAGCTTTACATCGACGAAACCGATGTCGAATTCCATGACGACAGCATGAGTGTGGCGCTGACAGGATCATTGAACGGCGAACAGGATCAAGACAGAGCCTTCCACGGCGACAAGATCAAGTTCACGAGCATCATGACTATGCACCGTGCTGCGGGCCGGGTCGGATACTTCGATCCTGAGTTCGAGACAGAAGGCGTCGTCGATGATTCTATACACTACGATCCCGAATTGTCTTGACGTTAACGGGGCCGCTGCGAGGCGGCCTCCTCTTGTTTATCTGAGGATATCGAACGACAATCAGCGTGAAAGAATTTGATCGGACCGCATGCCGCCATCAATGGTCGAAAGTCCAGAAAAGACAGATCTTTTAAGATTGAGATAGAGCGTGGTGCTTCTTGATCTTATTAAGTGGCTTGAAACGGAAACTGAATTTCACATTCGGCAGGCTCTAGCTGAAGCTTCATCTGGGGCGATGTTGTGCCCGGATGGAACTTGAACCAAGAATCTTGACTGGCAATCTGAACACGGAGTTGGCTTTATGTGCCTAACGCAACACCGCTTGTCATGGCCGGTAGCTTTAAGTTGCTTATAGCCAAATCGATTGTTCGTCTGGTCAAGCTCTGTTGTGTATATCCCATTGACATATCCCGATTGAAGAACTATTTATGTCATATCACCGTGAATACAATCAGGAGTGACGCAGATGGAACAGGGAGCAGTATTCCAGAGCAATCGAAGCCAAGCTATCCGCTTGCCAAAAGCAGTAGCTTTGCCTGCTGATGTGAAGCGTGTTGATATCGTTGCTGTGGGGCGCACTCGAATTATAGCACCCGCTGGTGAGGTCTGGGATAGCTGGTTTGATGGCTTAGAGGCGACATCTGACTTCATGAATGAGCGTGATCAGCCTGCTTCACAGGAACGCGAGGCGTTTTAATGCTGAGGTACATGCTGGATACCAATATATGCATTTTCACGATCAAGAACCGGCCGCAGCAAGTGCGTGAGGCGTTCAACCGCTTCCACGATCAATTGTGTATCAGCTCGGTTAGTTTGATGGAATTGATTTACGGTGCGGAAAAGTCTGCCCATCCTGAAAAGAACCTTGCAGTCGTGGAGGGGTTCGCAGCTCGCCTCGAGGTGTTATCGTATGATGAAGCGGCAGCAAACCACACGGGCCAATTACGTGCTGAATTGGCCCGCAGTGGAACGCCTATCGGTCCATACGATCAATTGATTGCTGGCCATGCTCGCTCGCGTGGACTGATAATCGTTACAAACAATCGCAGGGAATTTGATCGTGTTCCTGGCTTACGAGTAGAAGACTGGACCGATTAGTTTCTTAGTTCTGTGCCCGGCACACATTTATGACCGCTTTCCCGGTTTATTCATCAGAACCGCGCATCCAGCTTTCGGCCCCATTCCAGTCGTTAGTATCCGATGACTTGACTGGCAATCTGAAGCATACGAAATCGAAATGCTCTCTAGGGCACGGTTTCGAGGTCGGTTTCACGAAACTCGTTATCCGTCGCCAAGATTGGCACACGATAATATTTCGCGCACGCGTAATGCATACAGTCTGCCAAATTCAATCCACGGCGGCCTTTCCGATAGGTATTGGCCGCGTGGAGCGAAAGCGTTGTGGTTCGTCTTGCTGGCGGTAGGTCGCGAAGCTCAATGGCGCGGGCGTCCAGAAACTCCATGACAATTGGCTCAACCTGATCGATTGGAAGATCGAACTTGTCTGGCCGGGATAAGGCGAGGGCGGTTTCCAGAACGACAAGCGGTGATGTAAAGCGCTTTTGGGCATTCATGATCGCGGTGGAAACGCGTTCGGCTTCGGGTTCGTCGGACAAAACAGCGACGAGTGCGCAAGCGTCAATAAACATGCCGCTCACGATTCCCACATTTCGTCATAGGCTTCCTTCGGTAGAGGTTTGTTAGCTGCTTCCTTGCCTGCAACGTGATATTTTTCTCGCAGACGCGCCGCAGTCTGGGCCGGAGTTTCGACGTTCAGACGGCGCTCAATTGCTTCGCGCATGGCAATGACGATCGCATCAGAAATGCTTACGTTCGCGATCTTTGCGAACTTGCGTGTCAACCGGTCAGCGGTTTCGTTTGTGACATTGATTGCCATGGCCAGCACTCCATGTAGATAAATATTCACTTTAATGTAGATACTTTTCTCTACATTCGCAACGGGGAACCGTTCGTGCGGGAGAAACACATGACCGGAATGCGGCTTATCCAGCCGCTTGGGAAAACTGCTCGTCGCCTTCGTCGTCCGTGGTTTCGGCTGTGGCTTCCTCTGCGATCCGAACGGGGACAGGGAGCTAGCCACTACCGATAACAAGACGCTCCGCAATCAATACCGATTCACCTTTTTTCTTGGCGGCACGTACAGCCATTTCCGCATCCTTGCCCTTGGCTTCGGCCATGGCCAGTTCGATCGTGGTGCAGTTGACGTGATTGAAATAGTTGTCGACGGGCGCCTCGAACCATTCTGACATAACCACACCAAGCGCCCGGGCCAGTTGGTCAGCCCGCGCAACATCATTCTTACGCTGGCAAAACTTCGGCACCACCACATTGACGGAATGAGCGGCGGCAAAAGCCAGACGCGAAAGAAGCATGTCCTGCCGCTGCAACCCCACCAGCATTGTCATCGCGAATGTGTGCCTCAGCTAATGCAAGGTTCCCGTCACACCGGCCGCCCGGAACGCCTCAGCAAACACCGCCTTCAATCGCGTCTTGCTGACGGCGTTTCCCTGAAGGTTGAGAAAGAGCGCCGAGGGCAGCCGATAACCCGGCCGCTGGCGCCGCAACGCCCGGATCTGCGGCGCACGAACCTCGTCGATATAGCGCTGCGTGCGGACGACCAGGCGGATCGGTAGGTAGATCGTGCGCGGCTTGTCACCCTTGGTGATCGTCAGAGGAACGCCGATCAGAGGATGATCGTCATCATCCATCATCATCCAGGTGCGCCGTTTCCGGGACCTGGAAGACCGCCAGGCCGCAGAGCTCCTCGCGCCGCAGTCCCGTCGCCAGCGCCCATTCCGCCATCAGGCGGTAGGGCATCTCCTGATGCGCAAACACCCGACGCAACTGATCGACACGCAACGGACTCGGCAAACGTTCGTGCTCGGCGACCGTCAGGATATTTGCCGCTACGATCCCCGGACGCCCCATCCACATGCGCCAGGAATGATTGCCGCCGGCCGGAGCCAACACGCAGGTCGACAAAGTGGAACGGCAGGCTCTTAATCCAGCCGCGGCCCTGCGTCCATGCATAGAACCGGCAGACCGTAGGGACCCGATCGCTCACCGTCGAGCGCGCGTATGGCCGTTTCGTATGCGGACTCGGCTGTGACAGCATGCGATGGCGCCAGGCCGCCATCTCAGCGTAAGCGGTGTCTCACTCACACCGAACCGGTATAATTCCATGGCAATAGTTTGTCGATGTGGCTCTGCTTATGGCCATTGACGATTGCAGTGAGCGTGCTGGTCAGCCATTTCTGCGGATCGACTGAATTGAGTTTGCATGTCTCAATCAGAGAGGCGACAATACCCCAGTTATGAGCGCCATCGTCATGACCTGCGAATAATGCATTTTTTCTGCTCAATGCAATTGGCCGGATCGTACGTTCGACACTGTTGTTATCCAGCTCGACGCGACCATCAGATAAGAACAGACACAAGCCGTCCCAGTATTTGGCGATGTATTTCAACGCCTCGCCCAATGGCGCTTTTGCCGACACGCGTGCGCGGTGATGCGCAAGCCATGTTTGCATATCGATGATCAGTGGCTCTGACTTTGTCTTACGAACTGCGAGCCGCGCTTCTGGATTGAGACCACGCAATTCAGTCTCGATCTTATAGAGTTCGCCGATCCGTTTTATACCATCTTCAGCAATAGGGGACGAGCCTGTGCGCGTGATCTCAATAAGCTTGCGACGCGCATGCGCCCAGCAGTAAGCCAATTGTATATTCAGACCAACACGATCTGGCGTGACCAACCGATTGTAGCCTGCATAGCCATCCACTTGCAGGATACCGTTGAAGCCCTTCAATATCTGTTCGGCATATTGGCCAGATCGTCCGGGAGCATAAGTGAAGGCGACACCGGGCGGGGCATTGCCGCCCCATGGTCGGTCATCCCGCGCCAAAGCCCAAAAATATCCTGTTTTGGTCTTTCCTGATCCGGGATCGAGAACCGGTGCACGCGTCTCATCCATGAAGAGTTTGTTCGATCGCTTCAGATCAGCAATCAGCGCATCAAAGACAGGGCGCAGCTCAAAGGCTGCCCGCCCCGCCCAGTCAGCCAGTGTCGAGCGATCTATGTCGATGCCCTGACGGCCCATAATCTGGGCCTGGCGATAAAGCGGAAGATGGTCGGCATATTTGGAAACCAGCACATGCGCGACTGTTGCTTCTGTCGGCAAGCCTGACGGGATCAGTCGCGCTGGAGCGGGTGCTTGCACAACACCATCAGTGCAAGCGCGGCATGCGTATTTAGGACGATGCGTGACAATGACACGAAACTGCGCAGGGATCACATCCAGTCGTTCAGAAACATCTTCGCCAATGCAATGCAGACAACCACCGCAGGCGCAAATCAGACTTTCCGGCTCGATCACTTCATCAATGCGCGGCAGATGCTTTGGCAAAAAACCGCGATTGATGGCACGTGGCTTTGATGCAGGCTTGGTGCAAGCTGTATCCGCTTCATCTTCTGCATGGATCGCCGCTATAGCTGTTTCCAGATCT
>Ga0308157_10004210_pt1 | contig 19427 bp, 18 predicted proteins | sample PhyBR1_FD_201035 | JGI IMG/M metagenome (GOLD analysis project Ga0308157, IMG submission 201035) | Phyllosphere microbial communities from UC Gill Tract Community Farm, Albany, California, United States - DLSLB.R1 | ecosystem: Host-associated > Plants > Phyllosphere > Unclassified | place: USA...
GTTTTATGGCACCAGGATATTTATCGACAGTCCGCGTTTCACCCGGACATACCTAAAATACCGCCAGGCCGGATCAAACGTATGGCCGAGGCGCTTTGCTTCGCTGCTTAATGTGCAAAGTCGAGCTGAGGAAGCGCTCGAAAAGATGCGCAAGGGTATGCATGTGCTTGTGCGTGAAGGTTCGGTTTCCAAAGACCTGCATGCTTTGATGCCGATTATCACAGAGAGGCACTCGCAGTTTCTGGCGCTTTGCACGGATGACCGCAATCCACTCGATATCGCTGATCAGGGCCATCTTGATTATCTCATCCGCACGGCAATTGCTGGTGGTGTTGAACCGCTTGCTATTTATCGCGCGGCAAGTGTTTCGGCAGCGCGCGCTTTCGGGCTGTTTGATCGCGGACTTGTTGCGCCGGGGCAGCGCGCCGATCTCGTGATCGTCGACACTCTTGAAGGCTGCAATGCTGAAATCGTTCTGTCTGCGGGCAGGGTGGTTTCGGAAGAACTGTTCTCAACGCGTGGATCAGTTGCGGAAGTCGGTCGCAACAGCGTGAAAGCGCCAACTGTTAGTGCATCAAGCTTCAGATCACAATCCAACAGTGGAAAGACGCGTGCAATCGGCATTATTCCGGGCAAGATCATTACCGAAAGCCTCGAGTTTGATCTGAAAGTCGGAGCGCATGGCGTTGAACCAGATCTTGATCGCGACGTTGTCAAAATCGCAGTGGTTGAACGGCATGGAAAGAATGGCAATATCGCTACCGGTTTCGTGCATGGATTTGGCTTGAAAGCAGGTGCGATTGCTTCAACTGTCAGCCATGACAGCCATAATATCTGCGTGGTCGGTGTGTCGGACGAAGATATCGCCGCTGCCGCTAACCGACTTGGTGAAATTGAAGGCGGTTTTGTAGTGGTTCTTGACGGTAAAGTATTGGCTGAAATGCCGCTACCAATCGCTGGGCTGATGAGCATAGAGCCTTATGAAACCGTGCGTGAACAGCTTCGCGAACTGCGACATGCGGCTGAAGAGCTCGGTTCGGTTTTAGAAGAACCATTTTTGCAGCTAGCGTTTGTTGCTCTGCCGGTCATCCCGCATCTGAAGATCACGGATCGCGGGCTTGTCGATGTCGATAAGTTTGAATTCGTCGGCAATTAGTCGGACTAATAAAATTGTCATAAAGGGTTTAAATTAACCTGCTAACGCACTGGCAAAAATTGGATTTTTGACCATGCAATTTTTGAATACCTTTGACCTTTATCCATTCCTTGATACGGCGGTGAGTTTCACCGCCGCCTTTATCTTTGGAACAATGATCGGCGCTGAACGACAGTATCGTCAGCGAACTGCAGGGCTGCGAACCAATGCGCTCGTAGCATTGGGTGCTGCGGCCTTTGTTGATTTGGCTGCGCGTCTCGCAGGCAGCGCGGAATCGCTACGTGTGATCGCCTACGTGGTTTCCGGTGTTGGTTTTCTTGGTGCTGGCGTCATTATGAAGGAGGGCATGAGTGTTCGTGGCCTCAATACGGCGGCCACCCTCTGGTGCTCGGCAGCCGTTGGAGCGTGTGCTGGCACAGATATGCTGGCAGAAGCAGCTTTGCTGACAATCTACGTTTTGCTCGGCAATACGTTGCTGCGGCCGCTTGTTAAGCTCATCAACCGCATTCCCATCAGCGAGCAGGCGCTCGAACAAACCTATGAGGTTCGCGTAATAGTCTCGCATTCAGTTATGGAAGAAATGCGTGAATTGCTGGTTGAAAAACTCGAAGAGGCGAAATATCCCGTTAGCGATATAGAGCTTACAGATCGTAATGCAGAGACTGTTGAGATACTCGCAACGCTTGTCAGTACCTCAATCGATCCAGATGAAATTGACGCCGTCGCGCATTTTATGGAGACACAGAACGGTGTCTTTTATGCTGGCTGGGAAGGCAGTTCTAAGGATTGATTACCGATCAATCCGCGTCGAAAGAATGATTGAAGACATGGTGCGCTCAACACCTTCGAGCGCCCCGATTTTATCGAGTACAATGTCGAGTTCCTGAATTGACGGCGCTTCCACCACAACAATCATATCGAAATGGCCGCTGACAGAATGCAGCGTGCGCACTGCCATGATGCTGCGCAACGCAGTTTCAACCTTTGGTGCAAACTTGGGCAACGCCGTTACCAGCACATGGGCACGAACCAGATCACGTTCGAATTCCGGCGCGATTCGAACGGTATAGCCCTCGATCACACCCCGTTTTTCCAGCTTTTCCAGCCTGCTTTGCACGGTCGTACGTGACACACCGAGCCGCCTTGCGAGGTCTGCAGTGGAGGCGCGGGCGTTTTCACGCAATAGGGCGATAAGGGTAAGGTCTGCATTTGTCGTCATAATGCATATTAGATACGTCATTTTGCACAAACAAACAACGTGAAATCGTCGGTTTAAATGCTTCTTTTCGCCGAAATTTGTGAGATTCTGTATCCATCGTAATTGCATTACCCAACTTATTTGTTGAAGGGGAAAATACATGAAAGAGATCGTTGTTGTAGGCGCGGGCAAAATTGGCGCGACCATTGCCGATCTTCTGGCTTCGACTGGTGATTATGCTGTAACGGTTGTTGACCGCTCGCAGGCACAGCTCGATGCGCTGGACACTGGTGCGGAAGTTAAGACGCAGGCTCTGGACATCGCAGATGCCAAGGCACTTGAAGCAGTTCTGGCGGGCAAATTCGCGGTATTAAGTGCCGCTCCATTCCAGCTGACCACGCTGATTGCTGAAGCTGCAGCCAAGACTGGCGTTCATTACCTCGACCTCACCGAAGACGTTGCCAGCACCAAGCGTGTCATGGAACTGGCACAGGATGCCAAGACTGCTTTCATTCCACAGTGCGGTTTGGCTCCGGGCTTCATCTCGATCGTTGCTTATGACCTCGCAAAGCGCTTCGACACGCTTGAAAACGTGCGTATGCGCGTTGGTGCTCTGCCAGAATTCCCATCGAATGCTCTCAACTACAACCTGACCTGGAGCACCGACGGTCTGATCAATGAATATATCGAACCATGCGAAGCCATCGTAAATGGCAAGCTGACAAAGGTTCCAGCGCTCGAAGAACGCGAAGAATTCTCGCTTGACGGTGTGACCTATGAAGCTTTCAACACGTCGGGCGGCCTTGGCACGCTTTGCGACACGCTTGAAGGCAAGGTACGCACGCTCAACTACCGCACGATCCGTTATCCGGGCCACGTTGCACTCATGAAGGCGTTGCTCAACGATCTCGGTCTTCGTCATCGCCGTGAAGTGCTCAAGGACATTTTCGAAAATGCTCTGCCAAGCACATTGCAGGACGTTATCGTGATCTTCGTAACCGTTTCCGGTACAAAGAACGGCCGTCTGGTTCAGGAAACCTACGCGAACAAGGTTTATGCCAATCAGGTTGGCAAGATCGTCCGCTCGGGCATCCAGATCACCACAGCTTCGGCCATCTGTGCCGTGCTCGACATGCTGGCCAAGGGCGAAATCGCACAGAAGGGTTTCGTTCGTCAGGAAGACATCACACTTGATGCGTTCCTCGCAAACCGCTTCGGCAAAGCCTATGCACAAGACGATCATTCGACGCGTCTCGTTGCCTGAAAGCACCGTTGAGGCCATACGTGACCCGTTGCGTTAAACACGCAGCGGGTCATTTTGCGTTCAGTCAATGACACCAAAGTTGCAGTTGAATTCGTTCTGCTTTGCAGGCAAGCCGGACTGAGAACTTAACAAAGCCCGCGACTAATAACTGGAATAGGGAAGCGATGTTTAAATCAGTTTTGCTGGCCGGTCTGGCCACTGTCGTTTTTGCCATGCCTGTTCAGGCAAAGGAATGGAAAGAAATCCGTATCGCTAGCGAAGGCGCATATCCACCCTTCAACTACATGTCTCCAGACGGCAAGCTGGCTGGCTTCGATATCGACATTGCCAACGCTGTTTGCGAAGCCATGGAAGCCAAATGCGAAATCATTGCAAATGATTGGGACGGCATGATCCCCGGCCTGCAGGCAAACAAGTTTGATGCCGTGATCGCATCCATGGCAATTACGCCAGAGCGCGAACAGCAAGTCGCATTCTCCGAGCGCTATTACACCACACCGCTAGCCGTTGTTGTTCCCAAGGATACCGACATCACATCGCTTGAGCCGTCGGCATTCGACGGCAAGACAGTCGGTGCGCAGGCTGGCACCACGCAGGGCAATTATGCCGATGACGTTTACGGTAAAGCTGGTGCAGATGTGAAGCTTTACCCGACGGCGGACGAAGCCAATGCCGACCTTGAAAGCGGTCGCCTTGATGCGATTGCAGCTGACAAGTTCCTTGCAGCTGATTGGTTGAAGAAACAAGGCGCTGATTGCTGCAAGTTCCTAGGGGATATTCCAGGTTCAGAAACCAAGATTGCGGTAGCTTTGCGCAAGGGTGACGATGATCTGCGGGAACAGTTGAATGCGGCAATCAAAAAAATCCGTGACGACGGCACTTATGAAACGATCCGCAAGAAGTATTTCGACTTCGACATCTATTGATACAAAATAACCGGACGCCTCCAAATGTCTCACTTGAAACATGAGGCGTCCGGTGCTTCATTCAACGAATAAATATGCGGGCGGGAAACCTGCAAAACAGAACCATAACAACGGTCAAGGGGAATATCATGTTGAAATCCATCCTGTTCGCAGGCGTTGCCTCCATTCTTGTTGCGCTTCCAGCGCAGGCCAAGGAGTGGAAAGAAATCAAGATTGCTACGGAAGGTGCATATCCTCCGTTCAATTTCGTCGCGGCTGATGGCTCGTTGCAAGGGCTTGATGTTGAAATCGCCAAGGCGCTCTGCGCGGCAATGGAAGCCAAATGTGAAATCGTTGCCAATGATTGGGACGGCATGATTCCAGGACTACAGGCAAACAAGTTCGATGCAGTCATCGCTTCGATGAGCGTAACCGAAGAGCGCCAGAAGCAGGTGTCTTTCACCGACAAATATTATTCGACACCGCTTTCGGTTGCAGTGCCAAAAGATAGCCCGATCACAGCGCTTGATGCAGAAGCATTCAAGGGTAAATCAATCGGCGCACAAGGATCGACTACGCAGGCGACCTATGCCGAAGACGTCTACGGCAAGGCCGGTGCTGATGTGAAGCTTTACCCGACTGCAGACGAAGCCAATGCCGATCTTAAAAACGGCCGTCTTGATGCAGTCATTTCGGACAAGTTCCCGATTTCCGATTGGATCAAGGGCGATGGTGGTGAGTGCTGCAAATTGATTGGCGATGTGCCGGGTACGCAGACAGACACCGCTATTGCGGTGCGTAAGGACGACAACGATCTGCGTGAGCAGTTCAACGCAGCAATCAAGAAAATCCGTGAGGACGGCACCTACGCAACTGTGGTGAAGAAATATTTCGACTTCGATATTTACTAGAGCGCCGTGCGGCCATAGGGCGCGCAAAGATCGCTCTAACAGTTTAGACTTGCTGCATAATTTTACCTTAACCTGCTTCATGTTTAGGGAATTATGCAGCAATCCAAGATAAGTTACTTGTAAAAAGTTTCACTCTTTGATGTATGCAAGGGCGCGCTGGCAAATCGTCAGCACGCTCTTTCGTTTTATGGGATTGGCGGGAATACCATGCAGCAACAAGATGTCATCGTTCTGGGCGCGGGTATTGTGGGCGTTTCCGCAGCGTTGCATTTACAAGCGCGGGGCCGTTCTGTTGTTCTGGTTGATCGAGGTGAACCGGGGCAGGGCACGAGCTTTGGTAATGCCGGCCTCATCGAACGCTCAAGCGTTATTCCTTATTCATTCCCGCAGGGCTTTGGCGCGCTTTTGCGCTATGGCCTTAATCGCCGTTCAGACGTGCGTTATGATCCGTTTTATGTACCGCGCATTGCACGTTGGTTGTTTCAATATTGGCGTGAATCCTCACCTGAACGGTTGAAGATTGCAACAAACGCGATGCTGCCGCTTATTGAAGCGAGCGTTAGAGAACATGACACGCTGATAGCTCAAGCTGGCTGTGAAAGGCTTGTTCGTTCGCAGGGCTGGATCGAAGTGTTTCGCAATGAACACGCATTTAATGCAGCCGTTCAGCGCCTGCCGCAATTGCAGCCCTATAATCTTGCCTATGATGTCCTTGATTCTGATACTCTGAGGCAGAGGGAAACAACACTTGGCGCGGTTGCTGGCGGCATTCATTGGCTTGATCCGAAGACAATCGTAAACCCGGGCGGCCTTGTGCAAGCCTACGCCGATCTTTTCCGTCAGAACGGTGGAACTCTTTTGCATGGGGACGCAGCCTCGCTTGTTGAAACCGGAAATGGCTGGCAAGTGACGACCGAGCAAGGTCCAATCTCTGCACGCGATGCTGTGGTGGCGCTTGGCCCGCAATCGGGGTTGATTTTCCAGAAGTTCGGTTATGCAATCCCGCTTGGTATCAAGCGTGGTCATCATATGCATTTTGAAATGCAGGATGGTGCGCGGCTCGGTCACACCTTGGTCGATGAGGAAGCGGGTTATGTACTTGCGCCGATGGTGCAGGGCGTACGCCTGTCGACAGGTATCGAGTTTGCTTCGCCCGACACGCCTGCCAACTTTATCCAGCTTAAGCGAGCCGAAAAGGTGGCGCGCCGACTTTTACCACAACTGGGAGAGGCTGTCGAAGCGGAACCATGGCTTGGTTTGCGGCCTTGTTTGCCAGACATGCGCCCAGTGATCGGGCCAGCACCACGCCATAAAGGGCTGTGGTTTGATTTCGGCCATGCCCATCATGGTCTGACGCTTGGACCAGCCAGCGGCCGCTTGTTGGCCGAAATGATGACGGGCGAGAAGACATTTACGGATCCGACGCCATATTCGGCAAAACGTTTCCTATAAGCGGTTTCAAATCTTAGAGAGCGGTCTTGTCAGCGGCGGTGTCTGGGGGTTATCAATTCGACCTCCGTCCAATCCGCGTTCTGCGGCCAAACCGATCCGGAAAAATCTCGTGAAAATGAAAACTTTGGGCCGCACGGGCCTCAATGTAACTGAAATCTGCCTTGGAACCATGACATGGGGCGTGCAGAATACTGAAAACGACGCCCACGAACAGCTTGATTATGCCATTGATGCCGGTGTTAACTTCATCGACACGGCCGAAGGTTATGCCATTCCGATGAGCTCGGAAAGCTATGGCAAGACTGAATCCTATATTGGCAACTGGTTCAAAAAGTCAGGAAAACGCGACCGCGTCATCCTCGCCAGCAAAATTGCAGGCGGTGGACGTCAGGAATGGATTCGCGGTGGTGCAAAGCCAAGTCGCGCAAGTGTTGCCGAGGCGGTTAATGACAGCCTGACCCGTCTTAAGACGGACTACATCGATCTTTACCAGATCCACTGGCCATCCCGCCCGCACTACCACTTCGGTCAGGGTTGGAGTTTTGATCCATCCAAAGTTGACCCGAAGGCCGAAACCGCGCAGATTCACGATGTTCTTCTCGGTCTCGAAGATGCAGTTCGCGCAGGCAAAATCCGACATGTCGGTCTTTCCAATGAAACAGCCTGGGGCACGATGCAATGGCTGAAAATTGCCGAAGAACACGGGCTGCCGCGTATGGCGTCAATCCAGAATGAATATGGCTTGCTGCAGCGCCAGTTTGATTTCGACCTGGCCGAAGTTTCCATATTCGAAGACGTTGGTTTGCTCGCTTATTCCACACTCGCTGCCGGGGTTCTGACTGGAAAGTATCTTGGCGGAAAGATCCCGGAAGGCTCACGTGCCTCTGTTACTGACGGCGGCCTTTGGCGCGATAACTCCTATTCAGAACCTGCCATTCGCGCTTACATTGATGTTGCGAAGAAGCACGATCTCGATATCGCGCAGATGGCAATCGCCTTTTCGCTGAGACGCCCCTTCATGACCTCGGTCATTATTGGTGCGACATCAGTGGAGCAGCTCAAGACAGATATCGCTGCAAGCGAAGTAAATCTTTCAGACGATGTTCTGGTAGATATTGAAAAAGTCTATCGTACCTATCCACGTCCACTTTAATTATAGAAGGCCAGCCACATATATGGTGGCTGGCCTAACCTTTAAGATAAATCTCGTGTTTTACATGCCACTCATCAATTGGCGTGTCGCTTGATGAACTCACAATAACAAGACGGTCAAATCGCAGCTTTCGCCCTGAAAGCTTATTGGCGAGGCGTTGCATTTCGGTCTGTTTGAGCGTTGAATCGTCAACACCATAGGCCAGCGAGACATGCGGCATGAAGCTTTGCAAGCTGGCTTCACTGGATATCTCAAGAGAGTCTTGCTTAAGCCGCATCAGGGGCGGTGCTTTCTCAAGCCTCGCATAGAATGAGCGAAAATAGGCTTCGCTTCCGGTCACATCTTCAATCAACAGCTCAAGCGGCCTGCGTCCGATCGCAAGGCTGATCACTTTTGGCAGAAGCTCTTCTGCTGAATAGCTCATGTCAGGGACAAGCGTTGCATGTGGTTCGAATACTGTTGAATTGAAACGCTGGCTTAAATCCCGGACAATTTCTTCAAGAAACTTAAGATCGTCCTGTGCGGGGCGGAGCCATATGGAATAGTCAGACATTCAGGATTTGCTTCCGTTAGCAGCATTATCAGCTTTGAGTGGCCGCACGCTTCCCCGCAGGATCAACGGCGTATCAATCATCACCATTTGAGGCGGTGCGTTGGGTGCACTCTGCCGTTCGTCGAGCAGGCGAATAATCTCGGCTGACAAACGCTCGGCATTCTGGTCGAAAGTTGTGAGCCTGTAGGCACCCCAGCGCGCTTCAGTGACATTGTCGAAGCCAATCACCGAAAGATCATCTGGTATCGAGAGATTGAAGACATCACGGGCGCAATCAATCAGACCGAAAGCCATCAAGTCGTTCACACAGAACACAGCTTCAACCCGGTCACGCTCGCTCAAAAGCAAGGATGCTGCGGCAAAGCCACCGTCGTAGTCTGTCAGTTCGCCACGCTGAACACTGACCTTGAGACCAATGCTTTCGGCACGTGTGATGTAAGCTTCTTCGCGTTCCAACAAATTGGGACTACGGACATTGGACGTGACCAGCCCCAATCGTTTCATGCCACGTGCTGCAAATACGTCAACCGCTGTTTCTGCAGCCTGTCGGTTATTGATACGGATATGATCGGGGCCATCCTCGTTACGACCAACGACAATTAATGTATGTCCATTGCGTTGCGCGAGTTCGACAAACGATGACGACGGCATGCCGGACAGAACGACAGTTGCTTCAGCTCGATAGCGGAGAAGCGTCTGGTGCGCCGCGGACAGATTTTCACCATGTTGTCCGGTTGGAATCAGTACGGGAACGCTGCCACGCGCGGTCAACCTGCGTGAAAGCGCTGCAATCTGGCGCGAACGGAACGGACTGGCTGGATCAGCAGCGATCATGCCAACAATTCGGCTGCGCTTGGCCAACAAGCCACGTGCAAGATCATTGACCTGATAGCCGAGCTTTTCGGCTGCTTTCAGCACCTTTTCACGCGTGGAAGGCGACACACTGGCACCCGGCGTAAACGTTCGAGACACGGCAGAGCGAGATACACCGGCTTCTACCGCGACCTCATGCGCGCTGATAAAACGGGGCAGATTTTCTGAAAGCTCATCATGACCGCGATCACTATCTGCCATTGCTATCGACCCACTTTGGAAAGCACATCGGCTCTCAGGAAACGCTCAACCACAAACATGAAGGCAATTGAAGGCACCAGCAGGATCAATGCGCTGATCGATGCGATCTGATAATTGCCACCCGAGCTTGCTGTATAGAGCATGAGCGGTAATGTTGTAATGTCGGGTGCGCCCACAAAATATGTCCCGGTGAATTCATCAAGTGATTCAAGGAACACAAAGATTGCGCTGGCGAGCAGGCCAGGCGCTGCAATCGGTAATGTGATGTGGAAGAAAGTCTTCATGGCTGATGCGCCCATGGAGCGCGCTGCCTCTTCCAGCTCTCGATCAATCGCTGAGAACGCAGCGGTCGCGATCCACACGGCATAAACCAGACCATGCGTCACATGCACCAGCACAACGCCGGTAATCGTTCCATTCAGACGCAGCGAATAGAACATCTGCGCGATGTTGACGTAAATCGGCAAGTTTGGAAAGGCTTGCGGGATCAAGAGGATCAGCAACACTAGCCCGCGAAACGGTAGTTTCAATCGTGCCAGCGCATAGCCAGCCGGAATAGCAAGGCCGAGCGAGACGACGACTGTCAGGCTTGCAATAACCACGCTGGTCCCGAGCGATGAAAGCGCATTGCCCCGCGCCGAAAACACATTCGCCCAGAAGGAAAAGCCGTACTGAATAGGCAGCGTATGCGGGAAATACCAGCGTTCAGCGACAGCCCAAAGAAGCAGATTGGCCAACGGTCCGAAGATGGCGAAGGCCAGCAGGCCAAGCACGATGCCGCGTGGTATCCAACGCCAGTCAAATGCAGTGCTCATCAGCCGTGCTCCTTCATGGTTTGTCTAAGATAAATCCACGCGACCAGACTGGTCATCAGGAGCGAGATAGTGCCGAGCGCATTGGCAACGCCATAATCGCCATAGGCATTGATGCGGAAAGCCATATTGGCGGTGATCATCGTTGGAGATTGGGCATTGATCATAAGCGGAACGGAAAGCACCGACATCATGGTGACGAAACTGAGGATCAAGCCCACCAGCAGTGTCGGGCGCACTTGGGGCAGCACGATTTCGATCAGAATGCGCAGGCGTCCTGCGCCAAGATTACGTGCCGATTCAATGGTGCTGCGATCAATCGATGCCATTGCGCCAGCCAGTAGCAAAGTGACAAATGGCGTCTGCTTCCAGACAAATGCGATCACGATGCCGCGCCAGTCGAGAAAGCTCATGGCTTGGAGTGGTGTCAGAACACCGCTTTCGATCAGCAGGCTATTCACCAGACCATTTTTGGCGAGAAATGTGCGCAATATCTGGCCGACGACGATGAAGGGAATGAACAGTGGCCAACGATAAAGCCAGCGCAGAACGGTTACGGCGCGCTGATTGGATCCAAGGGTCAAATATCCGCCAATAGCAATCGCAAAAAGCGCGATCAGCGCTGAGGAGAGGGTGACAATCACAACGGTAAACAGCATATCGCTTGAATAAAGCTCAAATGCCTTTGTGAAGTTGCCGAAGCCCCAGTTTTCACCAACATGAAATGCGCCGCTTATCGAACCAAATAGCGGTACGATGAACAGAAACAGCACGATGGCCAGCGCTGGAGCGACCAGCAGAAAACCCGTCATTCTCTGCGACATGAATATTCCCCGAATTTTTGAATTATCGACCGGATGCGTGTTTCACGCACCCGGTCTAGGCCTTTATCAGTTGCCAACCTGACGTTCGTAAGCTTCCAGTATCGCAGTGTTGTATGGGGCGATTGGGAAAGGCTTGCCGTAATTGGCCAGATCTTCAGGCGAAATGTCGGTGAAAAGCTTGTTCCACGTATCGGCATCAAGCTCGGCCTTGACGTGATCTGCATCAATGCCCGGATACCAGTTGAAACGTTTTACAATGCCTTCAGCCTGAACTTTCGGGCTGGTTGCCAGTGCCACGAACTTCTCAGCAAGTTCCTTGTTGGCGCTCTTTTCAGGGATCACGTAATGCATCGGCTGGCCAGGCATGCCAGGCGAAGGCAGAACGAGCTTCATTTCTGGTGGAAGCTGACCATTAGCTTTCCAAGAATAGAACATGTCCACCCAGACTGGACCCATAGCGATTTCCCCACGGCTCAGCATGTCGAGCGTGCCTGCATTGCCGGGCGTCAGCGTTGCATTGGTGGTGAAATCCTTGAGTGAGGCAAAAGCCTTGTCCCAATTTTTGGCTTCGCCTTCTTCAAACGGGCCTTTCATGAGTTTGTCGGCATCGCCGCCATAGGCATAAATCCAGCCCATCACAAAGCTTACGCCGGAAGCGCCGCCCTTGATGCCATTATAGCCGAATTGCTTCGGGTTTTCCTTGGCCCATGTAACCAGCTCGTCATAGCTCTTTGGTGGATTGGCAACGAGCGCAGGATTATACGCAAGGGCAGTCTGGCTGTTGAACATTGGCATGACATAGCCATCAACATCGGTACCAAGCGCCATTTTGGCGTTGCCACGCGTTACGAGCTTGCCGCTGTCGATCTTGCTGCGGTAGTTTTCTAGAAACTTCTTTTCGACCATTGGGCCAGCAAACTTCTCATGGACGACGGCGACATCCGCGTCCCACTTTTCAACACCAGCCTTGGACTGTGCTTCAAAGCGCTCGAGAATCTTCTGTGAACCCGCATCGCCGGGGCCAGTGCCAACAACGCGAACCGTCGTGCCGGGATTTTCCTTCTCGAACAATGGGCCGAGATACTCGTTCACATAGTCAACCATGTTCTGGTCGCCTGCGGTTAGCACGGTCAGTTCATCGGCTGCGGCGGGTGATGCCGTCAGACCAAGGACGAGAGCTGTTTTCAGAATCGTCTTCATCGAATAATTCCTGCTTTTTTGATCCGCATAGCGGAAGATTTCGACGGTTGGATATTGGATATCCGGTGAGGTGTGATCGGGAATTTTGTGCGGCTGCGGACGGTTGAAAGCCCGCAATCCTGTGGTGAGCAGTTGACACTGCTAAGATCGTCTTTCGAGGCAGCCCGTGGAATGGTGCACACCTGTGCAATGCTCAAGAGCCTACAGTTTGGTCGATCAAATCACTTGTCGAACAAAAATAAAGCCTGTTCGGGGATGCGAATTTCTACCTGTGAACCGGGCTGGTGACTTTCCGCTGAGTCGACCAGCAAGTGTCTGCCGCCTGCGCTCACCATGTGCCGCCAAAGACCGCCAGGATAGCTGGTCTGGTCGACCGTTCCCGACAGAATGAGTTCCGGCGTTGTTGCGGAGTTGGGCGATCCCGGCACTGCGAGCTTTGCTGCTTCACTGCGAAAACGTGCTGCCGCTATCCCATCCGACAAATTACGGCGGCCTGCCGGAATTGTACTCGCCTTGTTATGTGGTCCGGCAGCAATCTCGATACGGTCAGCTTTGACTGTAACAGGCAGCTCAATGAGGTTTTCAGCCCCCATGAAAGCGGCAACAAAATCGGAAGCCGGATGATTATAGACTTCTTCCGGTGCCCCGGCTTGCGCCACTTCGCCATTGTTTAGGATCACGATGCGATCTGCCATAACCATTGCTTCTTCGCGGTCATGGGTCACGTGAACCGCCGTAATACCCAGACGACGCTGCAAGGCGCTGATTTCATGACGAACCGACAGGCGGATGCGCGCATCCAAATTAGAGAGCGGTTCATCGAGCAGCAGAATATCAGGTTCAATAGCCAATGCCCGGCCCAGTGCAACACGTTGGCGCTGACCGCCGGAAAGTGCGGCAGGCTTGCGATCGAGAAGAGCATCAAGTCCCAAAAGGCGCGCTACTTCCTGAACTTTTTGACGAACTTTGTCCTTTGACGTTCCACGAATTCGCAGACCGTATCCGATATTCTGCGCCACCGTCATATGTGGCCAGAGCGCATAGGATTGAAAAACCAAAGCCATGCCGCGCTTGTCTGGCGGAAGGCGAGTGACATCCTTACCGCCGACGCGGATCGCTCCATCGCTCGGCGTGTTGAAGCCGGCAATCGCACGCAGCAAGGTTGTCTTTCCACATCCCGACGAGCCAAGCAGCGCTACGAATTCACCTTTCTTGACCGAAAGGTCTACACCTTTAAGAATCTCATTATTGCCATAACGGACGCGTGCATCCGCTACCTCCAAAAACGCAGGCATTTGCGTATCCTCCCCAGGATCGACGGCCGGTATTATTTTTTCTGCACAGCCGTGCAATCTGGATTGAAGCATTTTTAATTTACCTCGACAAGCGACAAATTGAATTGCAGCGGAAAATCGTGAGCAGCATATATTTGCCGCCCGTTGATATGGCTATCTAACGAGGTTTTATAACAGTCGTATGACTGGCGCTGCGCAGGTGTGCAAAACGTGGACAGCTTTGTAAAGCTGTCCACGCTGCACGCAAGCTGTTCCGATACGTTAGGCATGTCTCCCAAAAGCAGAAATCAGTTTTGGGATAAAGACATGCGTCGCGCTTGAAGACAGCCTACAGGTAATTCATTCAGGCCGTTTCAGCATCATGTCGTGCTTCTGTTCGGGCGGTGCGCCAAGACGAGAACAGAAACGCTACAATGAAAATTAGGGTCATCAGCAGAACGATTGTAGGAGCAGGGGCGCTGTCGATAAAGAAAGACAGATAAACACCCATGAATGATGAAAAGACTGCAACAACGACTGCGACAATCATCATACTGCTGAACCTGCGGGTGAGCAGAAAAGCGATTGCGCCGGGCGCGATGAGCAAAGAGATGGCAAGAATGATGCCGACTGCTTTTAGAACACCGACAATCGTCAGCGAAATCAGACACAGAAGCCCATAATGCAGAAGCCTTACCGGCAATCCGACCGCACGCGCTTGCGCCGGATCGAATGCATGAAGCAGAAAATCGCGCCATTTGACGATGAGAACGCCGGCTGTCACCGCAGCGATGATAGCTGTCTCGATAAGATCGCCCGTGTTGATGCCCAGAATATCACCGAACAGAATGTGATCGAGGTGTACATTTGCACGTACCGATACGTAAAGCACGAGACCCAGCCCGAACATACCGGAGAAAACAATGCCCATCACTGTGTCTTGCTTGATCCGGCTGTTTTCTTTGAGAAATCCGGTTGCCAGAGCGCAAATCATGCCTGCGACGAAAGCACCGATGCCAAAGGGCAGTCCCACCATATAGGCAATAACGACGCCCGGCAGAACAGCATGACTGATAGCATCGCCCATCAGTGACCAGCCTTTAAGCACCAGAAAGCATGAGAGCAGGGCGGTTGGTATTGCAATCAGCACCGAAGCGATCAGCGCATAGACCATAAAATCGAACTGAAATGGCATTAAAAGCATGTCAAACCAGTTCATGACTGCGCCTCCCGCAATGCGCTTGCGGCGCGTCTTCTGGCCGCCAGCAATCCGTGTTTTGGTGCGAGAAAGAACACAGTGAGGAAAACGAGTGTCTGCAATACGACGATAATCCCACCAGTGGCCCCGTCCATGAAATAGCTGACATAAGCACCGATAAAGCTTGTCAGCGCACCGATAATGACTGCAATCCATAAAAGCCGTGAGAAACGGTCTGTCAAAAGATAAGCCGTCGCACCTGGTGTCACGACCATGCAGATGACAAGAAATGCGCCCACCGTCTGCATTGCTGCAACCGTTGAGGCCGAAAGCAGCGTGAAGAACATGATTTTGAGTGCGGTTGGCTTCAAGCCGATCGATCGCGCATGGCTTTCATCAAAAAAGACCACCATGAGGTCTTTCCATTTCAACAGAAGCAATGCGAGCGACACGAAGCCGATGATCGCTAATTGAACGATGTCGCCGGGGGTGATGGCGAGAATATTGCCAAGCACAATTGTCTGGATGCTGATCGAGGTTGGCCTGAGCGAAATCATGAAAAGACCAAGGCCGAAAAACGCTGTGAAAATAAGCCCAATGATTGCATCTTCTTTAAGCTTGGTGCGCTGATTGAGAAACAGCATCGCCGCCGCCGCAAGCCCACCGGAGAAGAATGCACCGATGGAAAAGGGCAGGCCCAGCATATAGGCACCCGCAACGCCCGGAACGATGGAGTGGGAGAGGGCGTCACCGATGAGTGACCAGCCTTTAAGCATCAAATAGGCCGAAAGAAACGCGCAAACACCACCAACAAGGGCAGAAACCCACATCGCATTTATCATGTAGCCGTAGTGAAACGGTTCGAGCAGAAGAGCCATCAATCGTGTCCCTTTGCATTTTGCTCGTAGAGAACGAAAGGGCGCTCATCATCGGTAATTACGCCGACAGCTGAGCGATTTTGTTTGGTTGCTTCGTCTAAAACCAGATGGCGCAGAACGCCACCAAACGTCTTTTCTAGATTGGCTTGCGTGAAAATCTCTTCCGTTGGGCCATAGGCGAGCACGGTATTTTTAACCAGAACCGTTCGATCACAGAATTCCGGTACACTGCCTAGATTATGTGTTGAAACCAACATCACGCGACCTTCGTCACGGAGTCCGCGTAGAAGTGTGACGATTGCTTCTTCCGTCTTTACGTCCACACCAGTGAATGGCTCATCGAGTAGGATTACGCGGCCATCCTGAGCAAGGGCGCGGGCAAGGAACACACGCTTCTTTTGCCCGCCCGAGAGTTCACCGATCTGACGCTTGCGATATTCGAGCATGTTCACACGGCGTAAGGCGGTTTCGACCGCCTCGTGATCAGCGCGACGGGGAATTCGCATCATGCCCATATGGCCATAACGCCCCATCATGACGACGTCTTCGACCAGAACAGGGAAGTTCCAGTCAACTTCTTCACTTTGTGGCACATAAGCGACAAGGTTTTTCTTGAGCGCTTCTTTAACCGGCACGCCAAGGATTGTGATTTCACCTTTGGCGAGGCGCACAAAGCCCATAATTGCTTTGAACAAAGTTGACTTGCCCGAACCGTTCACACCCACAAGTGCTGTAATCGTTCCGGTCGGGATATTGAACGTCGCATTGCGCAAGGCAGTGTGACCGTTGCGATAGGTTACAGTCGCATCTTTCACGTTCAAACCTTTAGCCGCGCTTTGTTCAAGCGCGGCGAGATTTTCAGCGTGATGACTGATCGGGACATTCATTGTTTGAGGCCTTTTGCGATTGTGCTGGAGGTGACTTTCAGCAGGTCAAGGTATGTTGGCACGGGGCCATCGGCTTCTGAAAGAGAATCAACATAGAGGACACCGCCGTATTTCGCCCCAGTTTCACGCGCAACTTGCTCTGCTGGAGCGGCGGAAACCGTGCTTTCAGAGAACACAGCGGTAATGTTGTTCTCGCGCACGGCATCAATCACCTTGCGAACCTGCTGCGGCGTGCCTTGCTGATCAGCATTGATCGGCCAGAGGTACAGCTCCTTCAGGTTGAAATCTCGTGCGAGATAAGAGAACGCGCCTTCACTCGTCACCAGCCAGCGCTTGTCTGCCGGAATTGAATCAAGCTCAGCATGGATCGGATCAATTGCAGCTTTAATCTGGGCTTTGTAATTTTCAGCATTCGCCTTGTAGGTTTCCGCATTCTCCGGATCATATTTTACAAAGGCATCACGAATATTGTCGACATAGATGAGAGCCGAGGTTGGGGACATCCACGCATGGGGATTGGGTTTGCCACTATATGGGCCTTCATTGATATCCATCGGCACAACCCCGTCAGACGCAACGGCACTCGGCACGTCTTTCAGGCGTGAGAAGAATTTTTCGAACCATAGCTCCAGCCCAAGGCCATTCCACAGGAGAAGCTTGGCATCTTGCGCTTTTATAAGATCGCCGGGTGTTGGCTGGTATTCATGAATTTCAGCGCCTGGCTTGGTAATTGATTCAACCGTTGCCGCGTCACCTGCAACATTGCGTGCAATGTCCGCAATCACTGTAAATGTGGTTACAGCTTTGAATTTTTCAGCTGCCAAGGCAGCTCCAGATACTGCACAAAACAACACACTCCCGGCAAGACCAGCCGTCAAAGCCCGCATGAAAGGTCGAATCATTCCCATCTCCTTAATGCAAATAATTTGCAATTGCATAAATTAGATAATGGCGACTCACAAGCGCTTTTGCAAATCATTTGCAAACGAACCGAATTTATTTGGTCACAAATATTTGCTAGGAAATGCACCTATAAGGTGTATTTTAAATTAATATTGTGTAACTTCGCGCATGGTGGATGCGTCTGGCTTAGGGACGTTTCGGACGATTTTTATATCAACTGTACAAGTAAATTCCGTGATTAACGATGTGCATACACTCGAATTCATTCTCATATTGATTTTTTGAGACGGGGACAGGGATGCGTTCAAGTACTGATAATATTAATAATTTACATGAACTTGTGTCTGGTACAAAAGGGCGAGTGGGATCAAATCTGCACCCCGGAATGGTGGATTGTGTACTAAGTCGCTTCACCTATGGTATGACTGAATTCGGCCAGCATACTTATTCCTCGGATCAAAATTGCGCAGTGATTTTGCTGGAGCCCGTGCACAATCTAAAGTGGAAACCTGGATGTGGTGAAGAACGAGTGTCTAGTTTTACCGCTGGAACCGCTTTCGTTGTTCCCGCAAACCAAACCCTGGAAATCTGGTGGACAGAAGCTGCGGAGTATTTGCAGCTAACTATCCCAATAGCTGGCAATTTGGTCGAGATTGATAAAGAGCGCGGGACAGATGCTGTGTCCACGGTGGCCGAGATTGTCAATTTCTCTAGTAAGCAGTGTCTGCAGGTATGCCAGCTTGTGATAGAGCAGTTGATGGAACCCGCAGGGGGAGAGCAAAACTATCTTGCCTCCCTTTATTCTGTTCTTGTCCATCTTTTGCAGCGAAATGCGATGATCGTTCAATCTTCAATGGTGACGTCAGCCGGCCTCAGCAGCTATGCAGCTCTCAAATAGAAGCTTATTTGAAAGATAAGTTCCGTGAACCAGTGTCAGTACCTGATATGGCTTCGGCACTGGGTATATCAGCGGGGCACTTTGCAACGCGTTTCCGGGAAAGCTTCGGACAAACCCAATCAGTATCTCATGAGCTTGCGGCTGGCTGAGGCCGAGCGATGGCTGAGAGAAACAGATATGCCAATCAGCACCATCGCGGCACGATTAAGTTTCTCAAGCCAGAGCCACCTCACAACAGCATTGCGGAAATACAGACGCCTTACACCTGGTGAGATTAGGCGCCGGAGCTCACACCTAAGATACCGCACGCCCTGAACAGGGACAAACGGAGAGCGTCTGTTATTTAACCGTTGGCAATGACGCTCTTAACCTGCCGTCGTCGTCGAACCACGCTTTAGCCATTTGCGCCAGATGTGAACTTCGCTTCTGCGTCGCAAGCGACGTACGCGATGAGAGTCGTGAGATAAGACGATTAAACCGAGCGGCAACATCCAAAAGCCGAGGACCGGCAAGAATCCCAATGCTCCACCGACGACGAGTGAACCGCCAAGTGTTCGTCGCATCATGACCGATTGCGGCATCGGGATTCGCTTTCCAAGAATCACAATTGCGCGTTTTCGTGGTTTGGGTTCGTATTCTTCGGTCACTCGACATTTCTCACAGGTTAAAATGGGGCGCTTCATATCTAGAAACGTACCAGAGAATATAGGGTTTCACGATCAGAATGCAAAAAGTTGGAAAAAATCGAAATTAGGGCTTTGCAAATCAGAAATCCTCCTGCTATACGCCACCTCGCTGACGCAACGAGCACCTCTTCCCCGGTAGCTCAGTGGTAGAGCAACCGGCTGTTAACCGGTTGGTCGCTGGTTCGAATCCGGCCCGGGGAG
>Ga0308157_10004211_pt1 | contig 19426 bp, 14 predicted proteins | sample PhyBR1_FD_201035 | JGI IMG/M metagenome (GOLD analysis project Ga0308157, IMG submission 201035) | Phyllosphere microbial communities from UC Gill Tract Community Farm, Albany, California, United States - DLSLB.R1 | ecosystem: Host-associated > Plants > Phyllosphere > Unclassified | place: USA...
GTTTGATAAAAGAGTTTACACCCGAAGCAAAAAATAGGTAAGCAACAACGGGCACTACAAAAAGAGCGACCAAAAGCAGTACTTTTTTCATTATAAAAAGTTTTTACAAAAATAAAAAAAAGGCGGTCTAATTACCGCCTTTTTAACTCTTATTTATGGATAAAAACATACTATTTCATTGAAAATCTATTTTGCTGATAAATATTCTAAATTTTGATCATAAATGGTTTCGTATTTTTTATAAATTCCTTTTATAAAACTAATTGATACCATGCTTACTAAAAAGAAGTTTAAAGGTTTCTTTAATAAAAATATTGCTGCACTATAAAACAAAATTCCAACCTAAAGGCTGGGACTTTGCTTTGTTTATTATGGCACGAGCAAGATGCTCGCGCCAGCGTGGGGTTTGTAAAGAGGCTTTTATTATTTTTTTAGTTCAAATATTTAAATGAATTTATATTTCTCTTTAAATACTTACTTAATTTACCCTCATTAAGAACTACAATAGTAGCAATTCCGTTAGTAAAAAGGTATATTTCTTTAATACTAAGTTTGTTTTCAGGAGATAATACATACCAATTGTTTTCAAAAATATAATTAAAATCGAAATTCTTTAAATTAAGAAAACTTATTTCAAGCAAATTATATAAATTCTCTTGATTTTTAACTATAAATTTATTTTTAATTTTTTTTAATTTCCATTTTTTATTTTTTTTTAAAGTAGTCTTATTTTTAATATTACTACCTCCATCTATTACTAATATTTCTCCATTTTCAAAATAAAGAACTTGAGTTTGATTTGAAGTTGTATATGATTTAATTTTTAATAAAGGCAAATTCATTTCGTACTTATTATAATAGATCGTATCTCTATCAAGCTTTACATTCATTTTATAATCAAAATATAATTGCATAAGATTATTTTGTTTTTTAATTTCTAAATCACGTGCTTTTAATACTAATGAATCATGTGTAGCTTGTGCTTGGCATACATTAAATATATATATATATATATATATATATATATTAAAATTTGTCTCATTGTTTAAAATTTTCAATTTTATTGACTGCATTTTCTAATGACTTTACATCTATTGTCTCAATAGCTGAGTTTGGTTTAGTATTTGAATCATAAAAGCCTACTGTTGGTTTTTGCTCTACTGTTGCTTGCCTCCAATTGTTCGGAGTTTTGGATAATTTGGCTTTTCCTCATATCCTAATATCATTGATGGTTCGGTGTATGAAGAGGTTCCTTCATCGGTGATATCTCCTCCACTTGGAAAAGGTGATCCAGTATGCGTAACATTCCCTTTGTTATCGAAATCTAAATTATGTAGATGTTCATCAGAAGTAGCAGTTGTTCCCTTTGCTGCTAAATCTTTTGATGCCTCTAAACTCGCTTTATCATCCCAAAGACCTTTTTCATCAGTAATTGTTTTAGAAGTTGACCCATCTGTACCCCTTTTATAACCTTGCTCACGACCTGACTTTTTTTCGCTATCAAATTTATAAATATCTTTGATCTGTTCCATTTCCGAAGGGGTTATTCTACTAATAACACGCCCTTTACTAATGCTTGCCTCAACTTTTTTAGTATTAGTACTTTTAGTAATAACCATTTTTTTTGCATTATTACCATCAGGAACATGGTTTATATGTTGTCCTAATAAATTGAAATAATCCGTCATAGGACCTGCCTACATCCCATCAAGATCAACAAAGAATATCGGATTATTATATGCATAGTTATACGGTGTCCAACGTCTTGAATTTTCTGCTAGAGGGTCAATACTAACAAATATACTGATTCTAGGGTCATAATAACGTGCGCCGTAGTAATACTTTTATTTGGCTTGTTCATAGGCATAAAAAAAGGCGGTTTCATATAAATGAAACCGCCTTTTAACTCTTATTTATGGATTAAAATATCCATCTCATTGATGATGTTTTAAATACATCGTGAATATATTCTCCTTCAATTAACAACAAACAAACAAGGTAAGCTATTAAGAATACCATTGGTGCTACAATTGACCAGCGGAATGATGATTTTTCGCCTTCTAAGTGCATAAACGCCCACATAATGTAGTAAGCTTTTACGATTGTTAAGATGATGAATATCCAGTTTAAGTAACTTAAGCTAAATAATTCGTTATGAAATAAAGCATCTGGTTTTAAAATACCCAAGATAACTTCAACTATTGTAAGTACAGATAAATAAATGAATACCTGCCAAATTCTTTTTGTATTTGATGCGTGTGCTCCCATTTTTTAATTTTTAATAGATTATACTAAATAGAAGAATGTAAATACAAACACCCATACTAAATCTACAAAGTGCCAGTATAATCCAACTTTTTCAACCATCTCGTAAGTTCTTCTTTTCTCATAAGTACCTAACAACACATTAAAGAAAATAATGATGTTTAACAATACACCTACAGAAACGTGGAATCCGTGGAAACCTGTAATGAAGAAGAATAAATCTCCGAAACTTTTGTGACCGTATTCGTTACGAACCAAGTTTGCACCTTCTACCACAAATTTAAAATCGTTTGCACGCTTTAAAGTTTGTTCGCGGTTTAAAGTTATCTTCTCATGTTTGTTACCAGGAACAGTATGTTGTGTTCTGATTAAAACATCTGGATTTTTCTCTAATCCGGCTTTCACCTGGCTTAAAGAAACAGAAGTATTGCTACCGCCTGACATTCCCCAAACACCTTTGTTTTTTGTTAAAGCAGCATCTTCTCTTGCCATTGTAGTATCAGCAAAATCTGCCAAAGCCAAACGCTTACCGTCTTTATCAACAAACTGTAGTATTTCACCACCTCTTGTTTCAACAGCACCGTAAGTACCTGTAATAAAGTTTTTCCACTCCCAAGCCTGTGATCCAACGAAAACAAGACCACCAACAATGGTTAATAACATATAAGTTGCCACTTTCTTTTTCTTCATCTGATGACCAGCGTCTACCGCCAATACCATCGTTACCGATGAAAAGATCAAGATAAATGTCATTAATGCTACGTAATACATAGGTGCATCTACACCATGCATAAACGGAAAGTGATTAAAAACCTCATCGGCAATTGGCCAAGAGTCCATAAATTTAAATCTTGTAAATCCATACGCAGCAAGAAATCCTGCAAAAGTTAATGAATCTGACAAGATAAAAAACCACATCATCATTTTCCCATAGCTCGCTCCAAGAGGATGAATATCTTCCCCACCTTCCCAGATTTTTTCTTTAGTCGCTGCTGTAGTAACTGTCGCTCCCATAAAAAGTTTAAGTGTTAAAAAGTTCCCAAATTTACATCTTTTTTCTTTTAAAGAAAAGTAAAAAGACTATTTGTAAAAAGTAAAAAATAAAAACAAATACAACCACAAGAACCCTAAAAAGTGCCAAAACATCACACTTAACTCAATTCCAAGGGTTTGAGATGCATTATATTTTTGTTTATAATGATTATAAATTACAATTAATAATGAAATTAATCCGCCTGCTAAATGGGCAATGTGTACTAAAACCACCACATACAAAAATGATGTTGTTATGGTACTTTGACTACCCGTGAAAAAATATCCTGCTTCGATTACCTGATTGAATCCTTGAAACTGCAATGCTACAAATGATAAACCTAAAATCAACGTTGCACCCAACATGGCACTTGTTAAAGATCGGTTGTTTTTTTCGATAGCTTTTTTAGCCATGTGAAATGTAACACTGCTTAAAACAATTACCAAAGTACTCCATAAAAAAGCCTGTGGCAGATCGAAATCTTTCAACCAGTCCGGACGGTTTTTACTGATTACATAAGCACTTGTTAAGCCCGCAAAAATCATTACGATACTTCCCATTGCAAAAATAAGCATGGTTTTGTAAGCCTTTGCTTTTTGCATTCGTTCTCTGTTAATCTCTTCAATATTCATTATCGCAGGAATTTATCTAAAATAAAAATTATCTGAATTAAAGTAATATATGTTACACTTATCAACATTAATGTTTTTGCCGATTTATCGGTCTGTTTTCTATACAACTGCACACCGCCGTACAACATCCACAAACCTGCTGCCAGTACCAATACTGCTGCAACTGGCGATAAATACAATCTGCCGGTATAACCTGTTGCCGGTAATAACGACGCAATGATTAACCAAACACAGTATAAAATAACCTGTAATGCGGTTTTTTTATCTTTTTTACGCGTTGGCAATAGATAAAATCCGCCCTTTTGGTAGTCGTTGAATAAAAACCAACCCAATGCCCAGAAATGAGGAAACTGCCAAAAAAACTGAATCAGGAAAAGTGTTCCGGCTTCGATACCAAACTGATCGGTATGTGCAACCCAACCCAACATAAAAGGAATAGCTCCGGGAAAAGCACCCACGAAAACAGCCAATGGTGTTAACGGTTTTAAAGGAGTGTAAACGCTTGTATATAAAAAGATAGAAATAGCGCCGAACATTGCCGTTTTTGGACTTACAATGTAAAGAATCAACAGTCCGACCACAGTTAATGCCGAAGCTAAAATAAATGCGGTGTTTTTTGAAACACGTCCTGATGAAATTGGACGGTTTTTGGTTCGATCCATTTTAGCATCCAAATCTTTTTCTATGATCTGATTAAATGCGTTTGATGCCCCCACCATACAATATCCACCAACAGCAAGCATCATCAGTTTCATAAAATCGATCTGCTGCCAGTCTTCCACCGCCAAAAGATATCCTGCCAAAGTAGAAAAAACCACGCTAATGGCTAAACCTACCTTGGTCATGCTTTTAAATTCTGATAGCGCTGAAACTTTTATTGTTGATGAAGGTGTTTCCAAAATGACTTGTTTGCTGATGAAATTTGGTTTGCAAATATACTTTAAAAAAAATCTTAAAACTAACTATTTACGCTTTTAAAGTGTTAAACAAAACCGAAAAAAGGTTTATAACAGTTCGCTTTCGGCAACAATTTGGTTTTGTGCAGAAGTGCCAATACGCTTTACACCCATTTCCAAATAAAACAAAACTTCTGACAAGGTTTTTATCCCGCCCGATGCTTTTACAGATAAAGGTGTAGCGTTTTCTAACATCAAAGTAATGGCGTTTGGTGTGGCTCCGTTTGGTTGATTATCATTTGTTCTAAAAAAGCCTGTTGATGATTTAACAAACACGTTGGTGTAATCGGTTTCTTTAAAATTTCGAATAACCACATTCTTGATTAAAGCGGTAATCTGAATAATTTCTTTGTTTGATAATGCCGCGGTTTCAATAATCCATTTCACGGTTTTGTGATGTTGCAAACCCAATAGAGTACATTCTTTCACCTGATTTTGAACCAAAGCAAGCTCTCCATTTTTAAATGCTTGATAATCTATTACAAAATCCAGATCATCTGCACCGTTATCAATTGCTCGTTGAGCTTGCGATAACTTTTCTTGTAAATTGGCTGTTCCTTTTGGAAAATCGATAACTGTTCCCACCAAAACCTTGCTTTTATTTTTACCCAAATACTGTTTAGCAGTTGCAACATATTCCGGACGAATCATTACGCACTTGTATTTGTGCTTTACGGCATTTTGTAGCAACTCTTCTACAACTACATCATTTTCTAATTTAGAAATATTTGCCTGTTCAGGTGTTTTAAGATAGGTGGCGTCTAAAAAATCGTTTACATTCTTCATGGTACTAAAATAAAAAAAACCTCACGAATTGTGAGGTTTAAATTTTGTATATATTAAATAAACGGTGGTTCCGAATAAAACGCCTAAGGTGTTACACAATACATCTAACCATTCAAACGAACGCTGTGTTGGTAGTATATCCTGTAAAAACTCGACCATCAGTCCAAATAAAATCAGACCAAAAACAATTAAGGTAAGATTTAATTTAAAGGTGGATGCTTTTTTATTCAGCAATGCCCAAGACCATAAAAAAGACGATGTTGTATAAAATATAAAATGAACAACTTTATCTAAATTAGGAATGCGTATTTTTTGAACTTCGTTGATGTTTGATAAGTTTATCAAACAGAAAATCAATATTAAAACATTCCAGCTTATGGCAATAAGCTTTTTATTATGCACCTATTAATTCTTTATATTGATCAGCTGTTAATAAAGCATCAACCTGTGCAGTATCGGCAACTTTAACTTTAATCATCCAACCTGCAGCATAAGGATCGGTGTTTACCAATTCTGGTTCTGTTTCCAGGTTTTCGTTAAACTCTACCACTTCGCCAGAAACAGGTAAAAACAAATCAGAAACTGTTTTTACGGCTTCAACCGTTCCAAAAACCTCATCCTGATCTAACGTTTGGTCAAGCGTTTCCACTTCCACATAAACGATATCTCCTAATTCTTTCTGTGCAAAATCGGTGATTCCAACCGTTGCAATGTCGCCTTCTAAACTAACCCACTCGTGGTCTTTTGTATACTTTAAATTAGCTGGTATATTCATTGTTTATTATTTTAAAAGCAAATGTATAACTTTATTGATGATTGAAAAATTTTTAGTGTTTAATTTCCGAAATTATATCGTAAAGTAATTCCCGAACGTAAGTTTGTAATTGGATACATGGTTGAAATTACCGCTTTACTAAACATGTGTTCGTAATAAAAACGTGCAGTAAAGTTCTTACTAAAATCATATTCGGCACTTACCTTAATGTTTTTAATATCCTGCCCTGCCCCAATCTGGTTGTTGTTATAATCTAAATATCGAATAAGTGTTTGGTTGCGGCGCCATGAAAATTCGGTTACAAAACGCATATCGCTTATAATTCTACCGCCATTGGCAACACCTTCAAAATTAGTGGTAAAGCCAACATCTTTAATAATAAAACCTAACTTAAAGTTGTATTCACTACCTTGAACTTCTGTTAACAAGTTATTATCAAAACTCATAGACAACATTCTGTCTTTATTTATTCCGAAACCAAAATCGAGACCTGACTTCGTTAAGAAATCAATACGCATCAATGGGCTGAAACTCTCCGTCATGGTAATATTACTTACTACATTTTTGGTAGGATAATTTCCACCAGCGTTCAATGCATTCGGGTTTTCCAGATACTCATAATTAGTTTGGAAATTATTAACAGCATAGCCCGAAACATATTTATGTGATAAAGTAACCCTTGTAAAAGTATTTTTAAACCAGCCCAATTTAGCCAGTCCGTTATACCTTAATTCCCAGTTTGGTAATGGAATGCTTCTTAAAAAGCCGTTGTCTTGTTTTGATATATCTCTACCAGAATATGCCGCCAGGAACGAAGGCATTAATACTTCTTGATTGGTTCTACTGTAACCAACCGGATAACCATATTCATCGATATTTGCAGGATCTGACAAATCGATACCGCGTGCTGCAGCTAAACGATTTGCTACTACTATTCTATTCGCTTTAAATTGTTCGAAAGCAGCCGATCCGTTAACATCGCTTCTGCCAAATGCCGTTCCGATCATGATGTTCGATGTTTGAAACATTCCGTATTCGTAAGGCGAACGCGAATTATACATTCCATCAACAACATCATATTGCTCAGACATGTTTGAACTATATTGCTTTCTGGCATCAATCGTAAGAGTTAAATCAGCCACAGGACGAGCTTCTGCTCTGAACGATAAATTTTGAGTATGCATACGGCTGAATTCCTGGTTAAATTCCGGATAATACGTTAACCAACCTTTACGAGCGGCTTCATAACGAACATCTTCTTGTGAACCAAACACATAACCCAATGTAGGGCGTGATGTTCCGAAAAATCCTAAACCGCCTAAATAACCCGGCAATACCGTACCATTAGATTCTTCGTAAGTTACACTTGCGTTCTTAACCATGGTAACTACATTAATAAGGGCATCTAAAGCAGCCGAACCTTTTTCTTCTTGCTCTTTTTTCTCTTTATCGGTCAACTCTTTATTGCGTTCTACCTTTTGACCAGGTTGTGGTTTTTGAGAAAGAGATGCTGCCGGTTTTTTAGCTTTTTGTTTACTTGTCACCAAGCCTAAATACTTATACAGAACATCCATCTGTATGTTTGTATTCAAACTATGTCTGTTAGCATTTTGAATGGTGTTACCCAACTGGTAATTTACACCTTCATAATCAACACTTGAAAAAGCGTCGGTTGCACGTTGCCAGCTGTAATCGCCCGTATATGAATAATCACTGTTGATAAACGACAAGAAAGGCAATTTATCAAAAGGCAATTTATAGTTTAACTGTAACGTTTGCATGCGCATATTAGGCGTTCCTTGATCAAAATAACCATCCCAGATTCCCAGAGAATTATCTACAAAACGGTTTTCATCCATAAAATTACGAACCACGTTATTGTTAGATGCCGTATAAAGAACAGTTAAGCTTTTTGTCAGGTTAAAATTAAGACCGTAGTTGTAATTAAAGAAATAATTTCTTCGATACAACGGTTGAATTTCGATACCATCAACATCAATCATTCTATATTTCTGCTGGTTGTATTGGCGTAATACATCAGAATGAAAAGTTACATTTGTTGGCAACAGGTTCAAATTAAAATCGGTTACCAATTTTAAATAGCGATTCTTTTTTAAACCTTCAGCTTTTTTAAACGGTTCGATATTCCAAGGTTTGAATGAATATGCATAATCTACTGACGAACGTGCCTGTTGATCTAACATTTGTTCCACTTCAAAATTGTGTTGTTCTACCTGATTGAACGAATGTGAAAGCGTTAAATTCTCCACATCGTAAAAACGTTGTTTCTGATTCTGTCCGCGCTGTTTGTTTACCCCGATAAAGTTGATACTTGTACGTTTGGTGTATTCTATGGCACGATCTTTAATCTGCTTACGTTCATCGGCGCTTTGTGCTTCGTCCATTTTTGTTTTTAATCGAACATCCGGATCGTTTGGATCGTATTCAGGTGTAATTTTTTCTTCGGCAATAGAATAGCTGAACGGAATATTCAGATTCCATTTTTTAGGCAACACTTGATGTGCATTAACTGCAGTAGTCACATTGTAATTAAAAATATCTTCACGACTGCGTTCTTGCGGACCTTGTTCTAACGAACCAAAGCCCATAGTTTGCTTGTTAACCGTTGCCGTTACCGCAGCAAAATCTGCCACTTTAGCATCAACAGTTGCAACAGCTGCCCAACCGCCTTTATTGGTCATATCAGACATACGCAGTTCGTTAAACCAAACTTCCCCGCGAATATCTCTTGGCGATTGCGGCGAATCCTGATAAAGAACTCTTGTATTATTTCGAACCCCAATCATAATGGTTCTTAACATTCCAAAGTTCGGATTTCCTTTTACACCAATTCGCAACTTGTTGATTTTACTTGCCAATTCTGGCGCCAATTCATCTTCGTTTTTAAAATAGATAAAATTAGGATCTTGATTTTGATCACGGTTACGCATCAACTTCAGTTTTGTAAGCAATTCTAACTGTAATTCAATTTCATTGGCTAACGGCCAAATTTCTTCTGAAATAGTTCTACCCCATTCTGTGGTTTTCAACGGAATTTCCACCTGATAGAAGTTGTTTGTAAAATCGTTACCAAAACGAATGAATGCTACCATTTCATCATCCTTCAACCTAGAAGCATCTGTAGCACTTTCTAATGCTTCGGCGTGTAAAAACATACGCAGTTTTTTGTACTGACGCATATCAATATTCCCTACATTTTTAAATACTGCTCTTGAATCATCAGGTTCTAAACCATCAGGAGTAACAGTTGAATTTGCCTTGTACACACGTAACGACAATGCCTGCTCGTTCTGATTAATGATGGTATTATTCTGGTTTACGCGTTCGCGGTTAATACCCGGAGGCAACACATAAGGTATCGGCGTACGTGAATAGTTGTTTAATATATTCAAGGTAGTAACATCGAAACCGGTGTTGGTTCCCTGAACTACAACATTAGGATCTTCAACTAAATTATCGGTGTATCTTCTCCAATCGCTTCGAACCAAATTCAAAGTAGCAAAACGAAGCGTTACTTCTTCAGAGAAACCTGTTAGGAACATACGCATAAAACGCACCGACTGTAAATCTGAAATGGCACCGACAGCGTATTCCTGACTTGCAATAATAGGTACTTTATACTGTACCCATTTAACCGGCGTTGTGTTACCGTTTAAAAACTTTTCGGTAGTTGTACGAACATCAACCACATAATTTTCACCGATTACCGGATTTGAATTTACATTAATTTCGTACTGATAATACGCATTAATCGTGTTCATGGTATTATCGTTATCAATATCTTCTACATCGGGTAAATTGGTACTACCTCTGTTTGTATCAGAAAACTGAATCGGCGTATTGCCTTGTAAACCATTGTAATTTTTATAGCGCGAAATAATATCGCCTTGCGCTGTTAGGAAAAACTCATAATTATCTGCAGCAGGATCCGCCATGCCCGCAAACTGCGTAAACTTGGCTTTTTCTTCCTCATCATTCAATCCGTCTAAACCAACATCCTGATAAATACGGTTATTTGCATCGGTATCAAACGCATAAATTAAAGCGGTTGATGCTGGAACTTTACCCCAAACCGAACTAATCGTTGGTGCATTTGTTCCAGGTGTAGGCAATCCGTTTTCGTACTGCTTCATACCATCCTGCAAAATATCTTCTGAAATGTATCCCAAGTTAAAATAAACCTTACCTGTATTTGCAGTAGTTGTAACATCGCCTGCATTACCTGTATAAGGATCCATCATCCAAAACTCAATGTATTCCACATTCGCCTGTTCAAAATTTGTAGATGCGATAGAACGCATAATACCTGCCCAGTTTTGTTGTGGATTTGGCAATTCATTACCATTCAAAAACTGTGGATTAAAGTTGTAAGGTCCGCGTTCTTTAGGATAATAAGTTAAGTTCAATGGATTTACCGTTAACAACTCACCTTGCGCCACATCCATTGTAGGGAATAATTCTTCTTTATTGATTCGGCGGGTTTTGTTCGATGAAATCATGGCATCAGTAACACTGTCTGGACGGCGATACGGACTGTAAAAAATTTGATCAATATTGTACCACGACATTTTTGCACGACGATAGCCCGACTGTAAATCAGTAAAGTTCTCTCCGAAACCAACCGGAACAGATGATAAAAACCACATAGTAGGATTTAATACATCGATGTTACTTTGCGTTCCTTCGAAATTTTCAATAAAAGAAGTTGCTTCGCCATTAAGTCGGTCCATTTTAGATGCACCCGGTTTTAAATAAGCAAATTCTCCTTTAAAAGTTAAGGTTGACATTACATCGGTATCGATATTTGGCAACTTGTTTACCCAACGTGTTAAGAAAGGTAAATCGGTAGAATAATTGGCATTGAAACCGTAAATAGTGTTGTTTACAGATTCTTCGCCATAGTTTGATTTTACGGTTAAAGGTTGTTCTGTTAATCGTAAATAGGTAGCACCTAAAATTAATTTATCATTTACCTGATGATCAACATGAACCCCGAAAAAGTTTCTACGGTTTTGAGAGAACATCGAATTTTCTTCCACAGAAATTTCAATAGGTGTATTACTTTCCCGCAACCCCGGATCTAAAATATTAACCATTCCTCGTTGGTAATCTACCGTATAGTCGGAACCTTCTAACAACGTTCTTCCGCCGGCAGTAACCACGACAGATCCCTGCGCAATGTTAAATCCACCAATAGCAATACCATCACCACCCGAACTGCTAGACTTTCCTTTTAACTGAAATTTATTTTTCTCGCTTTCCTGTAAGGCTTTAGTGTAAGTATTACGGTATAAATTTTTGTAAACGTATTTTTTCTGGTTAGGGTTATAACTTGCATCAACTTCATAATTTTCTGTTGTTCCGCCAGAAAGTTTCTTGAATAAATGTTCCCCAAAAGGTTCAACCGTTGTAAAAATAACACGTCCGTTTTCCTCGTCGATCGTTATACCTTCAAACTTATTGGTATTTTGTAAAGCAGAGTTGTTATTTCCATAACCGCCCTGATTGTTATTATTGTTATTTGAAGGATTATTACTGGTTGGACTGTTTGCAATATAATCGAACCAACCATCACCGCCAGCTTGCGGATCATCGGTAGAATTTAATCTATCCAAATTAAAAACATTCAGTAACGGCGTATTTGCAACATCTGCCGGCAACGTAGTTCCTGCAACCGGAGAAATATAATTTAACGGAGAAGGATCGGTGTACATGATGTTTAAACGGAAACCTTCTTTTTCTATAAAACTTGTATTTGGAATTTTATACATGTTTTTCATCATTAAATCCCAAACAGGTTCGTCTACTGATGCCAAAGTACTTTTCAACATTTTTAAAACCAAACTCTGCGTTGTCGGGATATCCTGATTGTTTCCGTCCTGACCAATTACGGTAGCATCTACCCCATCGGTACCAAATTCTCCAACTTTATAAACTTTTCCACCAATGGTATATTCAAACGCTACAGCCAAAACCTCATCGTTATTCAAAGGTTGCTGTAAGGTAATGTATCCCAACTGCGGATGAAACTTAAATTCGTTCCCAACTAATTTACGGGCATTTTCTAATTTCACATAATCGCGACCTTCGGTCACCGGAATATTGAAACCTGCCTGTGCGGTATTGATCTGACGGATGCCTTCGTTTAAAAAATTGGTACCAATTGCTCCCGGATTGAACTGGTTATTTTTATTATCAACCGGTGCATTAATTTGTGAAGTTCCAAAGAATGTAGGGTTTGCGGTTACATCTAACCCAATGATACGATCGGTACTTGCGTTGCTTAAACGTGCCTCACCCAAATCTTGAAGCGCGATAATATTACGCATGTTATTGTTTGTTTGCCCAACACGATTTTGACGGTTGGTTACCCAAACTTCCACACGGGTAATACGCACACGGCTGTCGATATACGGATAATTTCTTAAGGCATTATCGTACTGATATCTGAAAAATTGCGATAAAAAGAAATTTCGGTTTTGCTCATATTCCAAAGCAAACATTTCAAAGTTTTGAACCGTTCCACCACCTTCGGCTACAATGGTTCTGCGTTCTGATGTTTGTTTAGAAACTACTCCCGTAATTGTTGTACGCCCAAACTGCAACTTGGTTTTTATACCAAAAAGATTTTGCGCACCACGAACCAATGAGTTGTTTACAGGCATACTTACATTACCAACTTCGATCCCCTGAAGAATTGCGTCCTCGTCTGGTTCGTAGTTTAACTTCAGCATTTGTTTTTGAAAGTCTAACGTTGACTGGTTGTTAAAGTTGATATCGGTATTTAAACGCGTACCTACTTTTCCCTGCAAACTTAAATTAATACGTTGGTTAAAATCTAACGCAAACGTACGACGGTTTCTTGGTGATATTATCGGATTATCTTGCTTTGTAAATCGAACCCCTAAATCTAATTCTACGTTACCACTTGGCTTAACATCAATAGTATTTCCACCAAAAATGGTTTCAAAAAGTTTAGAGTTTACGTAATATCCCGGTAATAAATCTTTCTTTTCATCTTCTGATAAACGGTCTTCGGCAGCTGCCAATCGTTTTGCATAGTATTCGCGCATGGCAGCTTTCAGCAAAATATCCTCGTATTCTTTACGGGTTAAAACCATAGGATATTCTAAATTGTACTCGTTGTTGGTAACGGTGTACAAGTATTTGTCTGAAACCGGATCGTAGGTATACATTTTCATGATACTGTCTACATCTTTCAAAGAAATGGCACCGCGCATAATTACGGTTTCTTCGTCGGTTTCTTCAATTTGTGCCAAAGCAGGTGCGGCGTTACCCAAAAAGATAACAACCAAAAAGTATTTTAAATAAATGTATATACGTGAAGATGCTCTCAAAATCTTACAACCCTTTTAATGCCAATTTAATAATTTGCTCAACAGTAGCTTCCGGATTTTGCTCTACGATTTTTTTGACTACTTTTTCGGTAGCTTTTCGTACAAAACCAAGAACTTCTAAAGCAGATAACGCTTCTTCTGCATTTGTATTGTTTACAGGTACAGATAAATCTTCTAATCCGTACAATTTCAGCACTTTTTCTTGTAAATCCAATATAATGCGTTGTGCTGTTTTTAGTCCGATTCCTTTGATCGACTGTATTGTTTTTAAATCGTTTGATGCAATTGCATTTATAAGATCTTTAGGCGTAACGTACGAAAGCATATTGCGTGCTGTATTGCCACCGATTCCCGAAACAGAAATTAGCAGCTTAAAAAGCTCGCGTTCTGTTTTTTCTATAAAGCCGTATAAAATATGTGCATCTTCCTTAATCTGAAGGTAGGTGTGAATTTGAATTGCTTCAGCATCTTTGATTAAAGAATAAGAATGCAACGAAATATGGACCTGATAGCCAATTCCGTTGCAATCTATTATAATATCTGTGGGAGTTTTTTCAACCAATCTACCTTTTAAAAACGCAATCATTTTAATGCTTTATATTTTCTTCAAAAATAGAAAATTTTATTAATAAATTAACGCTTAAAGGCTTTGGTATATTTTATAAAACTATATGTTCTTTTTTCGGGCGATTTTTTCTTGCGCATCAATCACCGCTACGGCTGTCATATTCACCATTTCTTCAACACTTGCACCTAACTGAAAAACGTGTACAGGAGCATCTAAACCTAATAGAATAGGACCTATTGATGTAGCGCCGTTCAATTCTTTCAGCATTTTATAGGTTGTGTTTGCAGCATCTAAATTAGCAAAAACCAACGTATTTACTTTCTTGCCTACAAGTTTTGAAAACGGAAACTTCTCTTTCAACATTTGTTTGTTCAATGCAAAATCCATTTGAATTTCACCGTCAACAATCATTTCAGGATATTGTTGGTGTAAAAACTCGACCGCTTTACGCATTTTCTTCGGAGATTCGTCTTTAGACGATCCAAAATTACCAAACGATACCATTGCAACCGCCGGATCAAATCCAAACATTTTCACCACATGACTTGTCATTAAAGCAATTTTCGCGATTTCTTCTGCTGTTGGGTTTGGATTTACCGCCGTATCAGCCAAAAATAACGGTCCGTGATTGGTAAGCATTAAGTTTGTTGACGCTACTTTCGATACTCCGTTTGCACGCGGAATTAAATCTAATACCGGTTTTAACGACGTTGGGTAACTACGTGAGTAACCTGAAAGCATAGCATCGGCTTCGCCTTGCAACACCATCATTGAGGCAAAGTAACTACGATCGCGCATTAATTTTTGAGCATCAATTATTGTTACACCTCTACGTTCTCTTGATTTCCAGAAGAATTCTGCATAACGGTTTCTACGATCTGCTTCTTCGTTGGTTTTAGGATCAATGATCATTACATCGGCATCAAAACCAATTTCTTCTTTCAATTCTAAAATAATCTCTTTATTTCCTAATAAAATAGGAATTGCAATACCTTCTTCGTAAGCAATCTGTGCCGCTTTTAATACATTAAGCTGATCAGCTTCGGTATAAACCACTTTTTTAGGATCTAATTTTGCACGGTTCATTAACATACGAACCAATTTATTGTCTGATCCCATACGGTCTGACAATTCATCGCGGTAAGCTTCCCAATTAGTAATAGGTTCTGTTGCCACACCCGATTCGATCGCTGCTTTTGCAACTGCCGGCGGAATTTCGGTCATTAAACGTGGATCAAATGGTTTAGGAATGATATAATCTTTTCCGAAACTTAATTTCTTTGCTCCGTATGCTATATTTACCTGTTCAGGTACGGTTTCTTTTGCCAGATTTGCCAATGCATAAACGGCAGCCAGCTTCATTTCTTCGTTAATTTTTGTTGCACGAACGTCCAATGCGCCACGGAAAATGAAAGGGAAACCTAAAACGTTGTTTACCTGATTTGGAAAATCTGATCGACCTGTTCCCATAATGATGTCTTTACGGGTTGCCATTGCCAAATCGTATGCAATTTCAGGGTTTGGATTTGCCATTGCCAAAACAATAGGGTCTGGAGCCATGGTATTTAACATATCGGCAGAAAGTACGTTTGCTGCAGACAATCCAATGAAAACATCGGCATCTTTCATGGCATCTTCCAACGTATGAATGTCGCGGTTGGTTGCCCAAACGGCTTTTGAAGGATCTAAATTTTCACGATCGGCACGAATAACACCTTTACTGTCTAGCATTACGATGTTTTCTTTTGTTGCACCTACCGAAATATACATTTGCGTACATGAAATTGCTGCGGCACCGGCACCGTTCACAACAATTTTAACGTCTTTAATTTCTTTTTTCTGCAACTCGCATGCGTTGATTAATGCTGCACCGGAAATAATTGCCGTTCCGTGCTGATCGTCATGCATTACAGGAATATTCATTTCTTCTTTTAAACGACGTTCAATTTCAAAACACTCGGGAGCTTTGATGTCTTCCAAGTTAATTCCGCCAAAAGTAGGTTCTAAAGCTTTTACGATCTTAACAAAATCGTCTACATTCTTTGTATCAACCTCAATATCAAAAACATCGATATCAGCAAAAATCTTAAACAACAAACCTTTACCTTCCATTACCGGTTTTGATGCCAATGCACCAATATCACCCAAACCTAAAACAGCGGTTCCGTTACTAATAACAGCTACCAAGTTTCCTTTTGCGGTATATTTATAAGCGTTTTCAGGGTTTTTTTCGATTTCCAGACAAGGTTCAGCAACTCCGGGTGAATAAGCCAAAGCCAAATCGCGTTGTGTGCTTGTAGGTTTTGTTGGTACTACGGCAATTTTACCGGGTTTTGGTTTTGCGTGATATAATAAAGCTTCTCTTCTTTTTGAATCTTTGTGCATGATTTCGTTTTTTGATAAGTAACAAATATAACAAGCTTAAAATTAAGAACGAAAAAGTTTTGATTACTTTTTTTGAAGAAATGGAATAAATAATAGCATTATACAAGATTTTGTTGCTTGTTACAAACACTACTAAAATATCATTCACCACAAAATCAATAATTACAAACAAATGAAAAAGCACTTTTTAACATTTAAATATTATATGGTATATTGCGGGGATATATGTTAGATGTAATTAAAAAAAACGAAATGAAGAGATTCCATAAAACTATTATTTTCACAAAGACTCCTTTAAAAAAATATTTTCTATATCCTGATAAGTTTCAAATTTATCCAGCAAATTTTGAAGGAATGCCTTATTCAAAATTACAAGAGCATTTTCCTGTAATTTTAGAATACGTAATTGAAGAAGATGAAATAATAAAGGCACCCATAGATGAATTTGGACTTGAAGATTTGCGAACTCTTACGGCATCAACACTTACAAAACAAGATGAAATATTAAATCTATTAACTCTTTTTACTACTCATTTATTCTTCAGATATTATGATTTAAGTGGCACTTGGGGTATGCCAATTTTAAAAGACGACGCAGGTGAAGAAGCGAACACTTGGTCATCAAAGTGGAATATGAAAATGTTTCATTGGCCAAGTTTACCAGAACAATTAGTAATTGATAATTTTACAGATATTCATTTACATTATGAACCTGTTGACTTCTTACCATTTTTAGAATATTATCAAAATAATCCAAATTACGATTATTATAATAACCAAGAAATAACTTTCCCTAATAATATATTTACAGGAATTGAGGCTTATTATAAACTTAGTAAGTCAGTAAAAAATATAATCGATACAGCAATTTCACATTCAACGACAGCAGTAGAGATAAGTCAATTAAAAAAAACATTGTCAGTTATTTCAGCTTTCACAGCTATTGAAACAATGGTTAATTATGAAAACAGAGATTATGAAGCTGAAAAATGTGAAAAATGTGGACAATTGCAATTTAAAGTTTCTAAAAAATATCGTGATTATCTCTTACAGTATATTGGTAACAATCAAAACAATAAAAAGAAATTTAATGCATTATACAACTTACGTTCTAAAATAGTTCATACAGGTTTAAAATTTAAAACAGAAAACTTATGGACTGACTTACCTCAAGAGGAAAAAGACCTAGAATTTTTAAGTCAAATGGAAGTTATACTTTTAAGCAAATTATCAATTATAAATTGGCTAATCTTAAACAAATAACTATGTATAACAAGGGTTTTGGAAAAATTGCGTTTTGAGGACAAACAATAGTTTCTCCTTTTTTTATATAACAAATTACAAATCGTCTTTCTTTAAAAACGCTATATTCCGAGTTAGACCAGAAAACTTAGTTCTTTTTACGGGCGATTTTTTAAAAATTTCGTTGAACAGTTCATTGGTTAAATCGTTCCATTGCTGTTTGTCGTAATCAATTAACGTAGGTTTTGGTTTGAAAAGCGGTTCTGCATTTGGTTTTGCAAAACGGTTCCACGGACAAACATCCTGGCAGACATCGCAACCGTACATCCAATCATCTAACTTGCCGGAAAATTCATCGGGTATAGCATCTTTCAGTTCAATAGTCAAATACGAGATACATTTACTGCCGTTTACAATATAAGGCGATTCTATTGCTTGTGTGGGGCAAGCGTCAATACAAGCGGTACACGAACCACAATGGTTGGTTGTAGCGGTATCGTACACTAAATCTAAATCAATGATTAATTCGGCAACAAAAAAGAACGATCCTTCGGTTTTACGGATTAAATTGTTGTTTTTACCAACCCAACCCAACCCGCTTTTTGCTGCCCAAGCTTTATCTAGCACCGGAGCCGAATCGACAAAAACGCGACCATCGACCTCGCCTATTTGATCGTTAATAAAATGCAGCAGATCTTTTAACTTGTCTTTTATCACAAAATGATAATCTTCGCCGTAAGCGTATTTTGAAATTTTATAAGAATCCTGATTTTGTTGTTCGGAAGGAAAATAATTCAACAGTAAAGACACTACCGATTTTGCACCGGGAACCAGCAAACGCGGATCTAAACGCTTATCGAAATGATTTTCCATATACTTCATTTCGCCGTGCATGTTGTTTTTTAACCAATTTTCTAAACGCGGCGCTTCTTCTTCTAAAAAAGTAGCTTGTGAAATACCACAATAAGAAAAGCCCAAATCGCGGGCTTTATCTTTTATAAACTGTGTATATTTTTCTTTGTTAGTCATGATCTATATTATTTCCCACAGATGCACGGATAAATATAATTATTAGTTTTTTACCACATAGATTCTGTATTTAATGTTGATAAAAAATTTAGGTTACATAGTTTTTGTATTGTACAAAATAAACATAGTTTATATGTATTTTATCAAAGATAAAACTATCATTCCTTTTATTTTATATACCTTCTAATAAATCTTTAAATAACTATATTTTCTATTGTGGTGTAAAAAACAGAAAAATTAAAAATTAGTCATGATCGTTAAACAAACCTGCTTGCTTGCCTAAATTCTGTTTGCCCAAATGGGTGTATGCTTTTTCGGTAACTTCACGTCCGCGCGGTGTACGGTAAAGAAATCCTTCCTGAATAAGAAATGGTTC
>Ga0308157_10004212_pt1 | contig 19425 bp, 18 predicted proteins | sample PhyBR1_FD_201035 | JGI IMG/M metagenome (GOLD analysis project Ga0308157, IMG submission 201035) | Phyllosphere microbial communities from UC Gill Tract Community Farm, Albany, California, United States - DLSLB.R1 | ecosystem: Host-associated > Plants > Phyllosphere > Unclassified | place: USA...
CCCTGGTGAACGCGATCCTCGACACGATCGCCGACGCCCTGGCGCAGGGCGACCGGGTGGAGTTGCGCGGCTTCGGCGCCTTTTCGGTCAAGCGCCGCGAGGCCCGCCGCGGGCGCAATCCGCGCACCGGCGAATCCGTGGCGGTGTCGGAGAAGGCGATCCCCGTCTTCAAGACCGGCAAAGAGATGCGCCTGCGCCTCAACCGCGCCGGCATCGGCGACGAGCAGCCGGGCGCCTGAAGGCATCTGCTTTGAGACCCCCTCACGGGCGTGACACGGGGCGCGGTCTCGACATCTCGCTTCGCCGCACCCATTTCGACGCCGCTTGCGCCGAACCGGCATCCCCTTCGGCGTGAAACGCTCTAGTTCTGCGGTCTGAGCCTCGAAAGCCCCTCGCTCGAAAGCCCTTAGCGGCACCGATGAGCCCTCGCAGGCTTCACGCCGTCCGTCGGAGACCTCTTGCATGATTCGATTTCTGAAGGCGCTGATCCTGCTGCCGATCGCGGTGGTGGTGGTCCTGCTGGCCGTCGCCAATCGCGAGGCCGTGACCCTCTCCTTCGATCCGTTCTCGCCTGAGCCCGTGTTCAGCCTCGTCCTGCCGCTCTACGCCGTGGTGTTCGGCTCGGTGGCGCTCGGCATTCTCGTCGGCGGTATCGGAAGCTGGCTCGGGCAGAGCCGGACCCGCCAGCGCGCGCGCTATCACCGCCGTGAGGCCGACCGTCTCGCCAAGGAGGCGGCCGAGTTGAAGACCTTCGGTACGCCGGGTGTCGAGCCGGGTTACGCTGGCGCCGGCACCTACACCGCCCTGCCGGCTCCGGCCGCGGCGCGCTGAGGGCTTCGTCCCGTCCATGGCAGACATCTGCGTCAAGATCTGCGGCCTCAGCACCGAGCCGACGCTCGACGCGGCTCTCGACGCGGGCGCCGACCTTGTCGGGTTCGTCCACTTCCCCAAGAGCCCGCGCCACGTCACCCTGGAACAGGGCCGAGGCCTGGCGCAGCGGGCGCGGGGGAGGGCGCAGCGCGTGGTGCTTCTGGTCGATCCGGACGACGCGCTGCTCGCCGCTGCGATCGAGGCGTTCGATCCCGACCTGATCCAGCTTCACGGCCAGGAGACGCCGCAGAGCGTCGCCGACATCCGTACCCGGACCGGCCGGCCGGTCATGAAGGCCGTCGGCATCGCCGCGGTTGCCGATCTTCGCGCGCTCCCGGCCTATGCCGTCGTCGCGGACCGGCTTCTGCTCGACGCCAAGCCTCCCCCCGGCGCCGATCTACCAGGCGGGAACGGACGCCGCTTCGATTGGGACATCCTGAACGGGGCCGAGCTACCGGCCGGCACGATGCTGTCGGGCGGCCTCGATAGCGGGAATGTCGGCGCGGCGCTCGCGCGGACGGGGCTCGTCGCCGTCGATGTCTCGTCGGGTGTCGAGATTCGGCCGGGCGAGAAAGATCCGGGCAGGATCGCGGCCTTCGTCGCCGCCGCCCGTCGCGGAGCCTGAGCATCGCGGGCATTGCCCAGCGGTTGCTTCAGCGCGTTTGTCCGGCTGTGCCGCATTGCGGCGACCCGCGCATGGGTCTAGCACGCGAGGCAACGATCAGATTTTCGCGAAGGACCGTCCCCGTGACGCTGAACCCCGCTCCCAATTCCTTCCGCACCGGGCCGGATGAGCGCGGTCGCTTCGGCATCTTCGGCGGCCGCTTCGTGGCCGAGACGCTGATGCCGCTGATTCTCGATCTCGAGAAGGCCTACGCCGACGCCAAGGCCGACCCGTCGTTCAAGGCGGATATGGAATCCTACGGCACCCACTACATCGGCCGGCCGAGCCCGCTCTACTATGCCGAGCGCCTAACCGAGCACCTGCGCGCGAAAGCTCCGGCGGGGCAGGGGGCGAAGATCTTCTTCAAGCGCGAGGAGCTGAACCACACCGGTTCGCACAAGGTGAACAACGTCCTCGGCCAGATCCTGCTCGCTCGCCGCATGGGCAAGCCGCGGATCATCGCCGAGACCGGCGCGGGCCAGCACGGCGTCGCGACGGCGACGCTCTGCGCCCGCTTCGGCCTGAAATGCGTGGTCTACATGGGCGCTGTCGATGTCGAGCGGCAGGCCCCGAACGTGTTCCGCATGAAGATGCTCGGCGCCGAGGTGATCCCGGTGCAATCCGGCACGCGCACGCTCAAGGACGCGATGAACGAGGCCCTGCGCGACTGGGTCACCAACGTCTCCGACACCTTCTACTGCATCGGCACCGTGGCCGGCCCCCATCCCTATCCGGCGATGGTGCGCGACTTCCAATCGGTGATCGGCATCGAGACGAAGCAGCAGATGCTGGAGATGGAGGGCCGCCTGCCGGACTCGCTCATCGCCTGCATCGGCGGCGGCTCGAACGCCATGGGTCTGTTCCACCCCTTCCTCGATGACCGCGACGTCGAAATCTACGGCGTCGAGGCGGCCGGACACGGCGTGCAGAGCGGCCTCCACGCCGCCTCGCTTACGGGCGGCCGCCCGGGCGTGCTGCACGGCAACCGCACCTACCTGCTGATGAACGAGGACGGCCAGATCGCCGACGCCCACTCGATCTCGGCGGGCCTCGATTATCCCGGCATTGGCCCCGAACACGCATGGCTGCACGAGATGGGCCGGGTGACCTACCTGTCGGCGACCGATGCGGAGACGCTGGAGGCGTTCAAGCTCTGCTCGATGCTGGAAGGCATCATCCCGGCTCTGGAGCCCGCGCACGCGCTGTCGAAGGTGATGGAGCTCGCGCCGACCAAGCCGGCGGACCACCTGATGGTGCTGAACCTCTCCGGCCGCGGCGACAAGGACATCCCGCAGGTGGCGCAGATCTTCGGTCAGACGCTCTGAGGGGGAGAACCTGCGCGGGGGCCGCAACAGACCGTTGACACCCTCGCGCCCTTCTCCCTATATCCCGCCCATCGGACGCCGCGTCAGCGCCGTCCGTAACAGTGGCGGGGTAGCTCAGCTGGTTAGAGCAGAGGAATCATAATCCTTGTGTCGGGGGTTCAAATCCCTCCCTCGCTACCAAATTACCTTCAAGTAGAACGAAGAGACGCCGAGCCCTGGACGCCCGTCCGGGGCTTTTTGTTTCTCTGGGCTGCCCTTCGGAACTCAGGTGCTTGAGCCGATGAGGATCGCGCCGTCCCCCGCTCTCCGTAACCTCGCCTCAGTTCCGAAGCGCCGGCTCCAGCGGGAGCGGTCGCAGCGTGACCGGTTGGCCCATGAACGCGGCGGTGAACGGGCGGCCGTTCTGATGGAGCGTGACGCTGTCGGGGGCGATGGCGGTGATGCGCCAGTTGTCGCGTCCTTCGCCGCGGCCGAGCCAGCTCTCGTCGCCGCTCCCGTCGTCGATCAACACACGGGCCTTACCGCCATCGACGACGATTCCGCGCACCGTCAGCACTGGCCGGCGGGGCTCGCCTTCGAGGATCGCAGCCCGGCTTCCCCGCGCGGTCCAGCCCCGTCGGCCGGGATCGAACAAGGGACGGTGTAACGCCGCGCCGCTCGACACGGCACCTGGTTGCGGGTCGAGAGGCCGTGCGGGGGCCTCCGGCGCCGGCTCTACCCCGATCGGCCAAGCGAAGGATGCCAACGCCGCGGCACAGGCGAGCCCGAAGAGCGCACGCGGCAGCGGGCGGGTCGCGCGGAGAGCACGCCGAACGCCCGTCACGGCGTCGTTCCCGGCGCCGGCGGCGGGATCAGGACGCCTCGGGCGGTCAGGCTCGCCCGCATTACCGTTGGCCGGCCGGTCTCGCGATCCGCCGCACGCTCGATGTCGAGTTCGGCCTCCTCGACAGCGACGAGCGGCGATTCCGTCTCGAGCGCGTGCAGCAGCCCGTGCAGCCCCTCCGCCGTGCCCCGGACGGAGGCGCGCAGGCGCGGCAGGGTGGGTCGGTCGGGATCGGCTTCGAGGTCGGCGCGCTCGACCACCGCCGCCCGTGCGCCGGCCAGGCTCTCGAGACGCGCGCGGAAGACCGCGAGCAGCGCCTCTTCACTTGAACCGGCAAGCGGGATCGGCAGCGGCGGACGCGACGCGGCGGCGCGCGCGCGGTCGAGCCGCTCGCGGCCCGATTCGATCTGCGCGGCGGCTTCGACCGCCTCGCCGATCGGGCCGGCGACGAGCGCGAGGATCAGGCCGACAGCGAGCACGCCGAACAGGATCGGCCCGGCTTGCCCTTCCACGAACGGCATTCTCACGGCCGGGCTCCTCGGCCGGCGCGGGGCAGCTCGAAGAGGAGCCGCAACCGTCCATCCGCATCGGGTTGGGACAAGCGCAGGGACGGCGCCGCGAAACCCGGCAGATGTGCCAGCGCGGCGAGCGGAGTGGCCTCGTCCGGGGCCGTCAGGGTGAGGTAGGCGCTCTCCGCGTCGAGGCGCAGCGACGTCGCCGCGACCGTGTCGGGAAGCGCTTGCGCCAGAGCGTCCCAGGTCTCGGCGACCGGCGGTGCGTGTCCGGCCAGGATCGCGGCGGCCCCTGCCCGGAGAGGCGCCTGGACCGCCGGACCGGACGCCCGCCGCGCCTCGGTGAAGGCGGCGTCCAGGGCGGCAAGCGTTGCCTCCTGATGCCTGCGAAAGCCGCAGAAGGCGCCGAGCAGGAGCAGGAGCGCACCGGCGATCAGCGCGAGGTCGCCGCCGCGGCTACCGCCCGTGAAACTCTGGAGCGCCCGGTGTCCCCCGGTGAGGAGATCGAGCGGCAGGCTGCGCGCCTCGTCCCCGCCGACGGTCACCGGACCGGCGGCGATGCCGGCCTGCGCCAGGGCGGCGAGGAGCGGATCGAGCCGCGTCCGTTTGAGCACGACGTGACGCACGCGGATCGTGCGCGTCTGCGCATCCTCGCCCTCGACGTACCAATCGCTGTGCACGCTCTCTGCCCGGAACGGTGTGGCCGCCTCCAGTTCCTGCGCCAGCACCGCGCGCATCCGCGGCAGCACGGCGCTCGGAAGGTTCAGGGTGCGCACGAAGCAATAGGCCGGATCGACAAGGATCTTGGCCCGCACCCCGGCCTGTCCGCCGCGGATCGCCGCCAGCCGTTCGCCGAAGTCGTCGGCCGCGGGATCGAGCCGGTGGGAGCGGGCCTCCTCGGCGCGGCGGTCGATCACGATCAGCCCGGTTCCCGCGGGCGCCCCGAGGTGGATCGTCAAGAGAGCAGGGGCGCGATCGCGCCGCGTGTCACTCAGGCCGAGCCAATGGGCTGCCGTATCGAGACCGTCGCGCAGGGCCGCCCGACCGCTTGCGCGCAGCGAGGAAAGCGCGCGCCCGGACGCGGCGGGTTCGGTGGCACTCACGGGGGCAGCGCTCCCTGAACGGCGCGGGCGCCGGAGAGGAGTTGTTAAGCGTGGCGGCGTTTATGTCAGCTTAATGCGCCGGCCCGTGCCGCCGACGACTGTTGACGCGGTGCGGTCCCGGCGCCGTGGATTGGAGCAGCCCGCCTGCGCCGACAGGGCGACTACGAAAGACCTGCCTTGGAGGCCGGACAATGTTGAGCGTCTGGGGATCGAAGAGCCGTCCGCGGCGGATCCTGCAGGACCGGCGCGGACGGGACCGGCACGGGTGCGGCGCCGCGGAGGCCTTCGTCGAAAGGCTCGCCACGTCGGAGGTTCTCGACGCCACCGGCCGCGAGCGCGCGCTCGCGGCTCTCGATCGCCCCGGCCGCCGGCCGCTGCCCGTGCTGCTCACCGAACTCGATCTCATCCACGAGGCGGCCCTCGTCGCCGCCCTCTCGGACGCGACCGGTCTTGCCGTCCTGCGGGAAGAGGACTGGCCCGCCACGCCCGTCCTGGCAGAGCTGGTCGGCGTCGATTACTGCGCCCGCGCGCGCGTGTTGCCCGTCGCCGAGGCGCCCGGCCGTCTCGTCATCGCCGTGGTCGATGCCTTCGACCCCGAGATCCCGGCAGCGCTCGAACACCTGACCGACCGGTCCGTCGAATGCCGCCTCGTCGGCCCCGGCAGCTTCGAGCGGGCGCACAGGGCCGTCTACGGCGACGCCGCCTCCGACGACGAGGCCGGGGCGGGCGACGACGACCTCGCCCGGCTCGCCGACGTCGCGAGCCAAGCGCCGATCGTGCGGCTTGCCGCGCGCCTCGTGCGCAAGGCCTTCGAACTCTCGGCCTCCGACATCCACTTGGAGGCGGAAGAAGCGGACATGCGGGTCCGCTACCGCGTCGACGGCGTGCTGGTCGAGGCCGAGCGGCTGGCGAAATCGGTGCAGCTCGCCCTCACCACCCGCATCAAGATCCTGGCCGGGCTCAACATCGCCGAGCGCCGCCTGCCGCAGGACGGGCGCATGCGCGCGCCCGACCGTGGCCAGGAGGTCGATATCCGCGTCTCGACGCTGCCCACCGCCCACGGCGAGAGCGTGGTGCTGCGCGTCCTCGACGGCTCGCGTCGGATCGAGGATTTCGCCTCGCTCGGATTCGATGCGCCGGCCATCGCCCGGATCGAGGCGATGACGAACCGCCCCAACGGCCTCGTCCTCGTCACCGGCCCGACCGGCTCGGGCAAGACGACGACGCTCTACGCCGCTTTGCGGCGCATCAGCGGGCCGCATCTCAAGGTCGTCACGGTCGAGGACCCGGTCGAGTACCGCATGGCCGGCGTCAACCAAGTGCAGGCTCATCCCGGCATCGGCCTCGACTTCGCCGCCGCCCTCCGCTCGATCCTGCGCCAGGACCCGGACGTGGTCATGGTCGGCGAGATCCGCGACGCCGAGACCGCCCGCATTGCGGTGCAGGCCTCGCTCACCGGCCACCTCGTCGTCTCGACCCTGCACACCAACTCCGCCCCCGCCACGGTGACGCGGCTGATGGATATGGGCGTCGAGCCCTATCTCATCGCTGCGACCCTCAACGGCGTCGTCGCCCAGCGCCTCGTACGCCGGCTCTGTGCCGCCTGCGCGGTGCCGGAGCCCGCCGACGACCAGGAGCGCCTACCCCTCGGCGTAGCTCCCGGCACGCCGTTGCGCCTCAAGCGGGCCTGCGGCTGCGCCGTCTGCAACGGCACCGGCTATCGCGGGCGGATGGTGGTGTCCGAAATCATGCCGCTCGACGCGGATCTGCGCAGCCTCATCGCCGACGGCGCGGGCGAGCAAGCCATCGCCGCCAGCGCCCGCGCCGCCGGCATGGTGAGCCTCGTCGAGACCGGCCGGGCGCGGGTGATCGCGGGGGACACAACCCTCGACGAGATCGGCCGCGTGCTGGAGGGGCAGGTCTGATGCCGCGCTACGCCTACCAGGCCTACGCCGCCGACGGGCGCGCCCGCTCGGGCCGGATCGAGGCCGAGAGCCGCCAGCGGGCGGTGGCACAGTTGCGGGCCGACGGGTTCCAGGTCTTCGCGATCGAGCCGGCCGCGAGCGGCGCGGCGCCGTTCTGGAGCCGCGACCTGTTCGGGCGCGACCGGGTCAACGACGCGGCGCGACTCGCCTTCCTGCGGGAATTCGGCACGCTGGTGGGCGCCGGTCTGACGGTGGACCGCGCGTTGCGTCTCGTCGAGCGGCAGGCTTCCGCCGCGCTCAAGCCGGTGCTCGCCGACACCCTGGAGCGGGTCGTGGCCGGCGCCTCCCTGTCGCGGGCGATGGCGGCCCACCCACAGGCCTTCCCGCCGGACATGGTCGATATCGTGCGGGCCGGGGAGGCGACCGGCACGCTCGTGGCGGTGCTCGGTTCGCTGACCGGCTCAATCGAGCGCCGCGACGCGGTGCGCCGCCACCTCACCTCGGCGATGATCTACCCGGCGCTGCTGGTGCTGATGGCGCTCGGCACGCTGGTGATGATCGTCGTCGTGCTGGTGCCGGCGCTGGCGCCCCTGTTCGAGGGCAGCGGCCGCGCGCCGCCGCTCACGATCCGCGTTGCTGCTGCCCTCGGCGATTGGGTCGGCGCGTTCTGGCCCTGGCTCCTCGGCGGAGCGGCCGTGATCGTCCTCGGCCTCGTCCGATCCTGGCGCCAACCGGGCTTCGCCGCCGCGCGCGGGCAGCTGGCCCTGCGCCTGCCGCTGGTGCGGGAGATCGTGACCGGGATCGAGCTCGGCCGCATCTGCCGGGTGCTCGGCACGCTTCTCTGCGCCGAGGTGCCGATCCCGGATGCGGTGGCCGCCACGCGACCGCTCGCCGGCAACCGGGTGTTTCGCGCGGCCCTCGAAGGGGCGGGCCGCCGGCTCACCGAGGGGGGGAGCCTCGCGGCCGGTCTGTCGAGCCTGAAGCCGCACGCGCTCTCGACCCTCAACCTCATCGCCAGCGGCGAGCAGGTGAACCGCCTCGGCCCGGTGCTGCTCCATGCCGCCGAGATGCACGAGACGCAGACGCGCCAGCGGATCGACCGCCTGCTGGCCCTGCTCACGCCGCTGGTGACCGTGACCATCGGCGGCTTGATCGGCGGCCTGATCATCTCGGTGATGGGTGCAACCATGAGCGTCGGCCAACTGGCCCAGTGATCCGTCGCGACCGGCTTGCGACGACGCCGAGTCAGGCGACGTGTCCGGCCAGGAGCGCGACGTGCAGCCCGAGGGCCAGGAAGGGGGCGAACGGCAGACGGGACGCCCCATCCAGCCGCCGCCCGGCCAGCACGGCGAGCCCGAATGCGGCCAGCGCGCTCAGGCTGGCGACGAGGAACATCAGCGGCAAGCCGGCGAGCCCGGTCCAGGCAGCGGCGGCACCCATGAACTTTACGTCGCCGAGGCCGAGCCCGGTCCGGCCGCGCAGCCGCGCATAGGCGGCCCGCAGGCTCCAGGCCAGCAGGAACGCGCCGGCGGAAGCGGCGAGGCTCGCCCCGATCTGCGGCAGCGCCGGACCGCGCAGCGCGCTCGCTCCCGCACCGAGGACGAGCAGGGCGAGGTTCACCCGGTCGGGAATGATGCGACGGCGCAGATCGATCGTGGCCGCCGCGAGGGTGAGCGGTAACGGCAGCAGCGCGAGGACGAGTTCGGGCAGGTCAGGCGGCACGGTCGTTCGCCCGTCTTGGCCATCGCCACGCCGGGAAGCCCGCCATGCGGCTCGCCGGGGCGCAGCTCAGCCCCAGCGGAACCGCCCGCATCGGATGGGGCGGGACAGCGAGCGCGGCGTCATGGTCGCGCGGGCGCAGGTCGACGACCGGGTACAGGGGAATCGCCGCGTCGCGGGCACGCTGGCGGCACAGGAACTGCCAGAAGGCGTAGGCTGCAAGCGCGGCCGCGACGACCGCCGTGAACCACAGCGCCAGAAGCAGACCAGCGGCGACGCGGCCGTTCAGCTCGCGCATGATGCCGAGCGCGAAGGCGGCGTACCATGAGACGCCGGAGACGGCCCCCGAGATCAGGAAGATGCCGGTGTGACCGCGCGAGACGCCGTCGAACATCGGCCGGCTCACGTCGCGCAGCACGCCCGGCAGGACGAGGGCGTGGATCAGCCATCCGTTGAGCGTCAGCACGGCGACGACCGTGAGCTTGGCGGCAATCTTCGGGTTGGCGAGCTTCTCGGGCGCTTCGAGGGCATAGACAGCCAGAAATCCGAGACCGGACAGCCAGAGCAGCCCGAGCCCGAGCGACACGACCTTACTGACGAACAGAAAGGTGCGCGCGATCTCCGCCGGCAAGCCGCCCCAGCGCATCCAGCGGATGATCCAGAAATCGAGCATTGTCGCCCCGCCGAGCCCGAAGCACAGCCCGAGAAGATGCAGGCCGACGAGAAGGGTGAGCACGCGGACCGATGGAAGCGGCGGCGGCAGCGGAACGCTCAGGAAGGCATCGGGGCCTGCCGACGCCAGGGCAGGGGTCGCCAGACCGACCGCGAGTGCGGCCAGGACGAGCGGCGTCGCGCGCCGGGAAGCCGTGATCGCGGCGGACCGAAGCATGGGCGTCTCCGTGGCCGTCGCGGGCTCCGCCCGCCGCCTCTCCTCCGGCTGACAATGCCAGGAAGAAAATAACAAACATCAAAAATTCAGGTGGATACCCGCCCAGGGCGCACCCGTCGCGGCAGCGCCCGCAGGAGTTCATTAGGCTTCGGCCACCATCCTCGATGCCACTTCTCAACGGTGGTCGGACGGCGACGATGGTGGTCAAGGCAAAGCGGGATCGCGCGGATGCCCGTTCGGGCGAGGCCGGATTTTCGCTGGTCGAACTTCTCGTCGTCCTGGCCATCATCGGCATGATCGCGACTATGGTCACGCCGCAGGTGCTCGGCTATCTCGGCCGTGCCAAGGGCGAGACGGCGCGGATCCAAGTGAAGAACATCGCGCAGGCAGTCGAACTCTACTATCTCGACCTCGGCGCCTATCCGACGAGCCAGCAGGGCCTTCAGGCCCTGGTCCAGCCGACCGGGCCGGCTTGGCGCGGCCCCTATGTCCGCGATAGCCGCGGCCTGAACGATCCGTGGGGCCAGCCCTATCTCTACCGCGCGCCCGGCACCGGTGGGAAGCCGTACGAGGTCTACTCACTGGGCAGCGACACCAAGCCCGGCGGAAGCGACGACGCGGCCGACGTCACGAGCAACTGACCCCTCCGCCGCCAGGGGATCGCATCGGCATGGTCCGCCCCGTCCGGCAGAGCCGCTCATGCCACGCAAGACGTGATCCGTCCGTGAGAGCCGTCGGACCGTGGTCCCGCGGGCGATCCCCCGTCTTCCGGAAGGCCGATGCGCCACGGGCCTGCTCGGCGTCGTCATGGTGGCGTGTTCCAAGCACGCCCCAGAACGCAGACGTTCAGACGCGCCACCGCGATGTTTCACGGCTGTTCCTCTATGAATTCAATTATCACGGTGCATGCAATTCCACGACAACTCGTTTATCAATTTAATCACAGTCTATCCACACCGAATCTGCTACTTAAGCAGCCAGATTTAGTGGAAATTTAATCGCGGCCATGACAAATCCGCCCGGCCATCGACAGTTCCGAGATGGAATGATGGCATTCGCTGAGACCAGCGGCGTCGTTCCCCGAGGCATGCATTCGAAAGGCAATTCGATCCTCGTCAAGGACTGGATATGCGGCCGATCAAGACAATCCAGACCGGGGTAGCGCGCAGCTTGCGCGGTGGGTGGCTGCTCGCCCCGCTCGCGCTGATGCTGCTGTCGGCCCCCGCATCCGCGGAGATCGACTTCGGCACCCGCACCGGTTCGGGCGCGATCCGGGTCGCCCATTCGGGGATGTGCCTGACCGTCCCCGGTGCGAACCCGGCCGAGACGATTCAGATCGAGCAGCAGCCCTGTAGCGGCGCCCCCGAACAGACCTGGCGGGCCCAGCCTTCCGGCAACGGGTTCAACCTCGTCAATCAGGCGACCGGCCTCTGCCTGGATTCTCAGGCGCGGCGGGACAATGGCAGTGCGGTCTGGCAGATCCGCTGCCAGAACGTGACGCAGCAGACGTGGTCGGCTCAACCTCAGAGCGACGGCACGCGCCTGGTGGCCGCCTTTTCCGGCAAATGCCTCGACGTCTTCGGCATCTCCCGCGATCCGGGCGCGAAGCTGATCCAGTGGGATTGCTGGGGCGGCGCCAACCAAGCCTTCTCCGCGGTCGGATCGCCGGCCGGGCCGCCTCCGGTGGCCGGCACCACGGTGACGCTGACGCCGACCGAGATCAACGGCTGGTACGCTAAGGAGATCTTCCTGTTCGTCCGCGACGGCAGCGGGGCGATCACCCGCCAGACGACGGTCACCTCGTACAATTCCGGCTTCACCACCGCCGGCCTCAACACGCCGTCGCCGCCGGTCTCGGTGCCGGCCGGCTCGAGCTGGGGCGTCGGCATGCGAGTCTGGGCCAGTGCCGACAAGTCGCGCCGCGGTACGCCGATCCTATACTACAGCGACACGCCGGGCCAGCGCGCGCTTCAGAGCACGGGTGATTGCGCCACCGGCGGCCGGCGGCAGGATGCGTGGGGCGATGCGGGCAATGCAGGCCGCAACGTCCTCTACACGCTGGCCTGTACGACGACCGGACCCGACACGAGCGGCGGCACCGGGACCGGCGGCGGAACTGGAGGCGGCACGGATACCGGCGGCGGAACCGGAAGTGGGACGGGCGGAGGCACCGCGGGTGGAACCGGCACCGGCGGGACGGGCGGCGTGACAGGAACGGGCGGCGGCACCGGGCCGGGCGGCACCACGCCTCCGGCTGCAGCGGCCACGAAGGTTTCGATCACGCTGACGACCGCCAATGGCTGGTACGCCAAGGAGCTGTTCTTGTTCGCCCGCGACGCCAGGGGCGCGATCGTCTCGCAGACGAACCTCGTGAGCTACAATTTCGGGGTCGCGACGGTGGGGCTGAACACGCCCTCGCAGCCGCTCACCCTTCCGGCCGGGGCGACGAGCTGGGGCTTCGGCCTGCGCGTCTGGGGCAACGGCGACAAGTCGCGCAATGGCACACCGGTTCTCTATTACGGCGACACGCCGGGCCAGCGTGCGGTCCAGACCGCGGGCGATTGCCGGACCGGGAGCCGGCGCGACCAATGGGGCGACGCCGGCAGCCCTGGCCAGAACATCGTCTACGCCGTCACTTGCACGACGGGCACGACCGGAACCGAGCCCACTGGCCCGACCGCCGGCACGAGCCTGTCGGTCACACTGACGCCGACGCTGATCGACGGCTGGTACGCCAAGGACCTGTTCCTGTTCACCCGCAACGCGGACGGCTCGGTCGGCACCGAGATGCCGGTCCTGTCCTACAACTGGAACACGACGCCGGCCGGAATGAACGTCCCCTCGCAGCCCCTCGGCGTGCCAGCGGGCGCGCGCTGGGCCGTCGGCATGCGGGTCTGGGCCAACCCGGACAAGTCGCGCGGCGGTACACCGCTCGTCTACTACAGCGACACCGTGGGTGAGCGAGCGCTCCAGACATCAGGCGATTGCGCCGCCGGCGGCCGCCAGGATGCCTGGGGCGATTCCGGGGCTCCGGGCCGCAACGTGGTCTACACCCTGCGCTGCACCAGCAGCGGCACGGGTGGCGGAACCGACACCGGAGGCGGCACCGGCGGCGGCCATACCGGCGGCGAGGGCGGCGGCACGGCCGGCCCCACGCCCGGCGAGAGCGCGCCGACCGGCACCTCGGTGCTGATCAACCGGCGCTCCGGCAACTGCATCGATTCCGCGGGCGGCGTCACCCAGCAGATCTGCCGCGACCTGCCGAGCCAGAACTGGACCTTCGTGCCGGCCGCGGGCGGCTACCAGATCCGCAGCGGCACCACCGGCCAGTGCCTCGTCGTCGAAAACGGCAGCCTGGGCAACGGCGCCCGGCTGGTGCAGCAGGGCTGCTCGGGCGCAGCCAACGCCCTGTTCCGCCTGCGAAAGCTGGAGAAGTGGACGGAGGTCGTCGCCAACCACTCGAACCGCTGCATCAGCCCGACGGGCGCCAACGACAACCGCAATTCCGGCAGCGCCATCGTGCAGTGGGACTGCGACGGGGCCGACCCGCAGCGCTGGACGATCCTCGGGCCGGAGGGGCGTGCGCCGTCCGCCTGGACCGCGCCGCGCGAGATCGGCATCGTCCCGGTCTCCGGGGCGGTGCTGCCCAACGGCAAGCTCCTGTTCTGGGCGGCCGAGCAGCGCAGCGCCTTCCAGACCGGCGCCACCGACGGAACCTGGACGACGCTCTACGATCCGGCCACCGACCGGGCGGTCGACACCTACATCCGCAACACCGGCCACAACATGTTCTGCCCCGGCACGAACGTGCTGCCGGACGGCCGCATCCTGATCACCGGCGGCATCGCGGCGGGCGCCTCGACGATCTACGATCCCGAGGCGAACACGTGGACGCGCGCGGCGAACATGAACATCACCCGCGGCTACAACGCCAACGCCACGCTCTCGAACGGCGATTCCTTCACCCTCGGCGGCTCGTGGTCCGGCGGGCAGGGTGGCAAGGATGGAGAGGTCTGGTCGCAGGCGTCGAACCGCTGGCGCGTCCTGCGTAACGTCAAGGGCAATGCGACCGCCGACCCGAGCGTCTCGATCCTCTACGGCGACAACCACTATTGGCTGTTTGCCGGCGCCAACGGCTCGGTGTTCCAGGCCGGCCCGACGAGCGAGATGTACTGGATCGACACCAACGGCGACGGCAACGTCCGCTCCGTAGGCCGGCGCGGCAGCGACCGCTTCGCGGTCAACGGCACCGCCAACATGTACGACGTCGGCAAGATCTATAAGGCCGGCGGGGCGCCCGCCTATACCGGTGTGCCCTCGCTCGACACCGCCTACACGATCGACATCAGCGCCGGCCCCAACGGTCCCGTCACCGTGACCGAGGCGGCGCCGCTGCTGTTCCCCCGCACTTACATGAACAGCGTCGTCCTGCCCGATGGCGATGTGGTGACGGCCGGCGGCCAGATCGTGGCGGCGCAGTTCACCGACAATTTGCCGGTGATGACGCCGGAGATCTGGTCACCGAAGACCGGCAAGGTCCGGCGGATGGCGCCAATGGCGGTGCCGCGCAACTATCACAGCATCGGTATGCTGCTGCTCGACGGGCGCGTGCTGTTCGGCGGCGGTGGCCTGTGCGGCGGATGCGGCGGCGCGGACCATCTCAATTTCGAGATCCTGACCCCGCCCTACCTGCTCGACACCGAGGGCCGGCCGGCGAACCGGCCGGGCATCACCGCGGCGCCGGCCACCGCTCCCGTCGGCGGCACGCTCAGCGTCACCACCGACCGGGCCGTGGCGACCTTCTCGCTGGTGCGGCTCAGCAGCGTCACCCACTCCACCAACACCGACCAGCGCCGGGTGCCGCTGGCCGTGGCCGGCAGCAGCGGCACAACCTATCGCCTGACGCAGCCCAACGATCCCGGCATCCTCCTTCCCGGCACCTGGATGCTGTTCGCGATGGACGAGGCCGGCGTGCCGAGCGTCGCGAAGGTCGTGCGGATTCGCTAGAGCCGTATCCGACCTGATTGCATCAGGCCGGCGTCTCTAGCTCTTTGTTTTGACGCGCTTTCTTTCGTCGAACCGGCGTCCACTTCGTCGGAAATCGCTTGAGCGGCCTTCCCGATCGGACTGCGATCGGGAAGGCCTCCAAACCCCTGTTCTGAAACGCTCTTTCGCGCCGAGTGAATGGTTTCCTTCGGTGCAAGGACGTCCGAAGAAGCGGAGACCGCATCATGACGAAACGCATGTGTCTCGCCGGGGCGGCTCTCCTCGCCGTCCCCCTGCTGGCGCCGCTCGCGGTGTCCGCGCAGGTCGCCGCGCCCGGGGGCGGGACTGCGACGCGCCAGGATCAGCCGGCCCCGGCGCTGCCGAAGGGCGCATGCCGCGTGACGGACCGGCTCGGCGGTCGCTCCTGCACCGGCGACGTGCCCGAGAGCGCCTGCGCCGCGATCGCCAAGGAAGCGAAGGGTGAATACGCCTGGACGCAGGACGAGTGCCCCTGAGACCAGGGACGGATGCGCCTGCGCCCGCAAGGCCGGGGAAACCCGCTGCGCCTATCATCACGCCGCTCGCCCGAATCAGGCGCGGCCGATTCCGGATTGCACCGAAGATGACGCCCCCGCTGCGCCACCGATCCGTTCGCCGCCTCGGTCCATACCTGGCATGCGCCGCATCCCTGCTCGCGCTCCTCCTCCTGCCGGTCGCGGCGCCGGCCCTGCGGGCCGAACCATCGGCCCGGCCCGGTCCCGCCGCGGGCGCCGGCCTTCTCGCGGGGCATTTCCGGCTGGTCGATCCCGCCGGCCGCACGGTCGATTCGGACATGCTGGCGGGCAAGCCCTATGGCGTGTTTTTCGGCTTCACGCATTGTCCCGAGATTTGCCCGACGACGCTTGCGCAGTTGAGCTCTGCCCTGCGCGGGATCGCCGATCCGGATCTGCGGATCTACTTCGTCACCCTCGACCCGGAGCGCGACACCCCCGCGGCGCTCGCTTCCTACATGCAGAGCTTCGACCAGTGCATCATCGCCCTCGGGAGCGACCGCGCGGCCATCGACGAGGCGGTGGCGAGCTTCGGCATCATCGCCGAGCGCATCGCTCTGCCCGAGGGCCGCTACACCTACGCGCACACCGCCGCGGTGCTCGTGGTGGACGAGAACGGCCTGATCGCCGACCGGGTCTCGGCGGAGATGGAGCCCACGGCCCTGGCCGCGCGCCTCGCCCCGCTGGCGCGGCCGCCCGAGGCTGCGCGGTGAGCGGTGCGCCGGCCCGCCCCGGAACGGCGGGCTTCAGCCTCGTCGAGATGCTCGTGGTGCTGGCGGTGCTCGGCCTCGTGGCGAGCCTCGCTGTGCCGGCGCTCGGCGACCTGCTGCCCGGCCGGCGGCTCGACGGCACGGCGAGCGCCGTTGCGGGCGAACTGACCCGCCTGCGGGCCCAGGCGCGCCGCACCGGCGCTCCGGCGAGCCTGACCTTCGACCCCACCCGCGCCCTCTTCGTCAGCAGCCGCCCCGGAGCGGCGCCGATCGCCGCTGCCGACCTCGCCGTCACCGTGCTGCGGAGCGAGGCGAGCCGGGCGGGACCGGGCGAGATCCGCTTCCTCGCCGATGGCGGTTCGACGGGCGGCGCAATCCGCCTCGAAGGCCGTGCCGGCGCGCGGCTCCTGTCGGTCAGCAGCCTCACCGGTCGGGTCACCGAGGCGGAGGCGCCGCGATGACGCCGCATGGGTCGATCCACGAGGGCGCCGAGGACGGCTTCACCCTGGTCGAGATGCTGGTCGCCTTCGCGATCGTCGCCCTGTGCACCGTCACGGCGCTCCAGATCTCCGCGTCGCTGACGCGGCAGGGCTCCGGGGTGGAGGCGGCCCTGCGCGCCTCCGACGAGGCCCAGGGCATCGTCTGGCTTCGCTTCGCCCTCGGCAGCCTTCGGCCCGGCCAGGAGAGCGGCCGCTTCTCCGACGGCAGCCCGTGGGTGCTTACCGTCACCGACGTCGCCCCCGTTCTCGGCTGGCGCGACGTGCCGCCGGTCTGGCACCTGCGCCTGACCCGCGACGGCCCGCACGGCGCGATCGTTTACGAGACCGTTCTGGCGGCGGGCCTCGGTGGTTGAGGCCGGTGCCGGCGCGACGGCCGAGCCCGGCGAAGCGGGCTTCTCGCTGGTCGAGATGCTGGTTTCGCTCGCGCTGATGTCGCTCGTCGCCCTGCTGCTTCTGCAGGCGATCGGCACCGCCGGCCTCCTGTCGCGGTTCGGCGGACGGCTCGCGGCCGAGACCGACCTCGACATCGTCCGCGACCACCTGCGCACCTCGCTGAGCCGGCTCGTGGGGCGCGGCACCGACGGGCGGCGCCCGCCGTTCCGGGGCGAGCCGGAGCGCTTCTCCGGCATGGTGCTGGCCAGCCGCGATACCGAGCGGGGCGGCGCCGTGCGGCAGACCGTGTGGGCGGTGCGCCGCGACGACGGCACGATCGATCTCGTGGAAGCCCGCAGCCTCGGCGAGGACGGGGCCAGCCCGCCGGAAGTGCTGGTGAGCCGGGCGGTGGCCCTGCGCCTGCGCTACTTCGGCAGCGACCATACCGATCCGCAACCGCGCTGGCAGCCGGCATGGGGACGCCGCGACCGGCCGCCGACGCTGATCGAGATCGGCCTCGATTTCCCCCCCGGCGACCGGCGGCGCTGGTCGCCGCTGCTCGTGCCGCTCGGCGTCGGCCAGTTAGGCCGTGCCGCTCCGTGGCATCAGGCGAGCAGGGCTTCGTCCTGCCCGCGGTGCTCGCGGTGCTCGCGGTGATGATCGTCGTGTCCGCCGCCGCGCTCATCGCCACCGACCGTCACCGAACCCGCACGGCGGTGGCCGAGAGCCAGACCCGTGGCCTGCGCCTTCAGGGTCTGGCCGACGGTGCCACCCGGCTCGTGGCCACGGGGATCGTGCTGGAGCGGATCCGCGGGATGCCGGGGCTCGGCCTGCCGCGCAACGGGGCCGCCATCGCCTGCGGCCTGCCCGAGGGGCGGCGCCTCGTGCTGGCGCTTCAGGATCAAGCTGGCCTGATCGATCTCAACGCCGCCCCGCGCCCGCTGCTCGAAGCAGCCTTCCGCGCGCTCGGCATCGGCGATGCCGACGCCCTACGGCTCGCGGCCGAGGTGATGGATTACCGCGACGCGGACGACGACCCGGAGCCCGGCGGCGGTGCGGAGCGCTCGCAATACGCCGCGCGGGGTCTTGGCCACGGTCCGCGCAACGCACTCTTCACTAGCATCGACGAGATCGAGCGTCTGCCCTCAATGACGCCGGAGCGCGCGGCCCTCCTGCGCGGAGCCCTGACCATCTACAATCCCGGCGGCGGCCTCGACCCCAGCCTCGCGCCGGTCCGCGCCCTGGCGGAGGGCGTCGCCGGCGACCGGCTGCGCCCGCACGCGGCCCTGTCCTCCGGCCAGTATGTCGAGATCCGCGCCGCCGTCTCGGACGGACGGGGACGCGCCCTGCGCAGCGCGATCATCTCCGCGAGCGGCACCGGCACACCGGTCCTGTCCTGGCAGCCGGACGGGCCGGATCTGGTGGGCGGCGTGGCTCATCCCGCCTGCGGGCCGCTCGCCGCCGCGCTGATCCGGCCCTGAGTCGAACTTATCAAATATCAATCGGTCGTTAACCATAAGTAGCTAGCGTCACCCCCACCAGCAACCAGCGGCATCGAGGTCGAGCGGAGGCATGGCGATTCGTGCACATGTCCTCGCGCTGACGTTCGGGCTGGCTCTCGGCCCATCCGGCGCAGCCTTCGCCGCCGAGCCGTTGTCGGGGCCCGGCTACGGTTCGCGGCCCTCGGGCGGCTTCATCCTTCGCGGGAACGACCGGTTCATCGCCGGGGAGGCCTCCACGGTGCAGGCGCTCCCGGGCGGCCTCGTCAGCCTCAACCTCGTCGAGGCCCCTCTGCCGAATGCTGCCAAGGCGGTGCTCGCTGACACGTTGGGCCTCGGCTACACTCTCGATCCGCAGGCCACCGGCACCGTCACGCTCCAGACCGGCGGTGCGGTCACCCGCGAGGCGCTGCTACAGATGTTCGAGGCGGCACTCGCGAGCCGCGGGCTGGTGCTGCGCCGTCGCGGACGCATCGCCCGGATCGCCCCCGCCGCCACCGACCCGAACGCCGTGCGCGCAGTGCGCGGCCCGGCCGCGGAAGCCGGCGCCGTCGCCGTGCCCCTGCGCTGGGTCTCGGCGGTCGAGATGCAGGCGATCCTGACGTCGGTCGCACCCCGCGACGTGGTGCTTCGGGCCGACCGGGCGCGCAATCTCCTGATCCTCAACGGCGACGCGACCCAGATCCGCGCCCTGCGCCAGACGATCGAGATGTTCGACGTCGATTGGATGCGCGGCATGTCCACGGCGATGCTGCCGGTGCGCAGCGCCAGCCCCGTCACGCTCGCCCGCGACATGACGCAGATGTTCGGAGGCGAGGCCGCCGGCACCGGGGACGTGATCCGCTTCATTCCCAACGAGGCGCTGAGCGCCATCCTCGTGGTGAGCTCGCGCGCCGTCTATCTCGACCGCGCCCGCGTGATGCTGGAGCAGATGGAGGTGCTCGCGGCCGAGCGCGAGCGCCAGCTCTTCGTCTACC
>Ga0308157_10004213_pt1 | contig 19423 bp, 14 predicted proteins | sample PhyBR1_FD_201035 | JGI IMG/M metagenome (GOLD analysis project Ga0308157, IMG submission 201035) | Phyllosphere microbial communities from UC Gill Tract Community Farm, Albany, California, United States - DLSLB.R1 | ecosystem: Host-associated > Plants > Phyllosphere > Unclassified | place: USA...
ATCGACATCGTCGACGACTACGGCGTGCAGTACGTCATCGTGCTCGCCGGCGACCACGTCTACAAGATGGACTACGAGGTCATGCTGCGCCAGCACGTCGAGACCGGCGCCGACGTGACGGTGGGCTGCCTCACCGTGCCCCGCCTCGACGCCCGCGCCTTCGGCGTCATGCACACCGACGAATCGGGTCGCATCGTCGAGTTCCTCGAGAAGCCGCAGGATCCGCCCGCGACCCCCGACGATCCCGACCGCGCGCTCGCATCGATGGGCATCTACGTCTTCACCTGGAGCTTCCTGCGCGAGCTGCTGCTCGCCGACGCCGACGACACGAGCTCGGGCCACGACTTCGGCCACGACCTCATCCCGCAGATCGTCGCGGGCGGATCGGCGTACGCGCACCGCTTCCACGAGTCGTGCGTCATGAACGGCCTCGAGACCGAGCCATACTGGCGAGACGTCGGCACGATCGACGCGTTCTGGCAGGCGAACATCGACCTGACCGAGTTTCTGCCGCCCCTCGACCTCTACGACAACGCCTGGCCGATCTGGACCTACTCCGAGCTCACCCCGCCCGCGAAGTTCATCCACGACGACGAGGGGCGCCGCGGGCAGGCGATCCAGTCGCTCATCTCGGGCGACACGATCGTGTCCGGCTCGAACGTGCACAACTCGCTGCTGTTCACCGGCAACCGCATCCACTCGTTCTCGACGCTCGATCACGTCGTCTCACTGCCGGGCGTCGACGTCGGTCGCGGGGCGCAGCTGACGAACGTCGTGATCGACAGCCGCGTGCAGGTGCCCGAGGATCTGGTGGTCGGCGAGGATCCGGACGAAGACGCGCGATGGTTCCGACGCTCCCCCGGCGGCGTCACGCTCATCACTCAGGCCATGCTCGACCGCCGCGCCGCCGCGCTCGCCTAGACCTATGGCCTCCTCACGACGCCGCCGGGTGCTGTCGGTCGCCTCCGAGTGCGCTCCTTTCATGAAAACCGGCGGACTCGCCGACGTCGTGGGCGCGCTGCCCGGCGCGCTGGATCCGCTCGGCTGGTCGTCTCGCGTGCTGATGCCCGCGTATCCGGCCGTGCTCGAGAAGGTGGGGCGCTCGCGGCGGCTGTGGCGCGATCCGCATCTGTTTGGCGGCCCCGCCTGCGTGCGCGCCGCGACGATCGACGGGTTCAGTGTGCTGCTGCTCGACGCGCCGCACCTCTTCGACCGGCCGGGCGGGCCGTACAACGCGGCGGGCCACGACCATCCCGATAACCACGTGCGCTTCGCGGCGCTCAGCTGGGCGGCCGCGCGCATCGCGATCGAGGGCCTCAGCGACCGCTGGCGGCCCGACCTCGTGCACGCCCACGACTGGCAGGCGGGTCTCGCGCCCTCGTACCTGAAGTACGCCGGATCCGCCGTGCCGAGCGTGATGACGATCCACAACATCGCGTTCCAGGGCGTCTTCGCCGCCGATCAGCTCGACCGGCTGCGACTTCCGACGTGGGACTTCACGCCCGACGCGCTCGAGTATCACGGGGCCGTCAGCGCGCTGAAGGCGGGCCTCGTGCACGCCTCACGCGTGACGACCGTGAGCCCGACCTACGCGTCTGAGCTCACGACACCCGAGTTCGGCTTCGGCCTCGAGGGCGTCGTCGCCTCGCGCCGCGACCGGGGCGAGCTCACCGGCATCCTCAACGGCATCGATACCGCGGTGTGGAGCCCCGAGATCGACCCGCACGTCCACCGCTACTCGGCGTCGTCTCTCGCGGGGAAAGCGGATGCGCGCCGCGCGCTGCTGCACGAGTTCGGCCTCGCGAATCCGGCCGGTCCGCTGGCCATCGTGGTCACCCGGCTCTCACACCAGAAGGGCATCGACATGCTGCTCGAGGCGCTGCCGCGCTTCGTCGAATCGGGCGGCGCGGTCGCGGTCCTCGGATCCGGCGATTCGCGCGACGAGCGCGCGCTCGGCGAGCTTGCGGCGCGCTATCCGGCGTCCGTCGGGGTGGGGATCGGGTACGACGAGCCCCTCAGTCACCGCATGTACGCGGGCGGCGATCTCGTGCTCGTGCCGAGCCGGTTCGAACCGTGCGGGCTGACGCAGATGTACGGCCTGACGTATGGCGCGATTCCCCTCGTCGCCTCCACGGGCGGCCTGCGCGACACCGTCGCAGACGGCGAGACGGGGTTCGTCTTCGACGAGATCTCGTCGACGGGGCTCGCGGCGGCGCTCAATCGGGCGCTCGCGCTGTGGGCGGATCCGCCGGCGTGGAAGCGCATGCAGGCTGCGGGCATGGCCTCGCGCGTGGACTGGTCGGCGTCGGCGGCGCGGTACGCGGCGCTGTTCGCGGAGGTCGCGGGGTGAGCCGGCCCTCCCCGCTCGGGGTGACGCTGACGGACGGCGGTGCCAACGTTGCGGTGTGGGCGCCCGGGGCGCTGGCCGTGTGGCTGTGCGTGTTCTCTTCCGACGGCGAGCGCCGGATCCCCGTGCCGTTTCACGATGGCGGGGTGTGGCACGGGTTCTTCTCCGAGCTCGCGGCCGGGTCGCGCTACGGGTTCCGCGTCGAGGGGCCGGGGCGCGATCCGCGGAACCTGCTGATCGATCCGTACGCGCGGTCGATCGACCGGCGGGCGGTGTGGGATCCGCGCCTGTCGGGGTCGGCCCCGGCGGACGATACCGCGCCGGCGGTGCCGCGGTCGATCGTTCTCGGTGATCCTTCGGGGCCGGATCCCGCCGCGAACCGGCCCCGGCACGCGCGCGAGGACCTCGTGATCTACGAGGCGCACGCGAAAGGGATGACGGCTGCGCACCCCAACGTGCCGGAGGAGCTACGCGGCACGTACGCCGGGCTCGCGCACCCCGCGATCATCGACCACCTCACGGGGCTCGGTGTGACGGCGATCGAGCTGCTGCCGCTGCAGGCATTCCTCGATGACGAGCACGTCATCGAGCGCGGGCTCACCAACTACTGGGGATACCAGCCGATCGCCTGGCACGCGCCCGAGCCGAGGTATGCGTCGCGCCCCGATCGGGCGGACTCCGAGCTGCGCGCCGCCGTGCACGCGCTGCACGAGGCCGGCATCGAGGTGCTGCTCGACGTGGTCTACAACCACACCGGCGAGGGCGGATCCGATGGGCCGACGCTGAGCCTGCGCGGCTTCACGCCCGACTACTACCGGTCGGCCGGCGGCGCCCTCATCGACGACACCGGAACCGGCAACACCGTCGCGGCCGAGAACCCGATGGTGCTGAGGCTGATCCTCGACAGCCTGCGCCACTGGACGACGCGGTACGGCATCGACGGGTTCCGGTTCGATCTCGCGTCGGCGGTCGGGCGCGGATCCGAGGGGTTCGACGCGGCGAGCGCCTTCTTCCAAGCGGCGGGGCAGGATCCGGTGCTCTCGGAGGTGCGGCTGATCGCCGAGCCCTGGGATCTCGGCCCGGGCGGATACCAGCTCGGCGGTTTCCCGCATCCGTGGGCGGAGTGGAACGACCGGTTCCGCGACGACGTGCGGCGCGCGTGGCGCGGGGATCCGCTCTCGCTCGCCGGTCTGAGCGCTCGGCTGCTCGGATCCGCACGCCAGTTCGACCACGGCGACCGGTCGGCGACGTCGTCGGTGAACTTCGTCTCGGCGCACGACGGGTTCACCCTCGGCGACGTCGTCTCGTACGGCGCGAAGCACAACGAGAAGAACGGCGAGGGCAATAAGGACGGCCACGGCGAGAACTTCTCCGACGGCCTGGGCGCGGAGGGCCCGACCGACGACCCGGAGATCCTCGCCGCCCGTTCGCGCCGGGTGCGGGCGATGCTCGCGACGCTGTTCGTCTCGCAGGGCACGCCGATGCTGCTCGCGGGCGACGAGCTCGGAAATTCGCAGGGCGGCAACAACAACGCGTACGCGCAGGACAACGCTGTCGGATGGGTCGACTGGTCCGGTTCTGCTCATGTCGATTTCGTGCGACAGCTGATCGACGTGCGGCGGCGCAATCCGGTCCTCCGACAGGGCGCGTTCCTGCACAGCGAGCTGCGCGCCGACGGGCTGCCCGACGTGTGCTGGCTGCGCGCCGACGGATCCGTCGTGGCGGAGGCCGACTGGCAGGATCCGCAGTTCCAGACGCTCGTCGCGGTGCTGCGCGGCGCGGCCGTGGATCCGGTGGGCGAGTCGCTCACGGGAGCCGTGCTGCTGATCCTGAACACGGGCGACGCGGTGCGGGTGCACTTGCCGGAGGGGCCGTGGCGGGTGGAGGTCGATTCGTCGGGCGAGGGCGCTCTGTCGGGCGCGACGTATGCGGCGAGCGCGCAGTCGGTCGTGGTGTTGGTGGGTGCGGGATAACGGCTCCGCCCGAGCGATTCCGTCGTCTGCCGTGCACACCCCGACGTCGAAATCAAGGCCTGCTCGAGCAGGCGCGATGGTGATTGAGTGGCAGCATCCGCTCGCACTATGCAGCGGCAGCTCGCGAAGGAGGGGCTCCAATTGGATCTGGAATCAGTCTTCGAGATGACAGCGCCGGTGCTGGAGGTGGTCATCCGCGGCAGTCTGATCTACCTCGGCGTCGTCATCTTGGTCCGCGTCGTGGGCCAGCGCGAAACGGGGTCGCTTTCGATCCCCGATCTCATCGTCGTCGTGCTGATCTCTGAAGCGGTGTCCAACGGCTTCGCTGCTAACGACGACTCCCTGACGACCGGTTTCATTCTGGTGCTGACGATCTTGGCGTGGAGCGTCGTACTGGATGCCCTGGCCTACCGATTCCCCTGGTTCCGCAAGATCATGAAACCCGCGAAGAGACCGCTCATCCAAGACGGAGAGCTGAACAAGCGGTTGATGCGCCGCGAGCTTCTCACCCGAGCCGAGGTCGACGCTCAACTGCGACTGCAGGGCATCGAAGATGTCGCCGACGTCGAACGGGCGTACCTGGAGCCCAGCGGACAGATCAGCGCCTTCAGCAAGAAGTGACCCGTCGGGCTTCGGCGGACTTCAGGGGCCGGGCTCACGCGCGCCTGGGCCACACGAACAGCGCGTCCGCCGCGCGCCAGCGGCGCGCGAGGGCGGCGAGCGCCCACGGGATCAGCAGGCCCGCGGAGAGCGCGAGCACGAACGTGAGCCACGGATCCGCCTGCTTCGCCGCCGCGAACTGCGCGACGAACGACACGACCGGCCAGTGCACGATGTAGAACACGATCGACTCGACGCCCACGTAGCGGGGTGCCGCGAGCCAGGCCGACGAGGCGATGGGGCGCGCGACTCCGGCGGCGCCGAGCACGAACATCAGCACGACGGGCAGGTTCCACGGCGCCTCGGGGAGTACGAGGAATCGCGTGGCGTGGCCGATCGACAGCGCGATCGCGGCGACCAGCAGGACGAGGCTCGGCCAGAAGCGGGCCACGGCGCGCTCGAGCGTGCGGCGGTGCTCGGCGAGCGTCACGCCCGCGAAGAAGAACGCGGCGTTCGCCCAGTACCTCAGCCACTGACCCTCGATCGGAATCGCCGACAGGGCGATGACCGCGACGAGCAGGTAGGGCGCCGGAACCCAGCGCAGCAGCATCGCGACGGCGAAGTACAGCAGCAGGTACGCGAGGAACCACATGTGTTCGATCGGGTCGTAGAAGATGCGCCAGAACACTTCCCACCCGAATCCGATCCCGGTGGTCTCGAGCAGAATCCAGAAGAACGCGATCAGCAGAACCGACCACAGCAGGTAGGGCCACGCGACGCGGCGCAGCTTGCCCGTCGCATACGCGCGCGGCCCTTTCGCCAGCGACCGCGCGACGAACAGCCCCGACAGCAGGAACATCGCCGGCAGCCGCAACGGCGTCACGACGATCGTGAGCGTCTCGAGCCCCGAGAACTCGTGGCCCGTGAACAGCTCGGTGCGCTGCAGCGCGTGCACGAGGATCACCAGGGCGACCGCCGTGCCGCGCACGACGTCGATCCAGTCCTCGCGTGCGCGCTGCACCAATCCGGCCACCCGAGCATGTTACGACGCGGAGACGAGCGGTGGCGTACGTATGATTAGTACTTCGCAGTCAGCAACCCCGGGGAGATGTGTGCTGAAGCTGGAATCCGACCCGTCGTTCCTCGACTCCCACACGACCCTCGAGATCGCCCTGATCCTCGGCGGCGTCGCGATCGCGGCGCTCGTGGTTGCCGTCGTCGCGTTCCGGATCCGCTCTCGCTGGCTGCTCGCGGCGACCCTCATGCTCGGCGTGGTGCAGCTGTTCGGACCATTCGGATTCACGTCGGTCGCGCTGCTGACCACCTGCACGCTGCTGCCGGTGGCGGTCTGGCGCCGGCGCGAGGATCTGCGCGACCTGCGCTCGCCCACCACCATCTGGGCCCTGCTGCTCGCGGCGCTCGCGGCCTGGCAGGTCGTCTCTGTGCTGTGGTCGGCGAAGCTCGGATCCGCCGGGTACGGCGTGATCTTCACCGTCGCCCTATTGACCGCGTACCTGCTCGCGCGCGACGTCGTCGAGCGCGACGCGGGCGGGATCCCCTCGGCGATCGCCGCGGCCTCGCCGTTCGTGATCGTCTCCGCGATCTTCGTGATCGTGTTCCGCATCTCGCCGACGCTCGAAGCGTCGTACCTGCTCTCGCCTATCGCCCGGCTGTTCTCCGAGCCCGATGTCGCGCTCGTGACCCGCAGCGAGATCGACATCGCGCTCGACCCACTGCGCTCGCTCGGCGTGTTCGTCGACGTCTCGATGGCGCCCGGCGCCGCGGGCGGGCTGCTCGCGGGGCTCTTCGACTCGACCACGCTCACGAACTTCCAGAACGTGCTCGATCCGACCAAGGCGGGCGGCGTATTCCTCAACGGCAATACGGCGTCGCTCTTCTTCGCGGTCACGGCCTGCGTGTCGGCGTGGGCGATGATGAAAGCTCGCCTGCGCGTGCTGCACGCGGTCACGGCCGTCGCGTCGATCGCAGCGATCATCGCCACCGGATCCAAGACCGCCCTGCTGCTGCTCGTCGGCCTGCCGCTGCTCGCCCTGCTGATCGCCTTCGCGGTGCGACGCCCGCGCGCGGGCGCGATCACCGGATCCGCTCTCGTCGCGGCGGGCGTGGTCGGCGCCGGAACGATCGTCGCCCTCAAGCCCGACATCGTCGGCTCCGGCACGATGGGCGATCGCTTCACCCTGTGGCGCATGGTCGCCGATTCGTTCCCCGACCACTGGCTGCTCGGTTTCGGCTTCGGCAACTGGCGCGAGCACATCGTCGACCAGTGGACCTCGTACTTCCCCGGCGTCGCCACCCAGATCTGGCCGCCGCACAACTTCATCCTGCAGGCCTGGGTCGACGCCGGCATCGTGGCTCTCGTACTCACGCTCGCGATCTCCGTGCTGACGCTCGTCGGATCCCTGCGCCGCATCGGCGAAGCCCGCGGGGATGCGCTCTTCAGCGCGCGGTCGGTCGGCACCGGCCTCGTGTTCGTCGCGCTTGCATGGGTACTGCTGCACGGCATGGCCGACACGACCTTCTTCGCGGGCGACAACCACACGCTGCCGTTCGTGGCGGTGCTGTCGGCCGTCGCGCTGACGCCGTCTTCTAGGCTCAAGTCATGACGACCTATGTCTACTACCCGCGCGGCCTCGCAACCGGCGGGCCCGAGGCGCTGCACCAGCTCGTCGACTCGCTGCGGCGGCAGGATCAGCAGGCGTTCCTCGTGCCGATCCCCGGCACGGAAGCCTCGCCCCGGGTGGAGCGGTACGAGCGCTACGACGCCCCCGAGGCCGCTGCCGTCGACGACGCGGTCGGCAACATCGTCGTCGTGCCCGAGACGCAGGCGCTGCTGCTGAAGCCGCTGCGCAGGGCCCGCGGCTACGTGTGGTGGCTGTCGATCGACTACGCGCCCCGCTTCGTGATCGAGCGCGACACGACGTCGCTGCTGCCGATCGAGCGCACGCGCAACACCCGGTTCCCGCTGCTGCAGGTGCGCACCCTCAAGCGCGCCCTGCGCGGGCTCGTCACGGGCGAGGATCGCGTGCTGCGCGACTGCGGCCACCTGGCCCAGTCGCACTACGCCTGGAATCACGTGTTCGCGCACCTCGGGCGGCCCGGATCCATCCTGAGCGACCACACCCCCGTCACGCCGCTCGCCTCCGTGACGACCGAGGGGCGCATCCCCCGCGTCGCGTACAACCCGGCGAAGTCGCGGCCGATCATGGCCGAGTTCGCGAAGCGCTGGCCCGGCATCGAGCTGCTGCCGCTCGAGAACATGACGGGCGAGCAGGTCGCCTCGGCCCTCGCGACCTCGCTCGTGTACCTCGATCTCGGCGCGCACCCGGGCAAGGACCGCATGCCGCGCGAGGCGGCGGCCATGGGATCCGTGGTGCTGGTCGCGAACCGCGGCGCGGCCGCGAACGGCGTCGACGTGCCGATCCCGGCAGAACACAAGATCGATGTGCGGCCCGACATCGTTCAGAACGCGAAGCGCGCGCTCGACCGGGTGCTCGCGGATCCGGCCGCGGCCCTCGAGGCGCAGGCGAGCTACCGCGCGCGGATCCCCCGCGAGCGCGACGTCTTCGACGCCGAGGTGCGCCGCGTGTTCATCGAGGGGCTCGAAGGGTCCGACGGGGCGGTGCCGGCGGCGTAGGTTTGGTGGGCGGGCCGCTCCCGCGGAGATGAGCCGCATCTACGGAGCGAATCGCCGATCGGCTCCGCTGATGCGGCTCATCTCCGTACTTGCGGAAACCCGTGTTCACTTTTAGTCGATGTTCATTTATGCTGAACATCGGCAAAGAGTGAACATCGGAGGTGGGATGAACACCGATCTGGCCGGCGCACTGTCCCGGAGGCTCGGCGAGCTCGGCCTTCGACTCGACCCTTGGGATGTCGTGGCCGAGGCCGTCCCCGAGGCTCGAATCCCGACGAAACTCGCGCACAGCACCGCGTCCCGGCCGGTCCTCGTCGCCTACGTCCCTTCGATGACCTACCGAGAAGTGCGACAGACGAGCGGTGGCCCGATCACACCGGGCGAGCTGCTCATCGTCGGAGAGCGCGTCACCGAGCGCAGCGCGGAGCAGTTCCGACAGCTCGGCATGAACTACATCGACAGCGCAGGCAACGCATACGTCCGCTTCGGCGGCGTCCACATCGACGTGCGCGGTCGGCGGTCGAGCCCGTCTCGGACCGACAGATCCTCGCGCGCCCCGCGCGGGAGCACCAACCTCTTCAGCACGAAGCGCGCCCAGGTGATCTTCGCTCTGCTCGCGTGGGACGACGTGCTCGAGTCGACGTTCCGGGAAATCGCCGAAACGGCAGGCGTCGCCGTCGGTCAGGCGAAGCAGACGATCGACCTCCTCGAGGATCACCGGTACCTCCTCCCTCAGCGACGCTTCGCGCCCGGCGGCCGCGACATCCTTCTCGCCCAGTGGGTCGCGGCGTATCCGACGGGGCTCGGCGCCCCGAGCCGCGGATTCGGGTTCCGCGGAGAGTTCGCCGACCTGCACCCGACGTCGCTCGAGGTGCACGTGAGCGGCGAGGCCGCCGTGCCCGACCTGATCCGCCGCCCCACCACGTTCACCTTCTACGCGGATTTCGTGCCGTCAGAGCTCGTCCTCGCGAACCGCTGGCGGTCGGACGACGACTCGCCGAACATCTTCTACCGGCAGAAGTTCTGGACGCGGCCCGGCGACGAGCCGGGCCTGCACACCGCGCCGCAGCTGCTCGTCTACGCCGATCTCCTTGCCTCTGGCGAAAGCCGACAGCGCGAAGCTGCGGAAGCGATGGAGGAAGGCCTCCGTGTTCGACGTTGACGTCGCGAGGGCGGATCAGCGTCTGCTGGATGCCGCCTCGCTCGTGGTCGACGAGATCCTCGCGGTGACGGACATCGATCCGGCGTCGATCCTCCTCGTCGGCGCGACCTGCCGCGACGTCCTGCACTCCGCGCTCGGGCACGAGTTCGATGCGCGGGCGACCGACGACATCGACATCGGAGTCGCCCTCGACGACTGGCGGGCGATCACGCAGATCCACGAGAAGTTCAAGAGCGTGGTGACCAAGCGCAATGGAATTCGCTACAGGATCGCGGGAGCCATCAACGTCGACGTCATGCCGTTCGGCGGCATCGAGGATCCGTCGGGTCTCTCGCAACCGCCGGCGCGCGGCGAAGACCTCATCGTGTTCGGCTTCGCAGACGTCCTCTCCCACGCGATGCCGCTCCCGTTGCCGGGTGGCCGCACCATCCGGATCCCCCGGCCCGCCGGGTACGCGGCGTTGAAGCTGCGCTCGTGGATCGACCGCTCTCGCGTCGGGGAGTACAAGGACGCGGAGGACCTCGCGCTCGTCGCGTACTGGTATCAGGAGTCCCAGGAGATCCGCGATGAGCTGTGGGATCCCGAGCGCGGACTCGACCGCCTCGCCGGCGAGTTCGGGCTCGACGATCGGCTCGGCGCGATTGCGTTCCTCCGCCGCGATCTCATGGCGCAGCTGAGCCGCGCGGCGCAGAACGAGCTCGCGGATCTGATGGCGCCGCTCGAGGCTCAGGACTTCGCGGATCGTCTCGTGCTGCCGCCGCTGGCGCCGGCGAGGTTCGACGCGAGGGAGCGACGGGCGTACGCCGCGATCCTCAGTTCGCTGCGCGCGGATCTTCGTTCTTGATGAGCAGCGCGGTGTGAGGGTACGTCGCTGCGGAAGGAGAATCGCGCCAGACATCGCAAGAATCGCGGATCCGGTCCTTCCGAAGGCGAAACCTCCTTCCGAAGGATCGGCGTGCCCCGCTTTCTGATCGGCCCGAGACACAACGACGGAGATGAGCCGGATTCTCGGACACGACCCAGCGATCCGGTCCGCAGTTATAGCTCATTTCCGCGAATGTGGCTCACGGCCCGACGGCCTCAGTGCTTTCGGATGACGCGGCGCAGCTTGCGCATGCCGTGCTGCTCGGGCGGGAGGTCGTGCGTCAGCATCGCGTCGATGTCGCCCGCCGCGGCGGTGCGGGATCCCTGGATCCGCTTACGCTCTGCCCGGCCGTGCGTCGCCGCGAGGCGCAGTCCGCGGCGGAAGCCTGCCCAGGCGGGCTTCGCGGATCCGCTGAGCGTCGCCTTCGCGAGCATCATGCCGTACAGCAGCACGAACCGCGGCACGATCATGCGGCGCAGGCCCTTCGGCACGTTCTTCGTCACGAGGATCGGCAGGTTCTGGAAGTTCTGGCGCACGGTGAAGCCGGGGATGCGCCCGCTCGTCGCGCCGATCTTGTGGTGCGCGACAGCGGCCGGGTCGTAGACGATCGCGTGGTCGCGCAGCCGTGCGCGGAACCCGATGTCGATGTCTTCGAAGTAGGCGAAGAAGGTCTCGTCGAACAGGCCGATGTCGCGAAACAGGTCGGCGCGGAAGATCGAGGCCCCGCCCGAGGCCGAGAACACCGGGCCCTGTTCGGGCGCGTCGTGCGCGGGGCGACCGCGGAACCGCGGGAACGGCATGCCCCACGTCGAGATCGCATCACCCGCCGTGTCGATCGTGCCGTCGAGACCCGCGTCGTCGCTGCGGCGCACCAGCAGCCCCGTCGCGATAGACGCGCCGGTTCGCTCGAGCGCGGCGTCGAGCGCTTCGAGCCAGGTCGGTTCCGGCATGGCGTCGTTGTTGAGCAATGCGATCGCCTCGTAGTCTTCGGCGAGCGCCCGCCGGATCCCGACGTTCACCCCGCCCGCGAACCCGAGGTTCTCGGGCTCGGTGTGCAGGGTGAAGGATCCGCCCCGCTCGCGCAGGCGGGCGACGTCGTCGCCGGCGGATCCGTTGTCGATCACGAGCACGTCGAACGCGCCGTGCGTCTGGCCCTCGAGTGCGGTGAGGCAGTCGCGGGTGTCGTCGAGGCCGTTCCAGTTGAGCACCACCACGAGCGTGCGAATCATGCGTGCGCCTCCCGATCTGTTGTTCGTGTGCCCCGCGCGAGCAGAATCAGCACGACCTGCACCAGCAGCACCGAGGCCTCGGCGGCCGCCAGCCCCGCCGCTCCCCCGACGGCGCCGAGGTGCGCCGCGAGCAGCAGCGACGTGGGCACGCCCACGACGGCGCCGACCACAACGCTCGCGAAAACCCGGCGCGGCAGCCCCCAGGCGATCAGCACGTGTCGACCGGTGGCCGTCGACATCGACAGGCAGAACGTCGCGACGCCGAACAGCACGGCGGTCATCCGGTCGATCCCGACGCCGAACAGGGCCGTGGTCAGCCACGGTCCGACGAGCGCGAAGCCGGCGAATCCGACAACCCCGAGCCCCGCGTGCAGCACGAGCGCGCGCCTGACGCGCGCACCGAAGTGAGCCCGGTCGTCTTCGACCACCCATCCCTGCAGCGCGTTGCCCTGCGCCCCGACCACCGTCTGCCCCATGCGCCACAGCTTGTCGCCCGAGACGTACACGCCCGCCTGCGCCGTCGAGGCGCCGAGCGTCACGATCGACACCGCGAGCGCTGTGTATGCGCCGCTCACCACCTCGGTGCCGGCCGCCGACAGTTGGCGTCGGCCGAAACGGATCGACTCCCGCCACCCGGAGAGCAGTGCGCGCAGCGGCACGACCCGCCGCGCGTATCCGAACACGCCACCGAGGATCGCGACGATCAGCAGCACGGGGTACGTCCACACGAAGGCGGATCCGCCTGCCACCACCGCGACGCCCCCGAGGCCCGTCGCGACCGCGCGCGGCAGCAACTCGAAGCCGATCAGCGGCAACGGTGTGCCGAGGCCGATGAGGTACCAGCTCGACGTGAGCCCGCCGAGCGTGATCGCGACCGCCATGAGCGCCGCGTCGACCCCGGATCCGGCGGGCGCCAGCGCCCACGCCGCCGCCGCGCCCACGACGAGCGCGGGCGCCAGGATCAGCAGCCGCGCGCGCGTCCCGCGGGCGAACAGCTCGGCGCGCTCTTGCGGAGGCGCGAGCGCCACGAGAGTCGGCCCCTGCACGTTGAGGCCGAGCGCGACGGCGAGCGCGAGGAATCCGCCGACCGACTGCCCGACCGCGATCGCCACCCAGGCGTCGACGCCCGCCGCCCGCGCGAGCACCGGCAGCACGAGAAACGGGATCAGCGCCGAGAACGCCGGAATCGTCGAGAAGCTGAGCAGGCGACGGGTGAGCGACATCAGCCCGCCCAGTACCCGGCCGAGCGCATGCGGATCGACCGGCCGAGACCGATCGACCGGTCGATGCCCTCGGCGGGAATCTGCGGGCGGGCGACCCCCTTCGCCGCGCGCCACCCCTGGATCCGGCCGATGAGGGCCGACGCGTCGCGCTTCAGGATCAGGCGGCGCAGCACGACGAGCGTCTCGATCGCCAGGGCCATGGCGCCGTAGCGGGTGCCGAGGACCCCCCACGCGCGCAGCAGGTATCCGCGCCCGAAGCCCGCGAGACGGATCTGCCTCGGCGTTCCCTCGCCCGCCGACGCGCCGCCGATGTGCATGCCGCCCGGAGCATCGAGCGCGATCGTGTCGTAGCCGCCCGCGCGCAGGCGCAGCGCGAGGTCGAGCTCCTCGCCGTACATGAAGATGCCCTCGTCGAGCAGGCCGACCTCGTCGAGCGCGCGGCGACGGTACGCCGCGACCGCGCCGTACGGGCCGAGCACGAGCGGATCCGCGGGGTTCTGTCGCGCGAGCGGCGCACCGTGGAAGCGCACGAAGCCCGCACACGTCGGGTCGGCCGTGATGCCCTGCGAATCGATGAGCCCGTCGGGGCGCATGAGCAGCGGGCACACGCTCGCGACGTCGGCAGGCGCGGTCTCGAACGCGGCGGCGATGTCGGCCATGAGCGTCGGCTCGGCGATCACATCGCTGTTGACGAGCACGACGACGTCGCCGGATCCCTCGCGGATGCCGCGGTTGCACGTTGCCGCGAAGCCGCGGTTCGTCTCGTTGCGCAGCAGGGTGAGCTCGGGGAAGGCGGCGGCCACCCGATCCGCGGTGTCGTCGGGCCCGCAGTCATCGATGATGATGACGTTCACCGCGTAGGTCTGCGAGGCGAGAGCCTTCAGGCACGGCTCGACGTGCTCCCACCCGCCGTACACCGGCACGACAGCGTCGATCGTGAGCTGACGGGCGGCGGTGTCGGGCATGGCCCCATCCTATTCGCCGCCCCCTGGCGGCACCGGTGTTCCGCGCGCCCGCGCGCGTTCGGGGGAATGTCGGTTGTTCGTGGGAAGATGACCTGGTTCGCCACGGGAGGGTTTTCACGATATGGCTATGGCTCGACGCACACGCAACGTGACCATGCTGGTCGCCGGCCTCGTTCTCATCGCGCTGTCCGGGGGCATCATCGCCTACGCCGTGACTGCGAACCGTGATCCTGAGCCGGTCGCCGAGAGCCCCACGCCAACACCCACCCCCACGCCGACACCGACGCCGACCCCCACGCCGACGCCCGAGCCCGCCGACCTGCCGAACTCGACCGTGATGCACGCCGTGCTCAACGGCTGGACCGGCGCCGACTCGAAGGCCGTCGCCGACGTGATGCCGCAGATCGGCGAGGCCGTGACGGGCCGCAGCTCCGCATACATCGACGCGCCGCGCATCAAAGAGCCGGTGGCCGCGCTGAGCACCGAGGTGTCGGTCACCGCCGGCGAAGAGTACGTCGTCACCGCGCAGGTGCGCCAGGGCACGCACAGCCCGCACGAGGTCGCCGCCGAGATCACCGTCGGCGACACGAAGATCCCGTTCGGCGAGATCAACGCTGCGTGGACCGAGATCGAGGGTGAGTTCACGGCCCCCGAGGGGTCCGACACCGCCACCGTCGCGGTGCGGCTCTCCGATTCGGTCACGGCGCTCGGCGTCGACGACCTCGAGATCCGCCCGGCCTCGGGCGGAGACAACATCGTGCCGAACGCCTCGTTCGAAGACGTCTCGGGCGACTGGGGCATCATCAACGACGGCCTCATCCTGCGCGAGACGGGCGCGGCGATGGCCGTCTCGCTCGCCGACGGAGATGCCTCGTGGTCGGTCACCGCCGCGAGCGGCGACGAGGTCGCGAGCGGCACTGAGGCTGTCGAGAACGGCCTCGCGCGCATCGCGCTCGACGACGTCACGCAGGGCTTCTACACGTTCTCGGTGACCGACGCCGACGGCCGCCAGGTGTCGACCCCGTTCGGCGTCGTCGATTACGAGGGCACGAACATCACCGCCGACGACCGGTTCGGCGTCGCGACCCACGCCGACCAGACCTGGTACACGGATGCGGCCGACGCGATCCGCACGACCGGCATCGGCCTCGCACGAAACGACGTGCTGTGGGATCAGAACGAGAAGTCCCCCGGCCAGTACGCGTTCTCGCCGCACTACGTCGAGGAGTTCGGCAAGTTCTCGTCGCACGGCATCGACCTGCTCGGCATCGTCAACTACGGCAACCCGCTGTACGACGGGGGCAACACCCCGGCCTCCCCCGAGGCCGTCGACGCCTTCGGCCGGTACGCCGCCGAGATCGCGAAGAACTTCGACGTCGCGGGCCTCGAGGTGTTCAACGAGTTCAACCACGACCGGTTCCAGACCGGCTCCTGCGGATCGGCCCCCGAGTGCTACCCGCCGCTCGTGAAGGCGACCGAGAAGTACGTGGCCGAGGTCGACCCCGAGATTCCGATCGTGGCCGGCTCCACCGCCAACTACGACGGCGACTGGTTCCGCGGCCTCTGGGCCACGGGCGTCATCGAGAACGCCGACGCCATGAGCTTCCACCCCTACAACAAGTGGATCTACGACACCCCCGAGAGCCTCGCGGGCGTGATCAGCGAGTCGAACGACGACATGCAGTCGATCGGCGGCTCGAAGCTGCCGATCTGGATCACGGAGTTCGGGTGGACGACCGGCGCCGAGCTGGGCCAGCAGGTCTCGCCCACGGTGCAGGGCGAGCGCCTCGCGCGCGCCGAGCTCACGGCCTTCGCCTCGGGCGCCGAGAAGTACTTCTGGTACGACCTCGTCAACGACAGCACCGATCCGAACAACCACGAGGGCAACTTCGGAATGTTCGAGCAGCGCCGCGACGGCGTCGCCGCGCAGCCTCCCCGGCCCGCGGCGTTCGCCCAGGCCATGCTGATCAACGAGATCGGTGGGCGCGAGGCGACGGGTCACGCAGATGCCGGCGAGGGCGTGCAGACCGCGGTCTTCGGCGAGAATGAAGATGCGGTCACCGCGGCGTGGTCGTACGACGGCGAACGCACGGCGAGCATCGAGGCCTCCGGCCCGGTGATCGTGACCAGCATGTGGGGTTCGACAACGACCGTCGAGCCCGAGAACGGAAAGGTCGAGGTCGCGGTGGGCTCATCCCCCGTCTTCATCGAGGAAAAGTAAGTGACGAACCGAAACGATCCCACCGCGGGCCTCACGCGCAAGCAGATCCGCGAGCTGCGCGCGTCCAGCGAGGGCCAGCAGCCGGCCGACGCGCCGACCACCGCCCTGCCCATCGCCGACGACGCCCCGACCCCCGCGATGGGCATGCCGGCCCAGGCTTCCGGGCCCGCCGTACCGCCGCAGGATCCGCCGGCGTCGCAGGTCCCGTCTGGCGAGCAGCCGCCGAAGAAGCGCTGGACCAAGAAGCACACCAAGCGCACGATCGTCATCGCGATCATCGTGCTCGTGCTGTGCGGCCTGTGGCTCGGCATCCGCGCACTGATGGTCAAGGGCGACCTCGAGGCCGCCCAGCGCATCGTCACCCACGTGCAGGAAGAGCCCGACAGTCTGCGCGGCGCGATGCCCGTGCTCGGCGACTACGCGGGATCCGCGGCGAGCGTGCGGTGGGATCCGGTGTGGCGTGCGGCCGAGATCATCCCGTGGGCCGGCGCGAACCTCAAGGGCGTGCGCCTCGCGTCCGAGTCGCTCGACGTCGCCGTGAACGACCTCGCCGTGCCCGCGTTCGAAGCGATGGACGACGACGGCGACGGATCCGTTCTGCAGAAGATCCTGCCCGTGCTCGAAGACGTGCAGCCGCGCGTCGAGAGGCTCGCGGAGGGCCTCGACGGCGTCGCGCAGTCAGACTCCCTCATCGGCCCGGTGCGCTCGGGCGTCGACATGGTCAACGGCGTCATGCAGTCTGCGGCGCCCGCGATCGGTGTCGCGCCCGGACTGCTCGGTGCGGAGGGCGCGAAGAACTACCTGCTGGTGTTCATGAACAACGCCGAGTCGGTGGGCCTCGCCGGATCCGCCGCGTCGCAGACCCTCGTGCACGTCGACAACGGCAACCTCGAGATCACGGCGCAGGCCGGATCCGGGGAGTTCAACGAGGAGGGCGGCCCCGTCGACGTCGAGGTGCCGCAGAGTGCACTCGACCTCTACTCGAGCTTCCTCGTCGACCACGTCAATACGACGCCCAGCCGCCCCGATTTCCCGACGATGGCTGAGCTCACCTCCGCGTTCTGGAACCGCGACATCGGCGACCAGCAGATCGATGGAGTCGTGGCGATCGACCCGATCGCGCTCGGGTTCATCCTCGAGGCGACCGGCCCGATTAACATCGAGGCCACGGGCGACACGATGACGGCCGACAACGCCGTGCAGCTGCTGCTGAGCGACGTGTACGCGCGCTGGAACGCCTACGAGAGCCCCGAGATCGTCGACGCGTTCTTCGCGGGCGTCGCGGCGCAGGTCTTCGACAAGATTGCGACGGCCGACTTCAACATGATGGGCATGGTGTCCTCGCTCGGCCGCGGCATCGACCAGGGCTCGATCCTGTTCCACAGCTTCGACGACGAGACGCAGGAGTTCATCGCTGACGAGCGGGTCTCGGGCATCCTGCCCACCGACAACGAGGAGACGAGCACGGTCGGCGTGTATTTCCGTGACGAGTCGGCGTCGAAGATCGACTACTACATGCGGTCGAACATCGACGTGACGCAGACGTGCTCCGACGGCAGCACCTCATTCGACGTGGCGACGACGCTGCACCTCGACATCGACCAGGCGTCAGCTGACGCGCTGCCCGACTATGTCAAGAGCGGTACGCCAGGCTGGGGTTCGTCGCGCTTCCGCACGGCGGTCTACGTGTACGGCCCTCCAGGCACGACGCTCGATGAAGTCACGGTCGAGGGCCGCGAGGTCGAGATCAAGAGCCAGGACATCGACGACCTCGGTCGCCCCGTGGCGTTCGTCTGGACTTACCTGGCCCCGACCGAGCTCGCGACGGTGAATGCGACGTTCTCGGGCGACGGCGACTTCGGCCCGGCCGCGCTCTGGTCGACGCCGATGGTCAACGCCACCACGGGCACCGTCGCCGGCTGCGGCGAGTAGCGCAAACGCGGAAAGCGGGGCGTCGCGAGGCGCCCCGCTTCGTCGTTCCGACGCTATGCGCTCAGAACGGAAGCGTGCGCGTGGGAGCCGTAGGCGTGCGATCCACGCCGTGGCTATAGTTGTCGATCACGGCTGTCGCATCAGGATCCCGGTACCCGCGCTGTGCGGATCGCGAGCCGCTGCCGCGGTGCTCCGCCTCCCAACGGGCCCGAGCGAGCACCTTGCGGTCACGAGCATGCACCATCGCGCGGATGAACGCCGCCATGATCGTGCCGATCCAGGCACCGATCGAGTTCGAGACGATGTCGCGGACGTCGCTCACGCGATCGCCGAGGAACTCGCCCTGGGCCCATTCGATGCCCATGGAATACGCCGGCAGGATGAGCAGCGCGAGCCACCAGCCCCAGCCTGGCAGAGCGAGGCCCAGAAGGAACCCGAGCGGGATGAACATTCCGATGTTGGCGACGAACTCGAGCTCCATATAGCCGAAGCTCTCGGGCACGCCGACGCGGTGCAGCACGCTCAGCACGCGCTGGGCCACCGAGTTGACCCCGATCCCGTCGAGGCTCGGCGACAGCGTGACCCACATCACGAACACGAGGTAGATCACGAACAGCACCGTGGCGAGGCCGACGCGCAGGCGGCTGCGGGCGGGCTTGCGGTCGTCAGCGTACGTCATATGGCGAGGGTAACCGCTCACCCCTGTGAGCAGACGAAAAAGCGGGGCGGATTCCGAAGGATCCGCCCCGCTTTGTCAGCGAGACCGAAGGTCTTACTTGACGACCTTCGTCACCGTGCCGGCGCCGACCGTGCGGCCACCCTCACGGATCGCGAAGCCGAGGCCCTCTTCCATGGCGATGGGCTGGATGAGCTCCACCGTCATGTCGGTCGTGTCACCGGGCATGACCATCTCGGTGCCCTCAGGCAGCGAGATGACGCCGGTCACGTCGGTGGTGCGGAAGTAGAACTGCGGGCGGTAGTTCGTGTAGAACGGGTTGTGACGGCCACCCTCGTCCTTCGAGAGGATGTACGCGGTGCCCTCGAAGTTGGTGTGCGGCGTCACCGAACCCGGCTTCACGACGACCTGGCCGCGCTCGACGTCCTCGCGCTTCAGACCGCGAAGCAGCAGACCACAGTTCTCGCCGGCCCACGCCTCGTCGAGCTGCTTGTGGAACATCTCGATACCCGTGACCGTGGTCTTCTGGGTGTCGCGGATGCCGACGATCTCGACCTCGGAGTTGATCGCGAGGG
>Ga0308157_10004215_pt1 | contig 19415 bp, 15 predicted proteins | sample PhyBR1_FD_201035 | JGI IMG/M metagenome (GOLD analysis project Ga0308157, IMG submission 201035) | Phyllosphere microbial communities from UC Gill Tract Community Farm, Albany, California, United States - DLSLB.R1 | ecosystem: Host-associated > Plants > Phyllosphere > Unclassified | place: USA...
GCTCGATCAACTACGGCCTCAACGCCTACGCCAGCAACATCGTGCAGCCGCTGGCCGAAGCCTGCGAAGCGCATGGCCTGACCCCGCCGCGCATCATCACCGAGTGCGGCCGCGCGATGACCGCGCATCACGCGGTGCTGATCGCCAATGTGTCGGAAGTCGAACAGGCCGCCGAAGGCCGCGTGCCCGAAGCGCATGACGACGAGCCGGCGGCGATCCGTCACCTGCGCGAGATCCACGAAGAGCTCGACCAGCGCCCGGCGGTGGAACTGTTCCAGGAAGCCCAGCATTTCCATGCCGAAGGCTTGAGCGCCTATGCACTGGGCCAGATCGACCTGCCGCAGCGTGCGCGCATCGACGACCTGTTCTACGCCATCGCCAATGGCGTGCGTGCGCGCCTGAGCTATGACGAGAAGAGCCACCGCCCGGCGTTGGACGAATTGAATGACCGCCTGGTCGACAAGTACTTCGTCAACTTCAGCGTGTTCGAGTCGATCCCGGATGCATGGGCAATCGACCAGGTGTTCCCGATCGTGCCGATCGAGCGCTTGAACGAGCGCCCCGAGCGTCGCGGCGTGATCGCCGACATGACCTGCGATTCCGATGGCATGGTCAAGACCTACGTCGAGAACGAAAGCCTGGACAGCTCGCTGCCACTGCACGCCGTTCGCCATGGCGAGAGCTACCGCATCGGCTTCTTCCTGGTCGGTGCCTACCAGGAAATCCTCGGCGACATCCACAACCTGTTCGGCGATACCGACGCGGTGGAAGTCGTGGTGGAAGACGATGGCTACGTGATCACCCAGCAGCGTCGCGGTGACACCACCGACGTGATGCTGGATTATGTGGGCTACAGCCTGGCTGACCTGCGCACGGCCTACCGTGAGCGCGTGGCCGCCGCCGATCTGTCGGCCGAACGTGCCGCGGAGCTGGATGCCGCGCTGGAAGCGGGCCTGACCGGTTACACCTACCTGTCGGACGAACCGCTGGGCTGATCCAACAGCCCATGCAGGGAAACAGCGAACGCCGCGCAGGCCTGCCTGCGCGGCGTTTTCTTTGGCTGCGTGGTTTGGAGTGCGCTCAGGCCTGTGGCAGCTGCAGGCTTGCGCACAGGCCGTTGCCGGTATTTCGAAGGGTCAATCTGCCGCCATAGCTGTCGACGATGTCGCCGACAATCGCCAGCCCAAGCCCGCTGCTACCATCGCGTTCGTCCAGACGTACGCCACGTTGCAGCACCTGTTGCAGCGCTTCCTCGGCCAAGCCCGGGCCGTCGTCGATGATGTCGATCAGTACCTGCTGATTGTCTGCACGCGCCTGGACACGCACTTCATGCGTCGCCCAGCGGCCAGCGTTGTCGAGCAGGTTACCGAGCATTTCCTCGAGATCGGCTGCCGCGCCGGCAAAGCACAGCTGCGCATCGATGGCGTCGGCGACGAAGTGAATGCTGCGCTCGCCGTGCACACGCTGCATAAGCCGGCACAGCGATTGCACCGCAGGTGCCACCGCACTCCGCTGATGCCGGTCCGCGGCCATGCCAGCGGCCAGATAGCGATCAATGCTTGCCTGCATGCGCCGGCTTTGCTCGCGCAGGGTTTGCCGCCAGTGCTCGCCGCTGCCATCGGCTTCGGCATGCAGCACGCTCAACGGTGTCTTCAGCGCATGCGCCAGATCCTGCGCGCTGCTGCGCGCGCGGCTGACCATGCGCTGGTGGTGGGCCAGCAGGGCGTTGAGTTCATCGGCCAGCGGCGCTACTTCGCGCCCCAGCCCCTCGCTGCTGATCTGTGCGGCATCGCCATGACGTACCTGCTCCACACGCTTGCCAAGCGCGCGCAATGGACGCAGGCCGAACTGCACCTGGCTGACCAGCACCGCCAGCCACGCTGCGATCAATACCGCCATCGCCAGCGCCGAGCGCTGGCGGAAACGGGCGACATCGGCATCCAGCTGGCTGCGATCGCTGGCGACGGTGACCTGCAGTGGTGCTTTGCTGCGCGGCAAGCGTACCTGTTGGGTCAGGCCGCGCAGGGGTTGCTGCATCGGACCGCTGAAGTCCGCGCCGATTGCCTGGGTGGGAATCTTCGTAATCGGCGGCTGCAGGCTCTCGTCCCACAACGAGCGTGATTGCAGCAGCACCTGGCCATCGGTCGTGGCGATCTGCCAGTACGCGCCGGAGAACACCCGCTGGAAGCGGGCGTCGTTGGGTTCCTGGCGCAGCGTGAGCTTGCCGCTGGCGTCGATCTCGGCCTGCGCCAATACGGTCAGCAGATCCTGTTCCAGTTGTGTGTCCAGGTTGTCGCGCGCTGCCTGTTCGAACAAGCGCCCCAGCAGTACACCGGCCAGCACCGATACCAACACCAGGCCGAGACCGCCGGCGAGCAGCAGGCGCGCGCGCAGTGAAAGTGCCTTCATGCTGGTGCGACCAAACGCCAGCCCTGGCCGCGCACGGTCTGGATCATGTCCACGCCAAGCTTGCGCCGCAGCCGTCCCAGCAGCACATCCAGTGCATTGGAGTCGGGATCATGGCCACCGTCGAAGACCTGCTCGCCCAGTCGCTCGCGGCTGACGACGCTGCCGGGATGGTGGATGAAATAGCTGAGCAGGCGGAATTCCTGCGGACTCAGTGACAGTGGCTGTCCTTCCAGCAGGAAGCGCCCGGCGTTGATCTCCAGTTGCAGCGGCCCACAGCTCAGCTGCGCGCTCGCATGGCCGTTGCTGCGGCGGATCAGCGCCCGCAGCCGCAGGATCAGTTCATCGGCCTGGAAGGGTTTGGTCAGGTAGTCATCGGCACCGGCATCGAAGCCGGCCAGCTTGTCGTGCCAGCGCCCACGCGCGGTCAGCACCAGCACCGGGAAGTCGCGGCCATTGCCACGCCAGCGCTCGATCACGCTGAGCCCATCCAGCCCGGGCAGGCCGAGGTCGACGATGGCTGCCTGCAGCTCCTCGATCTGGCCGAGTTCTTCGGCCTCACGGCCATCGCTGACGTGGCTGACCACGTAGCCGGCCTGCTCCAGCAAGGGTTGCAGGCGGCTGGCCAGTTCAAGGTCATCTTCGGCCAACAGGATCCGCATCAATCGTCCAGTTCGGTCTTCAGCAAGGCGCCGCTGCGGGCATCATAGTCGAGCTCGATGACCACGCCGTCTGCACGCAGGATCTCCACTTCGTAGATGCCGTCGTCGAGTTCTACTTCCAGCAGCTTGCCGGGATGTCGCTGCAGGGCATCGCGCACGATGTTTTCCAGCGGCACGTAGCGGCCCTGCTTCAAGGCCTGGCGCGCGGTCTGCTGTGCGGCATCCTGGCCATGGGCGATGGCCAGCGGCGTGCCTGCCGTCAGCAAGGAAAGGCCAGCGAGGGCGACAAGGGTACGGTAGGAAAACATGGCGCTATTGATACCGCGCCTGGCTAACAATCGACTAACAGCGCTGGCTAGGGTGTTGTTAGACAGGCGGCGGAGACTGTTTGGGCCGGGCTGATCCGGCAGCACTCAAGGAACTCCCCCATGTTGAAGTCATTGTTCGCCACCGTCGCCATCGCCGCGGCATTGAGCACCAGCGCCCATGCACAGACCAAGTCGCTGGGCATGGCCGAGGTCGAGCAGAAGCTGCGTGCCGCCGGCTATACCCAGATCCACGAGATCGAGAAGGACGACGGCTTGTGGGAAGCCGATGTCGCGCGCGCCGATGGCCGCTTCGCTGAAGTGTGGGTGGACCCGGCGACCGGAGAGATCTTCGATGAACACGATGGTCGCACCCTGCTGGGCAGCGAGCAGATCCTGGCCCGTGCCGGCGCTGCTGGCCTGCGCGAGATCCACTCGCTGGAACGTGATGGCGCCACCTGGAAGCTGGAAGCCCGTAACGCCCGCAACCAGCGCGTTGAAGTCCGCATGAGCGGCATCGATGGCCGCATCCTGCACAGCGAGCGCGACGGCTGGCTGGACTGAGTTGCCGCGAAGGCGCAGCCAAAGGCTGCGCTTCGTGCGATCAGGCGTTGCGTGCGACCTGGAAGCCCGCAAACGACTGACTTACCGGCATCAACTCGATGCGGTTGACGTTGAGGTGCGCGGGCAGCGTCGCTACCCAGAAAATCTGTTCGGCGATGTCTTCGGCAGTCATCGGGCTGGCGCCGCCGTACAGCTGATCGGATGCGGCCTGGTTGCCGTGCGTACGCACCAGGGTGAATTCGGTTTCAGCCATGCCCGGCTCGATTGCGGTCACGCGTACGCCAGTGCCGTGCAGGTCCGAGCGCAGCCCCAGCGAGAACTGACTGACGAAGGCCTTGGTGCCGCCATAGGCATTGCCGCCCGGATACGGGTAGAGCGCGGCGGTGGAGCTGATGTTGATGATCGCGCCACGACGCTCTACGAGTTTCGGCAGCAGGTGATGGGTCAGCGTCACCAGCGCGGTGATGTTGGTGTCGATCATGGTGCGCCAGTCTTCCAGGCTGGCGTGCTGGGCAGCAGCGGTGCCCTGGGCGAGGCCTGCGTTGTTGACCAACAGGTCGATGTCGCGGAAGGCAGGCGGCAATGTGGCGAGTGCGGCCTCCATTGCGGCGGCATCGCGGATGTCGAAGGCGGCGGCGTGGATCTTGTCGGTACCGAATTCTTCAACCAGCGGCTGCAGGCGCTCGGCACGACGACCGGTGGCGATCACTTTCCAACCAGCCGCAGCAAAGCGGCGGACGGCGGCGGCGCCGAATCCGGAGGTGGCGCCGGTGATCAGGGCGGTCTTGGACATTGCGGAATCCTTGGGGCAGGGGATTTCGATTTTCGCACTTTGCGGCTGTTGGGGGTGTGGGAAGGTGGGGCCGACGGCACACGCAATAGCCAAAGCTAAAGCTAAAGCGCCCCCTCATCCCAACCCTTCTCCCGCAGGCGGGAGAAGGGCTAAAGCCACAGCTCCAGCCCCCTCCCTTGCGCCGCAGGCGCAGGGGAGGGTTGGGGAGGGGGCTCTTCGCAGCAAAATCACCGGCGCAAGAGAAACCAGCTCTCGAGCAAAAGCGCACTCAAAGCCCCAAGTGCCTGCACGTACCGGGGCTACACCGGCACCAACAAAAAGCCCCAACATCAAAGCGATGTCAGGGCCTGAATGATCGAGAAGCTCTTCGATCGATCTGTCAGTCGCAACAGCCCCCTTGAGTCAAGGGGCGCGCTGACAGGCGCAGGGTTTTGGATGTAACGGGCATGGGGCCCAAAGTCTGCAAAGCAAATTCTGGGGTAACACCGCTTTCAGCAGTGTTACTGCGCCTTGATCGCCATCGCCTGCAGGCCGGTGCCGTTGAGCTTGGCTTTGGCCTCGGCCAGTTCCCCGGCTGTGCCATACGGGCCCATGCGCACGCGGTACACCGTGTTGCCGTTGATCTGTGCCGACTCCACGCGCGCTGCCAGTCCCATCATGGCCAGCTTCGCCTTGGTGGCTTCTGCATCGCCGGAAGCACCGAACGCGCCTGCCTGCAGGATGTAGCGCACGTTGTCGGACGCCGCGGCTGCGGCAGTGGCAACGGCCGGTGTGGGCGTCGGCCTGGGCGTCGTTGCAGTCGGTGCCGGGGCGGTAGTGGCCACCTGCGCCGGGCGCGCCGTCGTTTCACTGATCGGTGCTGGTTGGCGAACAGTCTCGCTCACCGGTGCGGGCAACGGGCGGCCTTCCAGTGCTGCCTGGGCACGCTGGGCCTCGGTCGGCGGCGTAGCGGGCGTGGCGGCGGTTGCGGTTGCCGCCGCTGCGCGTGCGGCCGCTGCACGGCGTTGCTCCTCGGCCTTGGCGCTGGCGGCCAGCTCCGCATCCGACATCTGCACCTCGGTGCCCGGAAGCAGGGTGTAGAAGTCGTATTGAGTGGCTGGCTTGTCCTCGGGCTTGGCGCCGCTCGGAGTGGCTGGCTTGTTCGTCTGGATGCCGGCATCCACGTCTGCATCGACGACCGGTGCCGGTTGTGCATCCGGGTTGGGTTGCGGGCCTACACGCAGGAAACCGTCACCGTCCTTCTTGAACAGGTTGGGCGCCGCCAGGAACACCACTGCCGCAATCGCCACGCCGGCAACCAGCCACACCCAGCCGGGCGTGCCATTGTCGTTGTTGCGCCGGGCCTGGGTTTTGCCGCGTCGTGCTGCCATGTCTACTGCGTCTCCAGGTGTTTACATCTTTTCCGGGGCACTGACGCCCAGGATGCTCAGGCCATTGGCCAGGGTCTGCCGTGCGGCGCTGGCCAGGGCCAGCTTGGCATTGCGCTCGGCGGCATCATCCACCAGTACCGGTGTGCCGTGATACCACGTGTGGAAAGCGTGTGCCAATTCACGCAGATACTGCGCGATCTGGTGCGGTTCCAGCGCGATGCCGGCCGCTTCCACCACTTCCGGGTAACGCGAGATTTCGTTCATCAACTCCAGCGAGGCGTCGTCGCCAAGACGCGACAATGCGGCCAGCCCTTCGGCCTGCTTGTAGTCCAGGCCCTTCTCCTGGGCCTGGCGCAGCAGCGAGCAGACGCGGGCATGCGCGTACTGCACGTAGAACACCGGGTTGTCGCTGCTCTGCTGGCGGGCCAGGTCGATGTCGAAGGTCAGCTGCGAATCGGGCTTGCGCGCGATCAGGAACCAGCGCACCGCATCGCTGCCCACTTCCTCGATCAGGTCGCGCAGGGTCAGGTAGCTGCCGGCACGCTTGGACAGCTTCACTTCCTCGCCGCCGCGCATCACCGTCACCATCTGGTGCAGCACGTATTCCGGCCAGCCCTTGGGAATGCCGAGGTCCAGCGCCTGCAGGCCGGCGCGCACGCGTGCCAGCGAGCCATGGTGGTCGGCACCGAGCTCGGTGATGGCGCGCTCGTAACCGCGCTGCCACTTGCTCAGGTGATAGGCCACGTCCGGCAGGAAGTAGGTGAAGGTGCCGTCGGACTTGCGCATCACGCGGTCCTTGTCGTCACCAAATTCGGTGGAGCGCAGCCACAGTGCGCCGCCTTCCTCGTAGGTATGGCCGGAGCTGATCAGCTGCTGCACGGTTTCGGCAACCTTGCCGTCCTTGTACAGCGAGCTTTCCAGGAAGTAGATGTCGAAATCAACGCCGAATGCAGCCAGGTCCAGGTTCTGCTCGTTGCGCAGGTAGGCAACGGCAAAGCGCCGGACTTCTTCCAGGTTCTCTGCATCCTTGGCGCCAACGATCTGGCTGCCTTCCAGGTCCACGGTCTGGCCCAGCAGGTAGGCCTTGGCCACGTCGCCGATGTATTCGCCGTTGTAGGCCTCGCTCGGCCACTGTTCGTCGCCCGGCTTGAAGCCGCGCGCACGCGCCTGCACCGACTTGGCGAGGTTTTCGATCTGCACGCCGGCGTCGTTGTAGTAGAACTCGCGCTTGGCGTTCCAGCCGTTGGCTTCCAGCACGCGGGCGATGCAGTCACCGATCGCGCCTGCGCGGCCGTGGCCGACATGCAGCGGTCCGGTCGGGTTGGCCGACACGTACTCGACGCCGACGCTGCGGCCGTTGCCACTCAGGTTGCGGCCGTAGTCCTCAGCCTCCTTGAGCACGCTGACCACTTCGCGCTGGTAAGCCACCGGCGAGAGTTTAAAGTTGATGAAGCCAGGGCCGGCGATCTCGACATTGACGATGTCGTCGCTGACCGGCAACGCGGCAACCAGCGCCTGCGCGACGGCGCGCGGATTGCTGCGCGCGGCCTTGGCCAGCAGCATGGCGGCATTGGTGGCGAAATCACCGTGTTCGCGGGTCTTGGGTCGCTCGACCACGAAATCCGGCGGCAGGGTGTCGGCAGGCAAAGTGCCGTTGGCGCGCAAGGCTTCGATGCCTTGGCCGATGAGGGCGCGGAGTTGGGGTTTCACGTGACTGTTCTGCTTGAAGCGCGGAACTGACCATTTTACCTGACCTGCGGCGCGGCCGCCCCAAGGATCGCCGGCGGGGGGTCAGCAATGTCAACGAAAGTGTAAAGCCGGTTCAGACCCAGCCGCGGGCAGCCAGTGACACCGGCGGCCCGTCGCCCACCACGAAATGGTCCAGCAGGCGGATGTCCACCAGCCCCAGGGCCTGCCGCAGGCGCTCGGTGATGGCCCGGTCCGCTGCCGATGGTTCCGGGTTGCCCGAGGGGTGGTTATGCCCAAGGATCACGGCTGCAGCGTTATGTACCAAGGCCTGGCGTACCACTTCACGCGGATGGACCTCGGCGCTGTCGACGGTGCCGGTGGAGAGTTCCTCGAAGGCCAAGGCCCGGTGGCGGTTGTCCAGGAACAACACCGCGAATACCTCCTGCGGGCGGTGCCGCAGCCGCTGGGCGAAGTAGCGCCCGGCCGCGGCGGGGTCGGTGAGTGCCTCACCGCGCTCCAGTCCCGCCGCCAGGTGACGTCGGCCAAGTTCCAGCGCGGCGCTGAGCTGGCAGGCGCGGGCAGGGCCGAGACCTGGCAGCTTCACCAACTGCGCCGGGCTGCGGTCCAGCAGCGCCCGCAGTGGTCCGTGGCTGTTCAGCAACTCGCGGGCCGTCTGCACCGCATCGCGTCCGCGCAGCCCCGAGCCGAGGAAAATCGCCAGCAGTTCGGCGTCGGAGAGAGAGCCCACGCCACGGCCCAGCAGTTTCTCCCGAGGGCGTTCCGTCGCTGGCCAATGACGAATATGCATGTGTCGCAGATTCAATGTCATCAGCAAAAAACAGCATCGGCCGTAACAAACCCTTCGGTTAAGCTAACCGTTCTTCTGTACCTAGGAATTTCTCCCCGTGACCAGCGTTTCCCCCACTTCCCGACCTTTGGAAGGACAGAAGCTGCTGCTATGCGTAGGCGGTGGCATTGCCGCGTACAAGTCGCTGGAGCTGGTGCGCCGGCTGCGTGACGCCGGTGCCACCGTGCAGGTGGCGATGACTGCGGGTGCGCAGCAGTTCGTCACTCCATTGAGCTTCCAGGCGTTGTCCGGCCATCCAACCCGGACCACGCTGTGGGACAGCGCCGCTGAGCAGGCCATGGGCCATATCGAACTGGCGCGCTGGGCCGACCACATCGTCATCGCCCCGGCCACCGCGGATCTGTTGGCACGGCTGGCACATGGCAACGCCGACGATCTGGTGACCACGCTCTGCCTTGCCAGTACCGCACCGCTGACCGTCTGCCCGGCAATGAACCATCGCATGTGGCTGCACCCGGCGACCCAGGCCAACATCGGCGTGCTGCGTGAACGCGGCGTGCAGGTGGTCGGGCCGGAGGACGGTCCGCTGGCCGAGGGCGAATCCGGCCCCGGCCGGGTCAGTGAAGCACCGTCCATCATTGCGGCGCTTGCCGGCAATCTGGCGCCGCAGGCTCCGGCCAAGCTCGGCAGGTTGAGCGGCATGCGCGTGCTGATCAGCGCCGGCCCCACCTATGAAGACCTGGACCCGGTCCGTTATGTCGGCAACCGCTCCAGCGGCAAGATGGGCTATGCACTGGCCGCGGCTGCCGCTCGCCAGGGCGCGCAGGTGGTGCTGGTCAGTGGCCCGGTGCAGTTGCCGACGCCAGCTGGCGTGCAGCGCATCGACGTTCGGTCGGCCGCGCAGATGCGCGACGCCGTGCTGGGCGCGTTGCCCGCCGATATCTACATCGGTGCTGCCGCTGTAGCCGACTACACGCCGCGCCAGGTCTCGCCGCAGAAGTTGAAGAAGACCGCCGGCACCCAGACGCTGACGTTGGAGCTGGTGCGCACCGCCGACATCCTGGCCGAAGTGGCCGTGCACGAGCAGGCATTGAAGCTGGTGGTGGGTTTTGCCGCGGAAACTCACGACGTGGAGAAGTACGCGCGTGGCAAGCTGGCCGACAAGCACCTGGACCTGATCATCGCCAATCAGGTCGGCATTGCCGGCAATGGCTTCGAGAGCGACCAGAATGCAGCCGTGGCGTACTGGAATGGCGGTCTGCGCGAATTCCCGGGCACCGCCAAGACGCAGCTGGCCGAGCAGCTGCTGCAGTTGATTGAAGAGAGGTTGGACGCATGAGCAACGAAACCCCATTGCAGCCGCTGCAGGTAAAACTGCTTGACCCCCGCTTCGGCGACAGCTGGCCGCTGCCGGCCTATGCCACCGAGGCCAGCGCCGGCATGGACCTGCGCGCTGCCACCGAGGTTCCGTTGACGCTGGCGCCGGGCGATGCCGCACTGCTCCCCAGTGGTATCGCGATCCACGTGGCAGACCCAGGCTTGTGCGCGGTGGTTCTGCCGCGTTCCGGGCTAGGGCATCGCCACGGTATCGTGTTGGGAAATGGCACGGGCCTGATCGACGCCGATTACCAGGGACCGCTGCTGATCAGCGTCTGGAACCGCGGACGCGAGCCATTCACGATCGAACCGGGCGACCGTATCGCCCAGTTGGTGGTGCTGCCGATTGCACGCGTGGCATTGCAGGTAGTGGATACTTTCATCGACAGTGCGCGTGGAACGGGTGGATTCGGCCACACCGGGGTGCGCTGACAGGGGGAAACGCACGATGAGCCAAGGGAATGAGAGCGGGCGGCCACGCCACACAACGGGTCGTACAACGCCGCTGCTGGCGGTACTGCTGCTGTTGTTGGCTGGCTGGTTCGGCTGGAGTGCCGTGGAGCAGTGGCTGCAGTCCGACACCAGCACGCGGCTGGAAGCGTCCCGTGACCAGGCGGTCGGCGAGGTGCAGAAGGCCGTTTCCGTACAGATCGCCCAGTTCAACAAACAGCTCGCATTGGAGCCGGTGAAGGCCGCGCTGGCCAGTGGTGATGCCAATGCTGCAGCGTTGGCACTGCGCGAGAAGTGGAACGGCGTGGAAGACGCGCAGGTACTGGATGCCACGCTGAACGAGGCCTATGCCGACCCGGCAACCTTTGGCTATGCACGTCTGGCATTGCTGGAAAAGGCTTTGTCGGTTGGCAAACCGGTGGCCATGGTGGTGCGTGATGGCGGCAGCCCGCGGCTTGGGCTGGCGGCGCCGGTACAGCTGCAGGACCGCATCGCGGTCGCCTACATCCGCCAACCGCTGATGCGGCTGACCTCGGTTTTCGATGCGATCGATACCCCTGGCAGTGCCTTCCTGGGGCTGCGGCAAGGCAATTTCACCATTCTTGAGAAAGGCAACGAGGACCTCGGCAGTGGTGCCGATGCACTGGCACGGCCAGTCGGGGACACCGGTTTGCGGGTGGTGGCCGAGCTGCCGGACGAAGCTTCCGGGGCCCTGGGCCTGGGCATGATCGCCAGTGTGGTGGTGGCGGTGCTGCTGTTGGCCACGGCGCTGTTGCTGCTGTTGGGGCGCAAGCGCTTGAGCCTGCCGGTGCTGCGCAAGCAGCCGGTGGAAGATGCCGGCACTGGCCTTACCCTGCAGGAATCACTGGCACAGGATCCGCTGCCCCGCAGCGATGCCAGCCCCGCTACGGGCGAGGACGCGCCAGCAAGGCCTGAACCCGGTGCCGAGACCGTTGCGGCGGGAATCTTCCGTGCCTACGACATCCGTGGCGTGGTTGGGCCAGAGTTGAATGCGACCGTCGCCAGCCTCATCGGCCAGGCGATCGGCAGCGAGATGCAGGCGCAGGGGCTGCGTGACGTGGTGGTGGGCCGGGACGGCCGCCTGTCCGGGCCCGAGCTTGGCAATGCCTTGATCGAAGGCCTGCGCCGCGCCGGCTGCAACGTGATGGATATCGGCATGGCACCGACCCCGGTCGTGTACTTCGCCAGCTACCACCTGCGTGCGGGCAGCTGTGTCGCGGTCACCGGCAGCCACAACCCGCCGGACTACAACGGGTTCAAGATCGTCATTGGCGGCGAGACCCTGTCCGGCGATGCCATCACGGCGCTGTACCAGCGCATCCAGGAGGGCCGCCTGCAACGCGCCGACACGCTCGGTGAACTGCAGCAGCGCGAGGTCATCAACGACTATGTGCAGCGCATCGCCGATGACGTGCAGTTGGATCGCCCGTTGAAGGTCGTGGTTGACGCCGGCAATGGCGTGGCCGGCGCGGTGGCACCGCAGTTGCTGGAAGCCATCGGTGCCGATGTCATTCCGCTGTATTGCGAGGTGGATGGAAACTTCCCCAACCACCACCCGGACCCCAGCGATCCGGAGAACCTCGAAGACCTGGCGCAGATGGTCAAGCGCTTCGATGCCGACCTCGGTGTGGCCTTCGACGGTGATGGTGATCGACTTGGCGTGGTGACCAAGGAAGGCAACGTGATCTTCGCGGACCGGCTGTTGATGCTGTTCGCCGCCGACGTGCTGATGCGCAACCCGGGCGCGATGGTCCTTTACGACGTCAAGTGCACGGGCAAGTTGTCCGACTACATCCTGCGCAATGGCGGCAGCCCGATGATGTGGAAGACCGGGCATTCGCTGATGAAGGCGAAGATGCGCGAGACCGATGCGGAACTGGCCGGCGAGATGAGCGGCCACTTCTTCTTCAAGGAGCGCTGGTATGGCTTCGATGACGGCCTGTATGCCGCGGCGCGCCTGCTGGAAATCCTCGCACAGCGCGATGAAGAGCCCTCCGATGTACTGAACGAGTTGCCCGATGCGGTGTCCACGCCGGAGTTGAAGGTGGCGGTTGAAGAGGGCACCCAGCACGCGCAGGTGGCCTTGATCGTTGCCGCGGCCCAGGTGGAAGAGTCGCCGTTCGCGGCTGCACGCATTTCCACGATCGACGGGCTGCGTGCCGACTTCAGTGATGGTTGGGGCCTGGTGCGCGCGTCGAATACGACACCGGTGCTGGTACTGCGTTTCGAAGCCAATGATGAAGTGGCGCTGGAGCGGATCAAGGGCGTGTTCCGCGACCAGTTGCTGCAGGTGTTGCCGGCGGGGACTGAACTCGGGTTCTGATGATTGGCGGCGCTGTTGTGCAAGAGCCGTCCACGCATCGCGTGGGCGGCTTTTTGTTTTCTGGACGCCCGGCTTTCGCCAGCTGCATTCTTGCGTAGCTGGTTTTGTTGAAGGGCTTTGGATTGCCGCGAGAAGCACCCCTCCCCAACCCTCCCTTTGGCTATGCCAAAGGGAGGGGGTGTAGTGCGCGCAGCCTGTCAGATCGAAGCGCAGCCGCCTGTCTCCCTCCCTTTGGCATAGCCAAGGGGAGGGTTGGGGAGGGGTTGCCGTTGCCTCTGCTTCTGCTTCTGCCAGCGCGGGTTTGTGGGAGCGGCGTCAGCCGCGAAGCCATTGCAGCTTCAGTGCAGAAAAGGTCTGCGATCTCAGATCAGCCAACAGCTGTTGTTTCACCAGTTTCGCGGCTGACGTCGCTCCCACAACCACCACAATGCTCACGTCCCACCAAACCGCAAACCAACCCCGGGTTCGGTGAACAGGTAACGCGACTCCAAAGCCGAATCGCCGAGCTTGTGTCGCAACCGCCCCACCAGGATGCGCAGGTAATGGGTGTCATGCCGATGCGTCGGTCCCCAGATCTCCTGCAGGATCTGCGGCTGGGTCACCACCCGTCCGGCATTGCGCAGCAGCAAGGCCAGCAACGCGTACTCCTTGCGGGTCAGGGCAATCGCCTCGCCATCGACGCGCACATCGCGGCGCGACAGGTCGATATGCAGGCGGCCATCATCGAACACCGGCACCTGGCCTTCGCTGTCGGTGCTGCGACTGCGCAGCAGCGCTCGCACCCGCGCCATCAATTCCTGGGTGCCGAATGGCTTGGTCACGTAGTCGTTGGCGCCGTTGTCCAGAGCGCGAACTTTTTCTGCTTCGCCGGCGCGCACGCTGAGCATGATCACTGGCACCTGGCTCCATTGCCGCAGCTCGGCCAGCACGTCATGGCCTTCCATGTCGGGCAGGCCGATATCCAGTACCACCAGATCGGCGCCATCCTCGGCCAGCCGCTGCAGGCCTTCGGCGCCGTTGGCGGCCTGGCTGACCGCATACCCCTGCGCGCGCAGGGAAATATCCAGGAAACGCCGGATCTGCACTTCGTCATCGACCACCAGCACGCGCGGCGGCGGAATGGCCGGCGTTTCAGCCGTCATCGCGCGGGCTCTCGGGGTGTGGCTGGAGCAGCGGCAGGGTCATGCGTATCAGCGTACCGCGTCCGTCGCGCCCCGGCAGCGCTTCGACGCTGCCGCCGTGCGCGCCGATCATGCCCTGGCAGATGGTCAGGCCCAGTCCGGTACCCTGATGGCCACGGTCGCCGCGCTCCACGCTGTAGAACATATCGAAGATGCGCGAGCGCTCGGCATCGGGAATGCCGGGGCCGGCGTCGATCACCTCGATGCGTAGTTCGTTGGACTGCTGACGCGCACGCACCTCCACCGGCACGCCGGGTGGCGAGAACTTGGCGGCGTTCTCCATCACGTTGAACACTGCCTGCTCGACCAGTGCCGGGTGTACCCAGATCGGTGCCATGTCGGCCGGTATATCCAACTGCAGGTGCACGTCCGGTTGGTAGCGCTGCAGGCGGCGTGCGGCCGAGCCGATCAGCTCGTCCACGCCGATCCAGTCACGGTTGAGCTTGAGCCCGTCGTGCCCGAGCCGGGTCATGTCGAGCAGGTTCTGGATGTAGCGGTCCAGCCGCTCGCCCTCGACGACGATGGTGTCGAGCAGGGCGCGGCGGTCGCTGGCGTCCATCGCATCTGCATAGTTGGACAGGCTGTCGGCCGAGCCGATCATCGCTGCCAGCGGTGAGCGCAGGTCGTGCGAGACCGAGGACAACAGGGCCGAGCGCAGGCGCTCGGTTTCATTGTGCAGATGTGCGGTTTCCAGATCGGCCACCAGCCGTGTGCGCAATGCGGCCTGGGCGATGTCGTCGGCCATCGCTTGCACCAGCTGGCGTTGTTCCGGGGCCAGCCGTGGATGTGGATGGTCAAAGTGCAGGCCGGCCACGCCGATCGCGCGAGCATCGCCATCGAGCAAGGGCAGGAACCACCAGCCTGCGCCGGCCAACGTATCGGTGAAGCGACCGGCCGCTTGTCCATGACGCAGCGCCCAATCAGCGGCGGCAAGATCGGTATCGCCCGGTGCAGCCGTGCCACTGGTGCTGGTGTCATCACCCAACCGCACCCACGCCGGTGCATCCAGTGCCTGTTCCAACGCCACCCGGCCAGCATGCGCGACTTGGGCGTTGTCAGTGGCACCGACAAGCTGCCGGCCCAAGGTCTGCCGCACATTGGCATGGCGATTTGCTGCACGCAGCGCCACCACCTGCATGCGCAGGCGCGATGCCAAACGACCGGCAACCAGTGCGGCGGCGAGGAACAGGAAGACGGTGATCACGCCTTGCCGCGCGCTGATCGCAAAGGTGAAGCGCGGCGCGATGAAGAAGAAGTTGTAGGCGAGGAAGCACAACGTCGCTGCCAGCACCGCTGCACTCATGCGGGTGCGCGCGGCCACCAGCACCACCGCGACGATGAACACCATCGCCAGATCGCTCAGGCCTATCCAGTGTTCGCCCAGCCATGCGGCGAAGCAGGCACAGGCGGTGGCCAACACCGCCGTCATCGTATCCTTGCCCCAGTTGTCTGGTGTCAGTGACAAGCCGAAGCGGCGCGCGTTGGCACGTGCCTGCGGGGTGCTGATGATGGTGATTTCGTAGTGCGCGCCGCGCTGGATCAGCTGCTGGGTCAAGGTCTGGTTGAACAGCCGCGCCAGCGGTCGCTCGCGGGTTCGGCCAAGTACCAATGACGACACTGCGTTGTGCGCGGCGTAGTCGAGCAGCGCATCGGCAATGCCTGGCCCATGCAGCAGTTCGGCATCACCGCCCAACCGTCGCGCCAGTGCGAATGCATCATCGATCTCGCGACGGGTGGCTTCATCATGGCGACGGTGTTGCACGGTCACCACCGTCCACGGCGCATCGCGGCGCTCGGCGATCCGCCGCGCCACCCGCACCAGGTATTCGCTCTGGCCGCCGCCATCGATGGCGACCACAACCCGCCGCCGCAACGGCAGATTGCCTTCGCCGCGTGCGGCGCGGGTTTCGCGCAGGCTGCTGTCGACGCGGTCGGCGGCTTCCTGCATCGCCAGTTCGCGCAGGGCGGTGAGGTTGGCCGGCGAGAAGAACGCCTGCAATGCCTGCGCCGCCTGCTCGGGCACGTAGATCTTGCCCTGCTGCAGGCGTTCGATCAGCTCGCGCGGTGGCAGGTCGACCAGCACGATGTCGTGCAGGCGGTCGAACACCACGTCGGGTACGGTCTCGCTGACGCGCACGCCGGTGATGCGCATCACCACATCGTTGAGGCTTTCCAGATGCTGGATGTTGATCGTGGTCCACACGTCGATACCGGCATCCAGCAGCTCCATCACGTCCTGCCAGCGGCGCTCGTGGCGGCTACCGGGGGCGTTGCGATGGGCCAGCTCATCGACCAGCACCAGCGCCGGCTTGCGCGCCAGCACCGCATCCAGGTCCATCTCATGCAGCTGATGGCCGTGGTACTCCAGCGTGCTCATCGCGATGCGCGGCAGGCCATCGAGCAGGGCAGCGGTATCGTTGCGGCCGTGGGTTTCAACCACGGCCGCCACCACATCCACCCCGCGCCGCAGTTGTTCCTGGGCGCGGGTGAGCATGCTGAAGGTCTTGCCCACGCCCGGCGCGGCGCCGAGGAAGACAGTCAGCTTGCCGCCGGCATCGCGTTGCAGGGCCTCGGCCAAGGCATCGGCCTGGCGGCTACGGGAGTCGTTCATGGCTGCGATTGTGCGCTGTTGCAGGCGCGGCCTGCATCAGGGCGCATGAGCGGCCTGATCCAAGGCCCGGTTGAGGGCAATCACGTTGATGCGTGGCTGCCCGAACACGCCCCATTGGTGGTCCTGCAGCTGTGCATCAACCAGCGCCTGCACTTGTGCGGGCTGCAAGCCACGCGCAGCGGCCACGCGCGCCACCTGCACCTGCACCGCAGCCGGTGAGAGCTCCGGGTCCAAGCCGCTGGCCGACTGCGTGACCAGATCGCCCGGCACGGTGGCCGGATCGATCTTCTCGCGTGCTGCGGCAACAGCAGTGGCTTCGCTGACGCGCTTGACCAGGTCCGGGTTGCTGCGCGCCATATTGCTGCCGGCCGCGGCCATCGGGTCGTAGTTGGCCGCTGAAGGACGGGTCTGAAAATAGCCGTCGCCAGTGAATGGCTGCGCAAGATACAGCGAGCCACGCACCTGTCCGTCGGCATCGCGGATCAGGCTGCCGTCGGCTTTTGCCGGAAACAGCGAGCCGGAGATGCCGGTCGCAAGCACCGCATAGACCAGGCCGGTGCCGAGCAGGCCGAACAGTGACAGACCAATGGCCGGCCGCCACAGCGGGTTGCCGGAACGACGGGAGGGGGTGTTGGAGGTGTTCATGCGCCAAATACCAGAGCAAGCAGAAGGTCGATGGCCTTGATGGCCGCAAATGGCAGCAACACGCCGCCCAAGCCGTACACCAGCATGTTCCGCCGCAGCAGCGCAGTGGCCGTGGCTGGACGGAAGCGCACGCCGCGCAGGGCCAGCGGAATCAGGGCCGGGATCACCAAGGCATTGAAGATCAGCGCCGCCAGCACCGCATTGCGCGGGCTCGACAGCTGCATCACATTCAAGGCTGCCATCGACGGAATACTGGCGGCGAACAGTGCTGGCAGGATCGCGAAGTACTTGGAGACGTCATTGGCCAGCGAGAAGGTGGTCAGCGCGCCGCGGGTGATCAGCTGTTGCTTGCCGACTTCCACCACGGCCAGCAGCTTGGCCGGATCAGAGTCCAGATCGACCATGTTGCCGGCCTCCTTGGCCGCCTGCGTACCGGAGTTCATCGCCAGGCCAATATCGGCCTGGGCCAACGCAGGTGCATCGTTGGTGCCGTCGCCGACCATTGCCACCAGCCGACCGCCGGCCTGTTCGGCGCGGATGCGTGCCAGCTTGTCTTCCGGCCGTGCCTGCGCGATGTAGTCATCGACACCGGCTTCGGCGGCGATGGCGGCCGCGGTGAGCTGGTTGTCGCCGGTGATCATCACCGTGCGGATACCCATTGCACGCAACTGGGCGAACTTTTCGCGCATGCCGTGCTTGACCACGTCGGCCAGCTCCACCACGCCGAGCACATGCTTTCCTTCGCTGACCACCAAGGGCGTGGCACCGCCTCGGGCAACCTGATCCACCCGCGCCTGCAGTTCGTTCGGCACCGTGCCACCCAGCGCCAGTACATGCGCGGCGATGGCATCGGCAGCGCCCTTGCGGATGCTGCGGCCGTTGTCCAGGTCGACGCCGGACATGCGGGTTTGGGCGGTGAAGGACAGGTACTCCGCTTTTTCCGGTTCGGCGGTGGTGCAGGCCTGCTCGCGGGCAAGGCGCACGATGGATTTGCCTTCCGGTGTCGGGTCGGCGAGTGAGGACAACAGCGAAGCTTCACGCAGCTGTGCAGCGTCGATGCCGGCCAGCGGATGGAAGTGGGTGGCCTGACGGTCGCCGTAGGTGATGGTGCCGGTCTTGTCCAACAACAGCACGTCGACGTCACCTGCCACTTCCACTGCCTTGCCGGACTTGGCCAGCACATTGGCCGAGAGTGCACGGTTCATGCCGGCGATGCCGATGGCCGGCAGCAAGCCACCGATGGTGGTCGGGATCAGGCACACCAGCAGTGCGATCAGCAGCAGCGGATCGACGCTGACGCCGACAAAGCCTGCAATCGCCGGCAGCGTCGCCACCACTACCAGGAAGGTCAGCGACATCGCCGCCAGCAACAGGGTCAGTGCGATCTCGTTCGGCGTCTTCTGCCGATTGGCACCTTCCACCAGCGCAATCATGCGGTCGAGGAAGCTGTGGCCCGGCTCGGCACTGACCCGCACGATGATCTCGTCGGACAGCACCTTGGTGCCGCCGATCACGCCGGAACGATCGGTGTCGGCCTCGCGCAGTACCGGTGCGGATTCGCCGGTGACCGCGGCTTCGTTGATGGTGGCCAGGCCGCGCACGATCTCGCCATCGGCCGGCACGAACTCGCCGGCACTGACGATCACATACTCACCCGGGCGCAGCTCGGCAGCCGGCACACGGCTTTCGGCAGCACCCTGCAACGGTGTGGCGACTCGCCGTGCGACCAGGTCCTGACGGGCACGTCTCAGCGACGCGGCCTGGCCACGACCACGTGCTTCGGCCACGGCTTCGGCGAAATTGCCGAACAAAACCGTCACCAGCAGGATCGCGGTGACGGCCAGGCCGAAGCCCATCGGCGCATTACCGCTGAGGGTAACGATCAGCGCCAGCACGGTGCCGACCATCACCACCGCCATCACCGGGTTGTGCAGCAGGTGCAGCGGCGACAGCTTGCGTACCGAGTCGAGCAGCGCACGGCGCAGGCCGGCTGCATCAAGCAGGGCGGGGCGGCGCGATGCCGCAGGAGAAGCAGAACGGTTCATGGGGACGTTCACGGTGACGGGGCTCCCTGCAGGGCCAGCAGGCTCAGGTGTTCGGCCACCGGGCCAAGCACCAGCGCTGGCAGGAACTGCAGCACGGTAAGGACGATGACCACGCAGATAAGCGTCAATGCGAAGGTCGGGGTTTCAATCTGCAGGCTGCCCGCG
>Ga0308157_10004217_pt1 | contig 19413 bp, 13 predicted proteins | sample PhyBR1_FD_201035 | JGI IMG/M metagenome (GOLD analysis project Ga0308157, IMG submission 201035) | Phyllosphere microbial communities from UC Gill Tract Community Farm, Albany, California, United States - DLSLB.R1 | ecosystem: Host-associated > Plants > Phyllosphere > Unclassified | place: USA...
CGTCTGGCGCAGGGCAACTTCAATCAACAGCAGTTTCATAAGAGGGCCTGCAAAGGCGGACTTAAAACGAAGCAACTCCTCACTCACAGCAGAAAACCCACGTTTGATGCATTTAGACGGCCATTTGAAGAGTCAAAGTACATTTTTCTTATCGCTCTGACCAGGTTAATTGCACTTTAATTGCTGAACAAGTTTGATGAACTAAATCGGTTGCTTTTAGTGCCAGTTACTCGTTCGGCAGGTGACCGGCCTAGTTGTTTATTTATAGGGGAATTTTGCTGAACAAACCGCGCTGACAACCTTATATAGGGAAGTTGCGAGCGGGTGGATACCCTAGGTGGCGGTAACTTGCTTCCTTCCCGTTCTTCCTTTTACTCTACCAGCCTGCTAAGGGCTAAAATCCCAACGAAGCGTCTTGACGGTAGTTTTCACCGAACAGGCCGGAAAGGGATAGCTGTTCTGCTTCCTGCGTGCCCTTGCTTGTTAGGTGTTTCTTTTGTTCATGAACGCTTTTAAGCGCTTTTTACTCGTTCGCGTGCTGCTACTCGTCAGCACTAGCACCTTGTTGCTGGGCTGTGCGCAGCGCAGCTTTCAGGGCCAGACGCTGGACCCGGCCGCGGTGGCCACCCACCGCACGGTCGCCATTCTGCCCTTCGCTGTGGAGTTGGAACGGCTCGGCGACATGAAATTGGGGATACGCACCGGCAAGTGGTCCGACAGCGCGGTCGACCGCCGGGTCCGAGCCAAAAGCCAGCAGACAGGCTACCAACTGCAAGCAGCGCTCCAGGTCGCGCTACTGCACCAGCAGGTGTCGTCCGCCCCGACAGTGGCGTTTCAGAACCCGGCCGAAACCAATCAGCGCCTGGCCCGCGCCGGCATCCCCTACGACAGCCTGGCCACCTGCTCGCTGGCGCAGGTGCGCGCGGCCCTCGGGGTCGACGCCCTGCTGGTGGGGCACACCAGCCTATCGCTGCTGCCCGCTAGTCTCAGCCTCGCCGTGTTGGTGTTTAGCAACCACGCCAACCCCTTGGCGAAGAATATGGTGAGCACCCACCTCGAACTCTATGACAGCCAGAGTGGGCAGCTCGTGTGGCAGTTCGACCACGAATTGCGCGGCAAGCTGAGCGTCCGTCCACAGGCACTGGCCAAGAAGCTAGGGCGCACGCTGCGGGGCACTTTTCCGTATCTGAAGCAATAAAGCAGGCCGGTGGAGTAGCGGCGGTAGGCGGGAAGGTTGCTCGTGGGCTAGTACCCAGTCCTATTGACTGCGCAACCCGTTCGCGTAGAGGGCCGAATTTACCTCAGTAAGCAGGATTCGGTGGCCGTAACCTAGCAAGCGGGTAAGAGCCCGGGTAACTTTTAGACCAAACTTTTAACCGAGGCCATTCATTTTCGGACGATGAATCTTGTCACATTTTATAAACCAACCTCGGCAACTGTGACAAGGAAGCTGTGCGGAGAATAGGGGTTATATTCGCCGCATAATTAGCGGAGAATAGTGTGTATATTTACCAGCAGCCTACGTGGCCGGCCTTTACACGGCGGCCCGAGCGCCTGGAGCCATTGCTCGGGGCAGTGCGGCACCAGCAAGGGCGCCTGTTGGGTCATATGCAGGCATTCAGCGGCTGTCGCGGGGTCTAGCTCCGCACCCCGCGCGGCGGCCACCGGCGTGAGCGCTTCTTTTTGCCACTTGTAGAGTAGCTTGACATTGATGTTCAAGGCCCGAGCAGCGGCTTGGGTCGAGCGACTTTCACCGGCTAGCCGCAGAGCCTCCGCTCGAAAGGCGGCGTCATAACGCCGACGTTTAGTAAGTTGAGGGCTGTCTTTCATGACGTGCGAAAGATAAGACCCTATTCTGTCCAGAATTACCCGACCACCTCAGTTCTTCAAGCGCTGTACCAAGAGCAACTTGACGAAGACTACGGGGTTGAGCGAGGGCTGGTCGATGGAGCTATAAAACGGCGCCACCAAGAGCCGCACAAAGCTAAAATCGACGCGCTGTAATAGCCGACGGTAGAAGTGGTGGGCAGGTACCAGTTTGACCAGCGAGGTGCCGAAAGGATGGAAGCCTAGCAACTTACTAACCCGCAATCAACTGGTAGGGGTCGCACGAGAGTAGGAATAGAAAATACCGCTAAGGAAATCCAGTAGATTTTACAATACTATTAACCAGTGATTAGTAACTTATGAGAAAAGGGTGAGTGACTAGCTATCCTAGTCGGCCTAACTTCCCAAGGTCTGTAAGAAGTGCTTGTAGAGAGGTTTGACAGCCTTCACAGGAGTGATTTTCGCTGTGGCAAGTGCTTAGCGGAGTTTTCTGCTCCTACTCTCGTGCAACCCCTATAACTGACGATAAACAAGCAAAATTTCATTGCTTATTCCATGTACATTAGGAAGTGCGCTCGTTATTGCTTGATATTTATGCAATAAACAGCTGGCTTAGCAGCTGCTTTGTCGCTAGTGGCAGCTTTTCCTTGATATGCTGACCGTTAGGCCAAGCTGGCTGCTACTTTCTTTCCCCACCCTGTTATGTACGCCCTCCAGTTTGACCCGGAAAGCTCGACCCGGAAAGTTCAGCAAATCGTCCAGTCTATTATTGCCGATATCGAACGGGGCGTGCTGCGCCACCGTGACAAACTCCCATCTATCTGCGAGTTGAGCGCCGAATACGACATTGCCCGCGATACGGTGGAGCGGGCCTACCGGCAGCTCAAGCAGCGGGGGTTTTGCATCTCTAAGCATGGGCAGGGGTACTTTGTGCAGGCGGCTGTGGCGCCCAAGCTGAAAGTGCTGCTGGTGGTCAATAAGCTAAGCTCGTACAAACAGCTGATATACGATGCCTTCGTGGAAACCCTGGGCGAGCAGGCGCAGGTGGAGCTAGCCATTCACCACAACAGCTTGCAGCAGCTGGAACGCATTATTGACCAGAGCCTGGGCCAGTATAACCACTATGTGCTACTACCGCACTTCGCTACGGCGGCTGAAGCGAAGGACTGCCTGCGGGTGCTGCGCAAAGTGCCCGCTAGCGAGCTGGTGCTGCTCGACAAAGATGTGCCCGACTACAGCCCGCGCTGCCTGCGGGTCTTCCAGGACTTTGACCGCGACATCTTCAACGCCCTGCGCGACTTACAAGCTCCCCTGGCTAAGTACGAGCGCCTGGTGTTGGTGACCCCCGGTCTTGGCATTCCATATCCCACTGATATTGCCTGGGGCTTCCGGGCGTTTTGCCTGAACTACGGCAAGCAGTATTCCATCTGCACGGACATTCGGGGCGAGGTGCCGGCTCCTGGCACGGCCTACGTGGTGATGGACACGCCTAATCTGGCCGACCTGCTGAAGAAAGTGCAGCTAACGCCTTACAAACTCGGGCAGGACATTGGTATTCTGTCATTTAATGAAACACCCCTGAAGGAATTGCTGGATATTACGGTCATCTCGACCGACTTTCAGGAAATGGGCCGTAGTGCGGCCCAGTTGCTACTTGCCAAGGAACAGGTCAGCCTCAAAAACCCGTTTTACACCCAGCTGCGCGGCTCCCTTTAGGTGCAAAGAGGGCAATCATCCAAAACCCTGGCCGTTTACAGCCAGGGTTTTAGATGACTGTATAGGTTATAGCACCCATTACCTGGCGGCTAGCCCTCAGCCAGCCAGGTAGTTGCCGTAGCCCACTACCACCGTTGACAGCACTACGATGGCGATGCCCAGGGAGATGGTGCGCAACGTCAGGCGGTTGGAGCCGCGCCACTCGTGCAGCAGCAGGCCCCACATGCTACTAAAGGTGATGATGAAGGCCATGTGCAGCGTCCAGCCCGAGAAGCGGTAAGCGCCCATCTGGCTGTCGCCCATGCCGTAGAAGAAGAACTGCAGGTACCACGTGAGGCCGGCCAGGGCGCAAAAAATAACGTTGCGCAGCACCGGAAAGGAAGGATTGAGATAGTCGCGGTACGTGTTGTTTTTGAAGTTCAGGTACAAGCACCAGATGGCGTTGGTGGTGAGGCCCCCGGCCAGGATAAGCACCAGAATGGCGTTGTTGACGAACAGCGGGTTGGTGCCACTTTTGGCCGCCAGCGCCGCAATGGGCTGCCCCGCCGTGAGGCCAAACGACATGCACGCGCTCATAACACCGCTGAACACGGCGACCAGCAAGCCCTTGCGCAGGTCGAACTCGGCCACTGAAGCCCGCTTTTGCGCCTGCGTCTGAGAGCTTTCCTTGAGCAGCCCGGCCCGCCCGCAAATCAGTATACCCAGCACGCACACCCCTAGCCCCAGCATAATGAAGCGCCCGGAGGTGGTGGCCAGCAGCAAATGGAAGGTGCCGTCCCAAAGCGGCGGCACCAGCGTCCCGAATACCGCGCACAAACCCAGCGTGACGGCCATGCCCAGACTCAGGCCCAAGTAGCGCATGGCTAGCCCAAACGTAAGCCCACCCACGCCCCAGAGAACGCCCCAGAAATAGCACCAGGCCACCGTGGGGCTGGGCGTTTGACGCAACACCTCCAGCAGGTGGGGCACAGTGAGGGCCCCCAGCACCCACGGGGCCACCAGCCAGGAGATAAGTCCGCCGATTAGCCAGTAGCTTTCCCAGGCCCACCCGTGAACCTTCTTATAGGGGAGATAGAAGCTGCCTGAGGCGAAGCCGCCCAGGGTATGAAACAAGACGCCCAGTACTACCAGCATAGCTAAACAAACGGATGGGAGGAGTAGCCTCAAAGATGCTAGTGCTTGCCGGCGGCCCGCGTCCTGAACCCTCCTGCCGGCGGCGAATATCCTGCCTAGGTGCCCCAGCCATTTTTTGCAAGCAGGAGGGTTCAGGATAGGAGGCGGCAAAGCAAGGGGCTGCTTTGCAAGAAAATAAGATTTGCCCCAGCGATTTGCCGGCGGCACTACCCTACTGACCTTATGAACCCTACCCTCACTTTCCAGCACGTCAGCTACTTGTGGGACGACGCGCAGGCTGCGTCGCTGGCCGGCGACGAAGTAGCCCTGTTTCTGTACCGCTCCAATTTGCTCGGCGCCGACCTGCGCCTGACCAACTACGCCGGGGGCAATACGTCGGTCAAAGTGCAGGCCACCAACCCCGTGACCGGCGAAGCGGCCGAGGTGATGTGGGTGAAAGGCTCGGGCGGCGACATCGGCACGCTCACCAAGGCCGGCTGCGCCAACCTCTACGTCGAGAAGCTGCACCAGCTCAAGCACCGCTACCGCGGGCTAGCCCACGAAGACGAGATGGTGGGCTTGTTTGAGTACTGCCTCTTCGACCCCAAGTGCGCCACCCCCAGCATCGACACGCCGCTGCATGGCCTGCTGCCCTTCAAGCACATCGACCACCTGCACCCCGACGCGCTCATTGCCATCGCGGCTAGCCAGGACGGCGAGCGCATTATGCACGAGATTTGGGGCGACACCATGGGCTGGCTGCCCTGGCAGAAGCCGGGCTTCGACCTGGGCTTGCAACTGGAGAAGATTGTGCAGGAGAATCCGAACCTGCGCGGCGTTATCCTGGGCGGCCACGGCCTGTTTACCTGGGGCGAAACGAGCTACGAGTCGTATGTCAACACGCTCGAAGTCATTGAGATGGCGGCTACTTATCTTGAAGCCAACTACGGCAAGAAGGGACCGGTATTTGGCGGGGTGAAGCGCGCACAAACCCTGGATGCTGCTGCCCGGCGCACTGCCGCGGCCGCCGTCATGCCCGTGTTACGGGGCCTGGCTAGCAGTCAGCGCCGCATGCTGGGCCACTACACCGATGACGCCCGCGTACTCGAGTTCGTCAATTCTAATGACCTGGCCCGCCTGGCTGCCAAGGGCACCAGCTGCCCCGACCACTTCCTGCGCACCAAAATCCGCCCCCTCGTACTCGATGCCGACGTGATGACGGGTGATGCGGCCAGCGTAAAGACCTACCTGGAAAGCCAGTTTGAAGATTACCGGAAAGACTACGCCGCCTACTACGAGCGTAGCAAGCACCCCAATTCGCCCGCCATCCGCGATGCTAACCCGGTGATAATTCTGTGGCCGGGGGTAGGGCTATTCTCCTTCTCGAAGGACAAGCAGACGGCCCGCGTGGCGGCCGAGTTCTACACCAACGCCATCAACGTGATGCGCGGCGCCGAGGCCGTGAGCACCTACCAGGGCCTACCCGAGCAGGAAGCTTTCAACATCGAGTACTGGCTGCTCGAAGAAGCCAAGCTCCAGCGCATGGCGCCGCCTAAAGCGCTCTCGGGCAAGGTGGCCTACGTGACGGGCGGCACTGGCGGCATTGGCAAAGCCATCTGCGAGGAGCTGCTCAAATTCGGCGCCTGCGTGGTGGCCGTGGACCGCGACCGCCTCGACGAAACCCAGGCCGACCTGCGCCGGCAATTCGGCCCGGACAGCGCCCTCACCGCGCCCATCGAAGTAACCAGCGCCGAGAGTATCGCCGAGTCGCTCAAAGCCGGCGTGCTGCAGTTTGGCGGTGTCGATATCATCGTGAACTGCGCGGGGCTGAGCATCAGCAAGCCCTTGGCCGACACCACGCAAGCCGACTGGGACATCCTCAACGATGTACTTGTGAAGGGCCAGTTCCTGGTGAGCCAGGCCGCCGTGACTATCCTGCGCCAGCAGGGCCTAGGGGGCGATATAGTCAACATTGCCAGCAAGAACGGCCTCGTAGCCGGCCCCAACAACGTGGCCTACGGCACGGCTAAGGCTGCGCAACTGCACATGAGCCGCCTGCTGGCCGCCGAGCTGGGGGCCGACAAAATCCGCGTCAACACCGTGAACCCCGACGCCGTGCTGCGCGGCTCCAAAATCTGGGAAGGCGACTGGGCCGCCGGCCGCGCCAAGGCCTACGGCATCTCGGTGGAAGAGCTGCCGGCCCACTACGCCAAGCGCACGCTGCTCGGCGAAGAGCTGCTCTCGGAAGACATTGCCAAGGCTGTGCGCGTGTTCGTGGATGGTTCGCTGAGTAAGAGCACCGGCAACGTCCTGAACGTGGACGGGGGGGTAGCGATGGCTTTCGTGCGCTAAAACCTAGCCTTACTTTTCTCCGACTCCTAGCAAAAGGAGTCGGAGAAAAGTAAGGCCAGGTTTTTTATCTGAGAGCGTGTTTGGATTTCACCAAAAAAGCTTCTGGAACGTCATGCTGAGCTTGTCGAAGCATCTCTAGCGCTTCGTTGAACGGTCTACATGAAGCGGTAGAGATGCTTCGACCAGCTCAGCATGACGTGCTTTTAAATTCCCAAACACGCGCTTAGAACCATTGATTCACAATAAATGGGTTCTCTGCTGCTCGTCAGGGCAGGTAAAGTCAGGTGTCAAATCTAATAGGTAGGGGACAGGCAAGCCATAGAATAGCTGCCCACGCATTCTAACGTCGCTACTAAATAAAGAGCTAGCTACCAATGGGTCAAGCGAATTTATTACCTATGCCGCTAAGGTGCTTGAAAGGTAATGCCACCTGGAAAAAGACTGCCAAATCCTAAAATGAAGCGGATGAAGACTAAAAAGACCATCTTTCTTACCGGTGCTTCCGGAAATATGGGGCACGAAGGCTTTAAGCAGCTACTGGAACGAGCCGACCGGTTTAACCTCGTGGTACTGGTGCTGCCAACCAAAAAGGATAAGAAAATCATGGCACCCTACGAGCACCTGCCGGGGGTAAAAATTGTGTGGGGCGACCTCACTAACTATGAGGACGTGGTGCAGTGCGTAGCCGGGGCCGACTATGTCTTGCACGTCGGCGGGATGGTATCGCCAGCGGCGGACTACCTCCCTGCCCTAACCACCAAAGTCAACATCGGGGCCGCCCAGAACATTGTCAAGGCAATACAGGCGCAGCCCAACCGCGACGAAATCAAGCTGGTGTATATCGGTACCGTGGCCCAAACCGGCGACCGGAACCCGCCCCTGCACTGGGGCCGAACCGGCGACCCGATTAGAATTAGCACCTACGACAATTATGCCCTGACAAAAACCATTGCCGAACGGGAAGTAATCGAGTCGGGATTAAACTATTGGGTGTCGCTGCGGCAAACCGGCCTGCTGTACCCTGGCCTCGACAAAGGCCTGGACCCCATCATGTTTCACGTGCCGGTAAATGGCGTGTTTGAATGGGCTACCGCCAAAGATTCCGGGCGCTTGCTGGCCAACGTGTGCGAAGAAAGTGTGCCGGAGGAGTTCTGGCGGCGCATCTACAACATTGGGGGCGGAGCGCCCTACCGGACCCACAATTACGAGTTTATGCAGCGTAGCGGCCAGGCGGCCGGGATAGATGTCAGGCGGGTTTTTGACTTAAACTGGTTCGCTACGCAAAATTTTCACGGGCAGTGGTACGAGGACAGTGATGTGCTGGAAAACTACTTGCATTTCCGTAGTGGCTCGGTAGCAGATTACCTGGCTGAAGTAACGCAAAAATCGGTTGCTTCCCGGTGGCTAGCCAAGCTTATTCCGGCTGCCCTTATCCGGCAGTACGTCATGCGGCCGGTCGCCTTCCAAAAGGATTACGGCACCATGTACTGGCTGGAAAATAAGGTGGAAGAGAAGGTAAAGGCCTACTTTGGCTCGGAGGAGCACTGGCTGAAAATTCCATCCTGGGAAAACTTCACTCCTCAAACGCCCTCAGCCACGCCCCGGCGCCTCCACCACGGCTATGATGAAGCAAAGCCAAGCCGCGAGCTAGACCTGCAGGACATGGCCGGAGCGGCCGCCTTTCGGGGTGGCGCCTGCCTTTCTACTGCCATGAAAACCGGCGACTTAAGCAGCAAGCTGCACTGGAAGTGTGCCTTGGCGCACGAATTTGAAGCCAGCCCCACGTTGGTTTTGCTGGCCGGACACTGGTGCCCCACGTGTCTGGCTGCCCAAGCCGACGAGCAAGCGGAAGCGCAACGCAATCCTTTCTTTGCCCAGGTCTGCAAGCAGTAGCCTAGCCGCTGCTGCTTTCAGTGCAGTAGCACGGTGAGGCTGCGGGCGCCGTGCGCCCCAATTACCAGCGACTGCTCAATATCGGCCGTTTTGGAAGGCCCGGCTAGAAACATGCCGTACCCGCCCACATCCGTTACTTGCGCGTAGGCTTGGTGCATGGTAGCCACCAGGTTGCGCTGGTCCAGCACCAGCACTAGGTGCTGGGTAATGGTAGGCAGCGCTCGGTGCAGCATGTTGGCTTCGGGCAGCCACACAGTCCCGTTTTCAGCCACCCCAAACGCGGCGCGCAACACGGCCAGCTCGACAGCAGCCAGGCGGTCGATGGGCGTATCGCTGGTTACCGGTAGTGTGGCCGGCAGCATGGCCGAAGCCAGGAGGTAGTTCGCCGGGAAAAGCTGGCCCAGCACTTCGGCCAGCTGGGGCAAGCCATCGAGCACCACTACCCGGCCGCCGATGGCGGTGAGGACGGCCGAGAAATCTGCCACCGAGGCCGGCCCGGTGAACTCGGGCACCGCTGGCAAGGGCAGGGGCGCCGGCTGGCTGGCGCGCACCGCCGCTACTATCTTAGCGCGGGAGCTGCTCATACGTGGTCGGGCTGCTGGGCGTACCACGCGCGGAAGCTTTGCTTGGGCGCGGCTGGCAGCTCGCGGGCAATGGCCCAGGGGTTGTAGCCCGGGGCGTGGGTGAGGCCATGGGGCACGAAGCGCAGCCCTAGCCGGGCCACCGCCCCGCCCGCCTTAAACAGGGCCGGCCGGGCCAGTACCCGGCTCAGCAGCTTCATGCTCCACTGCTTGCTGGCCGGCAACATCCCCTCGGCCGCCAGCACCTGTCGCCACTTATAAAGCTGGGCGTGAATATCAATCTTGACCGGGCACACATCGGTGCAGGAGCCGCAGAGCGTGCTGGCGAAGGGCAGCGATGCGTGCTTGCGCATGTCGATATTAGGCGAAAGAATCGCCCCGATGGGCCCGGGAATGGTGAAGTCGTAACTGTGGCCGCCGCTGCGCCGGTACACCGGGCAGGTGTTCATGCAGGCCCCGCACCGGATGCACTTGAGCGAAGCCCGGAAGTCGGGCCGGCCCAGCTGCTTACTGCGCCCATTATCGACGATGACGACGTGCATCTCCCGGCCCGGCAAGGGCTTGGTGAAGTGCGAGGTGAAGGTGGTGATGGGCTGGCCGGTAGCGCTGCGCGTGAGCAAACGCGTGAACACGGCCAGGTCTGAGAGGCGCGGCAGCAGCTTTTCCATCCCCAGGCAGGCAATGTGCACCCTCGCCAGGCCAATGGCGAGGTCGGCGTTGCCCTCGTTGGTGCACACCACCACCGAGCCGGTTTCGGCAATCGCGAAGTTGACGCCCGAGATGGCGACCTCGGCGGCCAAAAACTTCTCGCGCAGGTGCTGGCGGGCCGCTTCGGTGAGCTGCTGCGGGTCGGTGAGGCCCTTTTCGGTGCCCAGGTGCTGCCAGAAGGTTTCGCCTACGTCCTCTTTCTTGAGGTGGATGGCCGGCAGCACCACGTGGCTCGGAGCCTCGTCGCGCAGCTGAATGATGCGCTCGCCCAGGTCGGAGTCAATCACTTCCACGCCATTGGCCAGCAGGTGCGGATTGAGGTGGCACTCCTCGGTGAGCATCGACTTGCTTTTCACCACCCGGCTAGCCCCGGCCGCCCGCACAATGTCGAGCACGAGGCGGTTGTGCTCGGCGGCGTCGGCGGCCCAGTGCACGCGCACGCCGTTGGCCAGGGCGGCGGCCTCAAATTGCTCCAAGTACTCCGCTAGCCGGCTCAGCGTGTGGTCTTTAATATCGGAAGCCAGCTGGCGCAGCGCCTGAAACTCGGGCGTGGCGTAGACGGCTTTATCCCGCTTCTGGCGCACAAACCACAGGGTTTCGTCGTGCCAGGTGGTGCGCTCGGCGTCGAGCAAAAACAGCTCGGAGCGGCCGGCGTGGGTGGGCGTATTAGCGGGGCTCATGGTCAGGCGAAGGCTTCGTTGAAGATTTCGGCCGCGTGCCGCACCCGCAGCGGCAGCTGGCGGCGGCGCACCAGGCCTTCCAGGTGCATCAGGCACGACATATCGCCCCCGGTCAGCACCTGCGTGCCGTGGCGCAGGTGGTCGGCCAGGCGGTCCTGGCCCATGCGCGCCGAGATGGCCGCCTCGCTCACGCAAAACGTGCCGCCAAAGCCGCAGCACTCATCATTGCGGTCCAGCTCGGTTAGCTCCAGCCCGCCCAGCTTCACCAGCAGGCGCCGCAGCTGGCCATCGCGCACGGGCGTCAGCTCGCTTTCGTTGGCCTGGTGCAGCCCCCGCTGGCTGTGGCAGCTCAGGTGCAGGCCCACTTTGTGAGGATAGGCCCCCGGCAGCTCCGTCACGCCGAGTACCTGCGTAATGAAGTCAAACAGCTCCAGCGTAGCTTGGCGCACGTGCTGCACGGCGGGCGTCTGGTCGATAATGTCGAAATGCTTGCGCACGTGGTACACGCAGCTGCCTGCCGGCCCCACCACGTAGTCGTAGTCCTGGAACGTATCCACGAAGTGGTGGTACACCGGCCGGGCCTCCTGCTCGCAGCCGCTGTTGGCCATAGGCTGCCCGCAGCAGGTTTGCTGCTTGGGAAAAGCGGCCCGCACGCCCAGCTTTTGCAGCAGCTGCAGCGCGGCAATGGCTACCTGCGGGTAAAACTGGTCCACGTAGCACGGGACGAATAAGGCAACTTTCATAGTGCTAATAATATAGGCGCGGGGGCCGGGTGGCGGGCCTCACGCAAGCTGGGGGGCGGGGGCTTCGTGGGCCAGGCCGCGCTTCAGGTTGAGTAGTGCCCCTAGGGCCGTAGCCTGCGGCACTTCCAGCGTTTGAATGGCGACGCCGGGCAGGGCCTCGCCCAGCAGCTGGCAAAACAGCGGATTGCGGGCAAAGCCACCGTCCACGAAAATAAGCTGCTCGTCTTGCCGCACCAGCTCGATGGAAGCCACCAGAATGGCTACCAGGCCGCGCACCAAGTGCTGGTAGGCCGCGGTGGCCGAGCGGAAGCCGGCTAGCTCCCAAACCTGGGCGGGCTGCTCGGGAAAGGGGCCGGTGCCGTGCATGCACCAGGGCCGGAAGGGCGGGGCGGCCGGGTCGGGGGGCTGCGCCTGGCGCTGCGACTTGTAAAAATCGCCGCGCAGCTCGGGGCTGATGTGAAAATGGTCGGCGATGCGGGCCACCTGAAAATCGTGCTCGCGGCCCAGAAATACCCTGGCCGCCGGCAGGGCCCGGCCGCTGGGCGAGAGGTAGCTCAGGCAGTCGCGCCGCAGTAGCTCGGGGGTGAGCGGCTGCTGGCTGAACGGGGCGAAGGTGATGGCCCAGGTGCCGGTGCTCACCAGCAGGAAGGGCGCAGTTTGCTGGCGCAGGTAGGGCAGCATGGCGGCCGACGAGTCGTGCAGGCCGGCGCCCACCAGCACGCCGTCTACTACCCCCGCAATGGGGTCGCGTAGCAGCGGGGCTAGCTTGGGGGCCAGGTCCTCGCGCTGCACCCAGGCGTGGTATTGCTGCCGCTCAAAGTCCCAGAGGGCCGTGTGGCAGCCCACGGAGGTGTAGTCGCTAAACTTCTCGCCCGTAAGCAGGTACGAGAGGTACTGCGGCAGGTGCAGCGAGGTATGGATGCGGGCAAACACGTCGGGCTTGGCGTGCTTGAGCCAGTAGAGCTGCAGGCCCGAGTTGAGCATGCCCAGCCGGGGCGAGGCGGTGGCGGCGGCAAACCCGGCGGCCGCTTCGCCCAGCTCGGCGTAAAACTGCGCCTCCAGGCGCTCGGGCAGCGGCTTGAGGTAGTTGTAGAGCGGCGCCACCGGCCGGCCATCGGCCCCCAGGTGCACAAAGCTGGCTCCGTAGGCCGTGAAGTTGACGCCCAGCAGCTGGTAGCGCGGGTGCTGGCGCAGTTGCTGCCAGTTGCTTACTACCCAATGGCTGAGGCGCTCCAGCGTTTCGCAGGGGTAGCCCTCATCGTCTACCGATTCCAGGCACACCTGCTGGTGCTCTTCCACGAGCTGGTGCTGCTCGTCAAAAAGAAGCACTTTCTTGTTGGTTTTGCCAACGTCGAAGATGGCGTAAATCGACTGTTTCATAACCCCGTGGACAAGCTGCGCCGGCCGCGCTCTTGCACGAGCCGCGCGCGAATGTGGGCGGCCCGGTAGGCCGCTACCGGGCGCAGGGCCCCGCCGGCCTGGCGGTAGGCCTCGGCCACCAGCGGGCGCACGTCGGTCAGGAAGGCGTCGCGCAAGATTTCCTCGGCTCGCACCACATCGTTGGCATCCTGGGCTTCGGCCAGGGCGGTGCGGTCTACGAGCAGCGCCTTGGCGTAGGCGCCCAGGATGTTGTCTACCGACTGCAGCAGGTCTTCGAGCGGGTCCTTGGTATTGTGGCTGGCGTCAATCATGTAGGCCACCTGGGCCGCGGCCAGGGTGGCGTCCTGGTTGGCATCCACCAGCTCATTGAAAATGAGGAAGAGCTGGAAGGGCTTGGCGCTGCCCGTAGTCAGGTCGTCGTCGCCGTAGCCCGAGCCGTTGAAGTGAAAGCCCCCCAGGCGGCCTAGCTGGCGCAGGCGGCCCACTATCTGCTCGATGTTGGTATTGGGGAGGTGGTGGCCCAGGTCGACGAGCACCTGCGCCTGCTTACCTAGCGATTGGCACAACGTGTAGGAGGTACCCCAGTCGGGTATCACCATCGAATAAAAGTTGGGCTCGTAGGGCTTGTACTCCAGGAGCATAGTCCAGTCGGAAGGCAGGGCTTCGTAGATGGCCGCCAGGCTTTGCTGCGTGCGCAGGTAGGCGCGGCGCAAGTGGCTCTGGCCCGGAAAGTTAGCGCCATCGGCTAGCCACACCGTATGCACCTTAGCCCCAAGTTGCTGCCCGTAGCCGATGCACGCAATGTTGTGTTGCACGGCCTGCGCGCGCACAGCCTGGTCGGAGGCACTCAGCGAGCCAAACTTGTAAGTCTGCGCCTGTGCGGGCTGGTCCTGAAAAGTGTTGGAGTTCACCGAGTCGATGGCTAGCCCTTGCTCGCGCAGCAACTGCTGCAAGCCGGCCACATCAGTTGGAATATCCCAGGGAATGTGCAGCGAAATGGCGTTCGACGAGCCGTTGAGCTGGTTGAGCAAGCCCACGTCGGCTATTTTCTCTTCCAGTGAGCGCGGCTCGCCGCCGACTGGGAAGCGCCCGAAGCGCGTGCCGCCCGTGCCCAGGGCCCAGCTCGGGATGGCCACCTGAAACGCCACCAGCTGCTGCACCAGCGCCGCCGCCGCTTGGTTGCGGCGCGCCAGCAAGTCGGTCAGGTACTGGAGTTGCAGGGTGTGCTCGGCCAGCACCGGCTGGTTCAACTCGTGCAGCTGTTCTTCAGAAAGCATAGCGCGGGGGTGGGGAAAGGGATTTTCTATGGTCCAGCAAGGTACCCGCCCCATCCCTGGCAAACTGTACTGAACTCTCCTGTTTGCGCGTAAAAAACGGCTCGCTGGTAGCTGGTAGCTGAAGGCCTGGCCAGCACCGGCCGCCTACAGCGACCCGCGCCGGATGCTGTAAAAGGGATTATTCACCTTCGCGCGCTGGCCCGCGAGCAGCAGCGTAGCGGCCGTGCGGCCCATGGCCTCAAAGTCGGTGGTGATTACCGTCATGCCCAGCAGCTCCTTGAGCGAGGTTTCGTTGAATGACAGGATGCCCACCTGCTGGCCCAGCGCTAGCCCCGCTCGCCGAATCTTCTTGACCAACTCCACTAAATCCGTCTCGCGGATGACCACGTAGGCCGTGCCTACAGCGGGCTCCACGTGGGCGGCGTTTTCCACAATGGTAAACTCCTGGTGGTAGCGCTGGCAGTACGCCCGAAATCCCCACGCCAATTCCTCAGGGTGGTTGGCATCGGAAGGCAGCAGCAGCAGCAGGCGGGTGTATTTGCGCAGCAAGTCCTGGAGCTGCACGAGGGCTCGAAAAATGTCCTGGTCAAAGTCCTGGTACACGCGCAGGCAGTCGAGCGGCAGCTCCGGCAGGTCTTTGTCGAGCAGCACCAGCTGCGCCGGCGGAATGGCAGCCAAAGCGCTTAGGTACAGCTGCTTGTCGGTATTCAGGGTGAAGTGCGGCATTACCACGTAGTAGTCGTACTTGCCCAGGTTTTTTTCGATAATTTCCTGAAACAGCTGCACACTGTAGTGGTGAATCTGCAAGTCGGTAGTTGCCTGGTCGCCCACCGCCGCCAGGAAGGCGTAGTAAATAGTCTTTTTGTACGAGCTTAGCTTGTTGAATAGCAGCAGTATTTTGAGCTTGGTATCGCCACGCGCCTGCACATAGTACCCCTTGCCCTGCACCGACGTGATGAAGCCACGCTCGCGCAGCTCGCGGTAGGCCTTTTCCACGGTGTCGCGGGCCAGCTCCTGCTCCAAGCTCAGCTCGCTGATGGAGGGCAGCTGGTCGCCGCTGCGCAGCTGCTGCTGCGCGATGGCCTCCAGCACGGCCTCTACTATCTGCTTGTATTTGGGGGTTTTAGCAAAGGGGTTGAGGGTGAGCTTCAGCATACGGGGCGGCCTGTCGGGGTGCTAGGGGGAAGACTAAGGTAGGCAGCAAGCCAGGCCGCCGACAACGGGCTAGCCAGGCCCTAGGGTTGCCAGCGCCGAGCCGGAGCTAGCCTCGGGCACCCACCCCGGGGCTAGCGGCTTTTCAGCACTACCGGCCCCACCAGGCCGGCCGGCAGCAGGCTGTTGCGGGCGCCTTTGAACTGCTTATACGCGGGGTTGCCGCGCATACCTTCGGCTACAAACTCGTTGCGGCGGGTAGGCGTCACGCGCACTTCCAGCGTATTAGCACCTGGCTTTAGTAAGGAGGTGATATCCAGTTGGTAGGGTGCCCAGAGCAACTTGCCGGCGGGCTGGCCATTAAGGCGCACCTCGGCCGTGAAATAAACCTGGCCCAAATCCAGGAAGTAACGCTTGCCGGCCGCCAGGGGCGGGGCGGTGAACGTAGTAGTGTACACGCCGGGTGCGGACCGGTGGGCAAAGGAAGGCTGGGTGCGCCAGTCAAACAAGGCGCTAGTGGTGGTCGTGGTGTCGCCACTCTGCACCGTCCAGTTGGTGAGGCTAGCCACGGGCTGCCCATCGGGCGAGGGCGGTGGCACGGGCCGAGGCAGGTGTTTGGTAGCCAGTGGTTTTTTAGCAGCGTAGAGAAAGACGGAGCCGTAGGGCGGCAGCTGGTAGGTGAGGGCCGGCGCGGAGGCCGGGGCGAGGCTGCCCGTGGTGGCGTCCAGCCAGTACCGATACGGGAAGTCCGCGCCGACTTTCAGGCCCAGCGACTGCCACTCGTCGGTTTTGTTGCACACGAAGCGCAGGCGGCTGCCGTCGGGCATTTCGCGCTCAATCTCGCGGGTAAATGCCTGGGACTGGGCAAAGCCGATGGCCTGCGGCAGGGTGCCGGCCCAGGCGGGCACGGCCGCCGCGTCGGCCAGCTCGTGGCCGCCTGGGCCTTGCACAGCCGCGCGCACCAACTGGGCGGTTTGCTGGTCGTTGGCCTGGTAATTCTTAAAATTAGGCTGCACCGTGGGCAGCGCGCCCACGCTCACCACCTGGGCCCCTTGCGTAGCCAGGGCGCTCAGCCGCTGGGCTGAAGCCAGCTCCAGCCAGGGCGCATCGGTGAGTAGCACGGCCTGGTAGGCATTGCCGCGGATAGTAAGCTGCTTATCGGCCCCAAGCTGCGCCACTTGCAGCGAGGCGTCGTTGACCCACTCCCAGGTAAGACCGTTGGCTTCCAAGGCATTAATGACGGGCCAGGTTTTGGCAAACCAGGTGCGGGCCTGGTCAACGTCGGGAAACCGGCCCGGCTTGGGCGAACTCGCGCCAAAGCCAACCTTCTGGGGCTCTACCCCCGGTAGCCAGCCCCCCACCAGGATTTCCTCGGGGTTGGGCACGAGGTAGTCCTCGGTGAAAGGCAAGGTAGGGAAATATACCAGCACGTCGGTGCGGGGCTTGCCGGCCCGCAGCGCGTACTGGGCGCGGGCCACGTAGCGGTTAACGGCCGGCAAATCGGGCCAGAAAGGGTCCGTTTCGTTCAGGCCCGACGAGAAGGAGACAAACCCCATGTAGGGGCTGGAAAACGTATTCCAGCCCTCGCGGCCAAAGCCGCCGGGCTGGTACTTATACGGGGTGCCGTGGTAGATGAGCTGCGTGACGCCCGCTGCGAAGCTCTTGTCGGCGGCGACCTTCATTTTCTGCGGGGTCGTCATCTCCGCCCGATTCTGATAGACCAACGCCTCTTCCGTCACCAGAGGCCGGTTGTAGAGGTGCGCCCCCGAGGTCACCAGCTTCAGCGTGGCCTCGGAGCCGCCGTAGGCCAACTGCTCAGTTTCGGGGATGGCGGCCAGCCCGCTGCCCGCAATTACATCCATCTTCAGGCCATAGGCCTGGGTGCGGTGCAGCAAGCCCCGCTGGGCCAGCCAGCGGTTAGAGCTACCAATAAACTGCTGCCGAAACAGGTCACCTACCGTCTGGTCGTAGTCGTAGCGCCTCCGCCAGTCCTGACCGTCGGTAAACTGAAAGGCTGGCACGGCTCCCGCTGCCATAAACGTACCATAGGCGTTATTGTAGCCCGGCTGCATGTTGGCCGGCAGCCAGGGGCACGGGTCATAGCCGTGCTGCTGCTGAAAAGAAGCGAGCAAGTTATCGGCAAAGTGCCGGTCGGTTTTAAACTCGTAACTGTCGTTGAACACCGCCCGCAGCGTCGTACCAAAGTAGGGCTGCAAGCCCGTACGCGGCCCTAGCAAGTGCTCGTAGGCGGCGGCCAGGCGGGTTGAGTCGAAGTGGTTCACCACCAGCGGGGCACCCGGCGCGGCGGTCGTTATCACCGATTCCAGGTCGGGCACGCTGTAAAAGGCGGCGATGGCCCACCGCCCGCCCGCCGGCACCGGCCAGCGCAACTGCCCCCCCTGCACCTGGGGCGTAAGGTCTATTACCGTAGCTGGGTCGAGTTGGGTTTGCTTGGGGCCGGGGTCGCCCACCACCCGGGCGGCTATCACCGCCTGCAGCTTGGCCATTTTTACGTCATACGGCACGGGCCGGCTAATGGTGCCCGTTAGCTGAAGCGCCGCGATATTAAGCGGCAGGCGGTGGGGTAGGGGGCCGGCCAGCACCTGCCCGCCCGCTACCACGGTGTCGGCGTGCGTCAGGGTCAGCAGGCCGTCGGTGGGAGCCACGAAGGGGCCGCCCAGGGGCCAGCCGCTGCCGGCGTTCAGGTCGATGGTAAAGCCCGACTGCCGGGCCTGGGCCAGCATGGCCCGCACGGTGGCGTAAAATTCGGGCGAGTCCCAGCTTTGCACGCGGGCCCGGCGGTCGGGGGACATCTGTGGATTCAGGCCGTTGCTAAATGCCTCCACCTCGGCCCCGGCAAAGCCCTGGGCGGCCAGCGCCCGCACCTCGCGCCGCAGCTCGGTCGAGTCCACGTCGCCGCCCGGCCACCACCAGCGCGTGTAAGGTCCATATTCCCGCGCCGGGTTTTGAAAGGCGGCCGCGTCGAAAGCGTAGCCGGCTAGCCCCTGGCTGGCGGCCGCCGCCGCTCGCTGCCGCGGCAGCACGGCCGTGGACTGGCAGGCGGCTAGCCAGGCGCTGGCGGTTCCTAGCAAGAAGGCAGGCAGCAAACAGGAGGTGAAGCGGGGCATAAAACATTGAGTAAGAAAGTGCTGACCCGGCCGCTGGGCCGGGGCCGGAGGCTAGCCGGGCCCGAAGTTGCGGGTCTGGCTAGCCCCCCGCATCCTGAACTCACCTGCTGGGAAGCGAGGACTTCCTGCGGCCGTTGGCGCCGCCGCAATTTTAGCTGGGCTGGCAGGAGGGTTCAGGATACGAGCGGGTAAGGTACGCGGCTGCTTTGTGGGAAATACGCTTGCCCGGCTAGCCCGCCCTGCGCACAACAGCCTGTACGTGGGCTACACAGTGGCCGCGCCCCTCCGCTAAGGGGCGCGCCCTTAGCGGAGGGGCATAGCCACAACTCCCTTTCTGATTTGCCATTTCTCGTTTTTACCTCACTCCAATCTCATGAGTCCCACCCGTATTCAGCAGCCCCGCCCCTGGCTTTTGGGCCTGCTCCTGTTGGTTTTCCTGCAAACGCTCGCGACGGTGGCCCTCGCGCAAACCACCCAGCTAACGGGCCGCGTTGTGGATAAAAGTGGCGCAGGGCTGCCCGGCGCCACGGTGGTGGTAAAAGGCACCACCAACGGCACCACTACCGACGAGCGTGGCGGCTTCACACTCAAGAATGTAGAGCCGGGAGCAGTTGCCCTGACTATTTCGTTTGTTGGCTACACCACCCGGCAGGTGGCGGTGCTAGCCAGCCAGCGCGGTAAGCTGCTGGAAGTGAATCTAGACAGCGACTCGAAGCAGATTGACGAAGTGGTAGTAACGGGCGTGTTCGACAAGCGCGAGCGCATGGATGCCTCGATTGCCATCTCCACCCTTTCAGCCAACCAGATTGCTTTGCAAGTACCGCTTTCGGCGGCTGATTTGCTCAAGAATGTGCCGGGCGTGT
>Ga0308157_10004218_pt1 | contig 19412 bp, 19 predicted proteins | sample PhyBR1_FD_201035 | JGI IMG/M metagenome (GOLD analysis project Ga0308157, IMG submission 201035) | Phyllosphere microbial communities from UC Gill Tract Community Farm, Albany, California, United States - DLSLB.R1 | ecosystem: Host-associated > Plants > Phyllosphere > Unclassified | place: USA...
AATTTACCGGACTGATCTCTAATCCTGCTACGATGCATAGGATAATGCGTAAGGCAAAGAAAGAGAGCGGCTCTAACAATTCTATTTAACGAGAACCGCTTTAAAGTTTAAAGTTTCAAATGGATTATTTGGTTTTAGAAGCTGAAACGTCCAGTTTAAGGAGCAAGGCAAGAATGCAGAACAGATCCCGGGCGAAAGTCGCCACCGCATCGCTCGCCGCCAGCTATCTGCCCACGGGGCAATTGGCACGGGCCTTCTATTTTGTCTTACTCGCACTGATCGGCACCGCTGTGCTGACCATTTCCGCGAAGATCAAGGTTGATCTTCTCTATGTAAACTTGACGATGCAGACCTTCGCGCTCTTTGCGATTGCGGCGGTTTATGGATCGCGCCTCGCTGTCGCGACTGTGGCGCTATACCTGCTAGAAGGTGCACTTGGCATGCCGGTTTTCACCGGAACGCCTGAAAAGGGCATTGGCCTTGCCTATATGGTCGGCCCGACCGGCGGCTATCTACTTTCATATCTGGTTGCTGCGTGGATGATCGGTCGTGCAGCCGATAAGGGCCTTGCGCGCAATCCGTTGGCGCTTGGTGGCATTATGCTGCTTGCTGAACTCGTCGTGCTTGTCGTGGGGGCTGGCTGGATGGCTTATCTATTCGGCCTCGAAAAAGGAATTGCTTTTGGCTTCGGCGCTTTCATTGTCGGCGATCTGATTAAGCTTGCACTCGCAGCCTGTGGCGTTCCTGCCGTGAGCGCATTGTTTAGGCGTTGATCAACGCGCATTACTAATGGTTCTAAAAGGCCGGGTGGCAAACCTGGCCTTTTTCATGTGTTTGTTGAAACTGCTTTGCGATTGACAATTCAATGGATGCAACGCTTTGCTGTGCGACATGCATCTGGTTGGGGAGGATCGAGTGAAGTCTGAAGTGCTTGAAGTCGAGTTGTTGACGAAGGCGGGTTTTGCACCGTTTGGCGATGTGATTGAGGTGGAAGGCGCAGAACGTCGTCTCATCAACAATGGCACGACGGAACGATTTCACGATCTGGCCCGCGTGGAGGCAACCGGCACGGATGCGCGTGTTCTGATCAATATATTTCGCGGACAGTTTTTTGAAACGCCTATCGATATTTTGATGCTGGAACGGCATCCCTTTGGTTCGCAGGCTTTCATTCCTTTAAACGGTAGGCCGTTTCTGGTGGTAGTTGCGGAAGATAATGATGGCAAACCCGCCAGACCCCGTGCATTTCTGGCGCGCGGTGATCAGGGTGTCAATTACTGGCGCAATGTATGGCATCATCCGCTCGTCTCTCTCGAAGCAACATCCGATTTTCTTATTGTTGACCGCGCGGGCCAAGAGGATAATCTGCAAGAGTATTATCTACCTGACGTTACCTATCGTATAGACGTTTTACCGAGTTTAGAAACTCAACTCTGAGGATCATCATGGGCAAGCTATCAACACATGTTCTGGATACGGCTCATGGCAGCCCGGCGGCTGCAATGCGATTGGAGCTTTACAGGCTAGGCGCCTTGGGAAGCACCGAGCTGATCAAGCGCACCGTGACAAACCTTGATGGTCGCACGGATGAGCCATTGCTCAGTGGCAGTGAAATGCAGGAGGGCACTTACGAATTGCAGTTTCACGTCGCCGAATATTTCGAGGGACGGAACGCCGATCTTGCCAACCCACCGTTTCTTGACTTAATCCCAATCCGATTTGCGATTGCAGATGAAGACGGCAATTATCATGTGCCTCTGTTGGTCAGCCCCTGGTCTTATTCCACATATCGTGGAAGCTGACTTATCCCCCTTTGTCTAAGAGCGCTTAAGCTTCCCGCATGATCATCGCGAGGAGCTTTTCATGGATCAGACACCCAATCTTAAACTTCCCTACATCGCGCCCAGTCAGGCGCAGAAACATGTAACCCACAATGAGGCGCTACGATTGCTAGATGCAGTCGTTCATTTAAGCGTGAAATCGCGTGCGCAGATCGGTGCGCCTGCAACACCCTTATCCGGTGAACGATATATCGTTGCCGCTTCCGCCAACGGGCTTTGGGCTGGCAAGGTCGGTATGATTGCTTTCTTCGTTGATGGCGGCTGGTCTTTTATAGCCGTGGCAAAAGGCTGGTTGGCCTATGTTGAAGACGAAGGGAAACTGCTGGTATTCGATGGCACGCAGTGGGACAGCACAAGTTCCATTCCTGAAAGCCTATCGCTTTCGATGCTTGGTATTCATGCGACGGCAGACGTGATCAACCGCTTCTCTGTCTCTTCACAGGCGAGTCTTTTCAACAATGCGGGTGCCGGGCATCAGATAAAGGTCAATAAAAGTGCGGCCACCGACACGGCAAGCCTGCTGTTCCAGTCGAACTGGACCGGACATGCCGAGATGGGCCTCAATGGCGACAATAACTTCAGCATCAAAGTTGGCGATGATGTTGGCAATTGGCGTGTGGCTGTGAACGTTGATCGCGTAACCGGCAATGTTGCAGTTGGCTCGTTGGCCCCGACAGCTCGGCTTCATGTTGATGGGCCTATCCGTCCCGCATCTTATGCAGTGTTTAGTCTGCCATCGGCTTCTCAACAGGGAGCGGGGGCTATTGCTTATGTGAACAATTCAAGCGGTGGTGCGCAAATGGCTTATTCGGATGGAACTGTCTGGCGCAGTATAAGAACAGGCACAATGATTATCTAAGTGTTCAGATAGAACACATATTGATCTGAAAGATTCATCATCCTCACTTCAGTTCGGGAGAGCATGCTTTAGATTTGGTGCGGTGGTTTTGCCGGCCTATCTGGCTTGACTTCAGCTTTTTCGTTCTGTGACGTCAGATAGTTTTGATCCATGGCGATGCTGTAGCTATCTGAGCTTATCACCCCCCTGGTTTCGCGCGCGTTCTTTGGGGTGATGCCATAATGTTTCTTGAACGTTTTGGTAAATTGACTGGCGTCAGGAAAGCCGCAATGATAGGTAATTTCCTTGAGAGAAGGTTGCTTTCCCTGTGTTTCGATAAGAAGCCGGTATGCAAGTCTCAGCCGCTTGTCGCGAATGACTTTTGCCACTCCGCCATCTGGTTCGAAAGACCGATAAAGATGTGACCGTGAGACATTAAAGTGCTGCTGGATAGACCGTGGTTTAAGTTGGGGATCGGTCAGGTTATCATCAATGTAGGCTAGAATTCGATGCCGCATTTTTGGATTTATTGCCAAATTTTTCCCGAAACTTTGTTTCGAGCCGTTAATGCATGAAGTGAGAAGAATGAGCATTGCATCTTTGGCAGCAATAGTTTCAGTGGCGTTGAGCTTCGCACTGATCTCAACCATCTCTTTTACGTAATTAAATAGTAAACATGTCGTTGGCGCTCGCGACTTAAGCACTGTTCCATGTAAATTTCGCCAACCTGTCAGCTTTTCCAGATCATATCTCGGGATGATAACTGAGATGCAGGTATCTTTCTCCAAGGTACTTGAAGACAAATGTGACAGATCGACAATGACGATATCGCCGGGATGAACAAAAACATCCGTACCGTTAAAATTTCCGCGTAAGGTTCCTGTCAGAATTGTCTGGAGAACATAATGGTCAAATCCACTATGCAAAATGAGTCTTTTGTTGCGTTCGCGATTTTGCTTATTGGGGACTGTGCTGTCGACGGGCAGGGATCCCATCATTCGAGAATGCTGGGTTGTGTGAAGCCCCTTCGACAAATCGTGACTGTGATGAATGCATGTGTGGAAATCGACGACGCTCGTCGATAAGCAGAGCTCTTTTCCCATCTCAATCCAATTGGACCTTAATCATATTGTTTAGAAAAAAGTGAAATCGTAGTTTTCGCGTTTAAAGCGACCTTTCAAAATATATAAACCAAAATATTGATTCGCTACCAAAATATATATCTATTTAATATAATATGTATTTTCTATTTAACTAAATAATTATAATTTAATGTTTGATTGTATTTAGTACAAATTTACTTTGTATAATAAAAATTCTTTTATTTACTTATTAAATATCAAATATTCAGCGGATAAGAAGCTGGTATAGGGGCCGATTTCTCATCCGCTGCCGTGCGCGAAACTAGAGGCAGAATAGAAGGTTTGGGTAGAAGTTTGTCAACTACGGGCAGTGGGCAATTCAATAGGGACTGTCGACTTTGCCCATTTCGACATAGACAGTTTTGATCTGGCTATAATGGGTCAATGCCGCAATACCGTTTTCACGACCGATGCCAGACTGTTTGTAGCCACCAAACGGCACTTCGACGGGAGTGAGGTTATATGCATTGATCCAGCATGTGCCGGCCTTGATCTGGCCAATCACCCGGTGCCCTCGCGCAATGTCTGCCGTGAATACACCTGCCGCCAAACCAAACTCGCTATTATTCGCTCGAGCGATCACTTCCTCTTCGTCCGAAAACTCCAGAATGCTCATGACAGGGCCAAAGATTTCTTCACGTGCAATGGTCATATTATCTGTGACATTTGTGAAGACTGTTGGTTCAATGAAGCATCCTTTGTCAAAGCCCTGAAGCTTTGGAATTCCACCACCGCAAGCTAATGTTGCGCCTTCTGCTTTGCCCTTTTCAATATAGGACAAAACCTTTTCACGCTGTGCGGCATTGATGAGTGGACCCATTTGTGTTGCTTCATCCATTGGATCGCCAATACGGATTTTACGCGTGCGCTCAACAAGGCGTTCGACAAATATCTCCCGAACGTTTTTGTGCACGAAGACACGCGTGCCGTTGGAGCAGACCTGTCCTGTCGAATAGAAATTGCCAACCATCGCACCGCCAATGGCACTATCAAGGTCGGCATCGTCAAAAACGATGATCGGCGACTTGCCGCCAAGTTCCATGGTGACATGCTTGAGGTGTTCGCCAGCCTGCGACATGATCTTTTTACCGGTCGGAACCGATCCTGTTAGCGAAACCTTGGCCGTGAGGCGATGATTAACAAGTGCTGCACCAACATCGCCGAACCCTTGAACGACGTTGAACAACCCGTCTGGAAGGCCAGCTTCCTTATAGGCTTCCGCCAAAGCCAGCGCTGAAAGCGGCGTATTTTCCGATGGCTTGAATATGAAGGCATTGCCCATGGCGAGCGCTGGCGCAGACTTCCATACCGCGATCTGGATTGGATAGTTCCATGCTCCGATGCCAACGCAAATGCCAAGCGCCTCGCGACGCGTATAGGCAAACGAGCCACCAAGCTCTACGAATTCACCATTGAAGCCCGAAATAATGCCGCCAAAAAACTCGAGTGCGTCGGCTGCGGATGCTGCATCCGCAACAAGTGTTTCCTGCAACGCCTTGCCGGTGTCGAGCGTCTCAAGCTTGGAGAGCTTTTTGTTTTTATCGCGCAGAATTTCGGCCGTGCGGCGGAGAATACGGCCGCGTTCTACCGGTTTTAAAGCTGCCCATTCGCCCTGTGCCTTAAGCGCTGCTGCATAAGCTGCTTCAATAACATCGGGTGTTGCCGAATAGAGTTTTGCAATTTCGTCGCCCGTTGCCGGATAGAGAACAGGGAGCGGCTTGCCTGCCTTGTCTTCCACGAATGCACCACCGATGAAATGGGAGGCTTTGGGTTGAGCTTTCATTCTGTTCTCCTCGAAATTCATGAGAGTGCATCCCGAATTGTATGAAACTGTTGTCGGGATGCGTTCTAAAACAAATAGTTGAGACGCGTTTAGCGATCAGATACTTCCCAGCGTGGATTGATCCATGGTTCTTGATTGGATCGCGTCAACGGAGTACGGCCCAGAATATGATCAGATGCCTTTTCGCCGGTCATGATCGACGGGCCGTTGAGATTGCCGTTTGTGATGCGCGGGAAAATGGATGAATCCGCAACCCGCAATCCTTCGACGCCAATAACCCGGCATTCTGGATCAACCACTGCCATTGGATCGTCAACTGATCCCATTTTGCAAGTTCCGCAAGGGTGGAATGCACTTTCAACATGTTCACGGATAAAGTTGTCGATCTCGTCATCTGACTGCACATTCGCGCCGGGCTGGATTTCCGCGCCACGATAGGGGGCGAATGCGTCCTGTCCGAAAACTTCGCGCGTCAGGCGCACACAATGACGGAAGTCTGACCAGTCATCCTCGTGCGACATATAATTGAATTTTATGACAGGCTTGTCACGGGGATTGGCCGAGCGCAGCGTCACGCTTCCACGTGATTTGGAGCGCATCGGACCGACATGCGCCTGAAAACCATGCGATTGCGCTGCAGCTTTTCCGTCATAGCGGATGGCAACTGGCAGAAAATGATATTGAATATCTGGATACTCGACGCCTGCTTTCGAACGAACAAAGGCTGCGGATTCAAAATGGTTTGTGGCACCATCACCCGTTTTGAAGAACAACCATTCCGCTCCGATCTTGGCCTTCGAAAATAGGTTCAGCTTTGAATAGAGCGTGATCGGCTGCGTGCACTCCTGCTGGATGTAGACCTCCAGATGATCCTGTAGGTTTTGCCCTACGCCGGGGCGATCAGCAACAACCTCAATGCCGTGTTGTTTAAGCTGGTCAGCAGGGCCGATGCCTGAAAGCATAAGCAGCTTCGGCGAATTGATGGATGATGCTGCGATGATGACTTCGCGCCGCGCACGAATTGTTGAAAACGAGCGGCCAGCCTCAATCTCAACACCCACGACGCGCTTGCCATCTAGCACGATCTTGCGCGCCAGCCCTTTGACTATTTTCACATTGGGACGCTTGAGCGCAGGTTTCAGATAGGCATTGGCGGCAGACCAGCGGCGTCCATTATGGATTGTCTGCTCCATCGGACCAAAGCCTTCCTGCTTCTCGCCATTGTAGTCGTCTGTGACTTCAAATCCAGCCTGCTGACCAGCATCGACAAAGGCTTTAAACAGCGGATTATCGCGTCGGCCACGTTGGATATGCATCGGTCCATTGGTACCGCGCCAGCCATTCTGCCCACCATGTGAATTTTCCATTCGCTTAAAGTAAGGCAGCACATCGGCAAAAGACCAGCCCTGCGCACCACTTTCCGACCAGTGATCGTAATCGCGTGCGTGGCCGCGAACATACACCATGCCATTGATCGAAGATGAACCACCAACCACCTTGCCGCGTGGCGTAACCAGACTGCGTCCGCCAATATGGGGTTCAGGTTCTGTCGAAAAGCCCCAGTCATAGGTTTCCATATTCATGGGAAAAGAGAGGGCGGCGGGCATCTGGATCAGCGGCCCAATGTCTGGACCGCCATACTCAATGACAATAACAGAATGTTGGCCATCTTCCGACAAGCGATAAGCCATAGCCGAACCGGCAGAACCTGAGCCGATGATAACGAAATCTGCTTCCATTTTATTTTCCCGCCGATAGCTGAACAGCGATGTAATCTTTAACCAGCGCAATTGCTGATGCTGCATTTGGTGAGTCGGCCCCCAATGCATGCCGGATATAAAGTCCATCAATCAGCGCACCCGCACCTTCGGCAATGCGGACCGCTCGCTTGTGGCTGGTGATTTGTTCAAGTGCAAAAACCAGATTGGAATGCAGGCGACGCGCATAAATGCGTAAAAGCCGCCTGGTATCATCCGACTGTTGTGCATGAACGTAGAATGTAAGCCAGGCAGTGATTGTTTCCTGCGCAAATTGTGACGCAGAAAAATTGACAGCGATGATTGCTGCAATACGCTGATGTGGGGATTCCGCGAGCTTTATTGCGGCGTTCAGGTCATTGCCAAGTTCGCGCAACAGATGACGCATGGTGGCGAGGATAAGCTTGTCCTTGCCACCAAAATAATGATGCGCAAGCGCTGGTGAAACACCCGCTTCGTGCGCAATCTGCGCAACGGTAACATCGAGTGAACCGCGCTGTCCGATTGTACGGATCGTGGCATCGATCAACTCGCGCCGCCGTAAAGGTTCCATTCCGATTTTGGGCATCATCATCATCCCGTATTAAAATCCATTGAACGCATTTTAACTTTGATTGACTGTTCAATCAATAAAAACATGGCTGAAAAAAGCCCAGCGATTTTGTCTGGCTTTAATTAGCTGAGGTCGGAACAGCAGACTTGCAGACGCTAGGCGCTCTGCATACATTCTGTGAATGAGCAGAGCTTTCACCAAAGAACAGGACGACGCGCCGACCGATCTCGGTGAACGTCCCGTCAGCCCGCATCGCAATCTCGTCACGCCTGAGGGTTTGAAGATGATTGAAGAAGAACTGGCCAAGCTCGCCCGCGAACTGGCTGAAGCCAATGTCGCGGGCGAGCGCTCCACTATTGCGCGTCTTTCGCGTGATCTTCGGTATTGGACGGCGCGACGTGAAACGGCGGAACTATCCGTGCCTGAGCCTGACAGTGATGTCGTGCGTTTTGGTATGACGGTTGAGCTTGAAAATCTCGACGAAGGCGGAACACGGACATGGACTATCGTCGGCGAAGACGAGGCCGATCCTGCCAATGGTAAAATATCTCACGTTGCACCCGTGGCGATCATGCTTTTCGGCAAACCAGTGGGCGATGTGCTGAAGATCAACGGCAGGGATTGGGAGATTGTGGCCGCATCAGTGTGATTTATAGCCAGCCCTTCCGGCGGAAGTAAAATAGCGGCAACAGCGCTGATGCGACCATCAGGCCAAGTGCCATTGGATACCCCCATGGCGAGTTCAATTCGGGCATGAACGAGAAGTTCATGCCATAGATGGATGCGACCAGTGTCGGTGGCATGAAGCCCACGGCTGCCACTGAGAAAATCTTGATGATGGCATTTTGTTCAACGGAGATGAGGCCGACAATCGTATCAAGCAGAAAGGTGACTTTATTGGACAGAAAGTCGACATAAGCGACAAGTGATTGCGCATCGCGTTCGAGCGACTTGATCCACGAGCGCGTATCTTTCTTAGTCGCAACGGGACTGTTGATTGCAGAAAGATAGACCAGCATCCGGCTCACACCGGCAAGACTTTCACGCATGCGCGAAAGAAACGTTCCCTGCCCACCGATCTGTGTGAGGATATGGCGGAAATCCTCGGTTGTCATAGGCCGCGCTTTTGGCTGGCGTCGATAAATCGAATGTGATGCCGCATCAATCTTGCCAGCAACCCCTTCGAGAATATCGGCGAGACGATTGGTGGTGGCTTCGATAATACCAAGCATGATCGACAGGCCAGAGCATTTGCCAGTGATCAGGCCATTGCCGGGCTTTGTCGCGCGGTTGATATAAATACTGACCGATTTAGGATCGGCATAGCGCACGGTTACGAGCCGCTGGCCGTAAATCACGAAGGTGACGGGAGCCAGTTCGCGGTGATCTAGATCGACAGCATGTAAAATTGGAACAGTCAGATATTGTGCGCCATTTTCCATGTAAAAACGGCTTGATTCCTCAATCTCTGTCATATCTTCGCGGGTCGGAATGGAAATGCCTGTCCATGCTTCGACAATACGATCTTCATTGACGCCCGGGGCGAGCAGATCAATCCAGATAACATTATCAGGCAAGGGATTACCGGGTTCAACCTCGACGCGTTCGAGATGATCTCCGTTGAGGCAGTAAAGATTAATCATGCAGCACCCGGTTGCGAATTCTAAAATCTAGAGCAGTGTCAGTTTAACCGTCCAATCCGAAAAATCCACCGGAGTCATCGTGTTACTCCTGAGTTTCAAGGCTATGACAGTTGCTCCACCTGCTTGGTTTTCTAGCCAGTTCTGGGAGACAGGCCAATGCCCGCTACATTGCGCGATAATTGTTAACGGAATGCGGCAGTGAAGTTCGTCCATTCATTTAGTGCGTATTTCGATCTGATTAGTTGCCTTAACGCGCATCACGAAAACCGTCTCACATGTTTCGGGAAGCGTTCTAAGATGAAGTTCCAGACATTGACGGGCTATAAAGTCGGGTATAACGCATCAAATCCTGTTGTGCGCGTTAAATAGAGGGGGCGGTCGCTATGAGCCACACTAAACCTGTGCTCGTTGAGCCATTGATCGACGCCGAAGCTGATAGTTCACCGCAACCTTCTCCTCCACAAAAGCAGACAACAGCAATGCGTGTGCTTTTAGGGCTAAGCCTTGTACTGATCGCGGCCAATTTGCGCCCGGTGTTTTCAAGTGTTTCAGTGCTTCTGCCTGAAATCATCGAAGCTACAGGCATGTCGACAACGGCTGCAGGTTTTCTGACGACTTTGCCTGTGGTCTGTCTGGGTGTATTCGCACCATTTGCGCCAAGACTGGCACAGCGCTTCGGAGCAGAGCGTGTGTTGCTATTTGTGTTGATTGTCCTGACTCTGGGCACAGCAATACGAGGCATCGGCAACGCCGCCTCGCTTTATATCGGAGCGACTTTGGCCGGTGCGGCAATTGCTACCGGCAATGTGCTTCTGCCGGGCGTAGTGAAGCGTGACTTCCCTAAAACGGCAGCTATTATGACCGGTCTTTATACGATGGCTCTTTGCGGTGGCGCCGCTGCCGCCGCTGGTTTGACAATTCCGATTGAACACATGCTGGGTGGTTCGTGGAATCTGGCACTGGCTTTTTGGGCTATTCCTGCTGCACTGGTATTTGCGTTATGGTTGCCGCTGGCTTTGCGTACAAAACACAATGTTGCCCATTCGGGCTTCAAGGTGATTGGGCTCTGGAAAGATAAGCTTGCTTGGCAGGTCACATTTTTTATGGGGCTGCAATCCTCCACCGCTTACATCGTGTTTGGTTGGCTGGCGCCGATCCTGCGTGAACAAGGTTTAAGCCCCGCGGCAGCTGGCGTGCTTGTCTCCTTTTCAATCATGATTCAGGTCGTTACCTGTCTTGCTATTCCCTCCATTGCCATAAGACAGAAAAGCCAGAGCCTGCTTAATGTCGTGCTTTGTGCCAGCGCTGCCTTGCCGCTGATAGGTTTTCTCTATCTGCCACAATGGAGCTTCTGGCTTCTGGCCATTGTCCAGGGTTTCGGGCAGGGCGGGTTGATCGCAGCCGCCATGATGGTGATTGTCCTGCGCTCGCCAGATTCGCACACTGCGGCCCATCTTTCCGGTATGGCTCAATGTATAGGCTATACGCTGGCGGCAATTGGACCGCTGATTGTCGGCGTTATTCACACGGCAACAGGAAGTTTTGCAGCCTGTGGAATTTTCTTTGCTCTGCTGGGGTTGGGGGCTGCGATCAATGGCTGGGGTGCGGGTCGCGCACGCTATGTCGGCGTGAAGGTCGTAAAACAGGCATAAAAAAACCCCGGAAAACCGGGGCTATTTGTTGCGGCAAGCAGAACTTAAACGAACTGTCCGAGGCCGGGGATTGAACCAACCACTGCATCGACAGGTTCTGCACCTGCTTTTTCTTTGGCAAAGCGAATGGTTTCCTTGGCAACGCCGGAAATTTCGCCCATGCCGAGGCCAGCGCCCATAAGCTGGGAGCCGAGACCCATCACGCCGCCCATAAGACCGGAAAGTAGGCCGCCGCCCTTGACCTGCGCGATGGCTTCTTCAGCGCCCGGGAAAGCTGCCAGCAATTGCTGAACCTTATCAGCAGGGCCTTCCTTTTGCAGGAACGCCAAAATCATACCAACGGCTTTTTCTGCCGTTGCCGCATCAATGCCGACATTGGAAGTGATGCGCGCAATTAGTTCATCCATGAGACTCTCCCGAAATATCTTACGTTTACGTAATATGCATTACCGCAGGGGCTTTGCAAGCTTTACTGGTTTAAAATATTGCGAATTTCTTGTTGGAGGGACGTTGAGATATCAATCTTGAAGCACAATTCGACTTATTCAGTGTTGCGTGGTGGTGGGTCTAGTATATCGTAACGGGAGCAAACCTTTTACGGAGCGACATGCCTGATGACCGTCGATGATGCCCTTTTCCTTGGTGCAAGCCGCAAACCAGACGACTCTTATCAGCAGCCGGAATATCTGGCGCTGAAATATGGTAACCGCCATGGGCTTGTGACCGGCGCGACAGGTACGGGTAAGACGGTGACATTGCAGGTTCTGGCGGAGAGCTTTTCCGCTGCAGGCGTTCCTGTTTTCTGCGCCGACATCAAGGGTGATCTTTCGGGTATCGCAGCAACGGGCATTATCAACGAGAATCTGACCAAACGCGCTACCGAGATAAAGCTTGATCCTTATGAGTTGCGGGCCTCTCCGGTTATTTTTTGGGATATTTTCGGTGAAAAGGGCCACCCCGTTCGCGCTACCATTTCCGAAATGGGGCCGCTACTTCTTTCACGCTTGATGAGCCTGACCGATGCACAGGAGGGTGTTCTCAACGTTGCCTTCCGCCTTGCCGATGAAGAAGGGCTGCTTCTGCTCGACTTGAAAGATTTGCAAGCAATCCTCGCGGAGATGGCCGAGCGTTCGGCAGAGCTTTCTGCAAAATATGGCAACGTCAACAAGGCGTCGGTTGGAGCGATCCAGCGCTCGCTGCTGGTGCTGGATCAGCAAGGTGGCACCAAGTTCTTTGGTGAGCCCGCCCTGCGCATTGCCGATCTGATGCGCACGACGACCGATGGGCGTGGTGTTATCAGCGTTCTTGCGGCTGACAAGCTGATGATGAGCCCCCGTCTCTATTCGACATTTTTGCTTTGGCTAATGTCGGAGCTTTTTGAAGAACTGCCGGAAATTGGCGATCCTGATAAGCCGCGTCTCGTTTTCTTTTTCGATGAAGCACATCTCCTGTTCGATGAAGCGCCAAAAGCGCTGGTTGATCGTGTCGAGCAGGTGGTTCGCCTGATCCGTTCAAAGGGCGTTGGTGTTTATTTCGTCACTCAGAACCCGCTTGATGTGCCTGAAACAGTTCTCGCGCAGCTTGGCAATCGTGTGCAGCATGCACTGCGTGCCTATACGCCACGCGAAACCAATGCGGTAAAAACGGCAGCTGATACGTTCCGTCCAAACCCTGATTTCAAAACCTATGACGCAATCACCAACCTTGCCACTGGTGAGGCTTTGATTTCGACTTTGCAGGCGAAGGGTGTGCCTTCGATGGTGCAGCGCACTTTGATCCGTCCGCCGTCGTCGCGGATTGGTCCATTAACGCCTGAAGAACGTGCAAGGATTATCGCCGCAAGTCCAGTTTCAGGGCAGTATGATCAAACCGTTGATCGTGATTCTGCATTTGAGATGCTGGCGCGAAAAGCACAAGCCGCAGCTGATGCGCAGCAGAAAACAAAAGAGGAAGAACCTGGACAAGGCGGTGGTATTCTCGGTGATCTGCTTGGAACTGCGCTGGGAACCGGTCGTCGGTCAGGCCGACAGACTGTAGCCGAAACAGCCATGAAATCAGTAGTTCGCTCCGTCAGTACATCACTCGGTCGGGCGTTGGTGCGAGGTATTCTTGGCAGCTTCAAACGCTGACAGAACGCGGATATGAATTATATAAAAAGCCCCGCATAGGCGGGGCTTTTTATGACGACAATAAATCGCGAATTACATAACCAGAATAGGGGACTTAGCAGGTACGCGATTATACAGATCGATGATGTCCTGATTGAGCAAGCGTACGCAGCCAGATGAAACGGCCTTGCCGATCGACCACCATTCCGGGTTACCGTGAAGGCGGAAGATCGTGTCTTTGCCATCCTTGAAGATGTATAGCGCGCGTGCACCAAGCGGGTTCTTAAGGCCCGGCGCCATGCCGCCATTGCGTGAGCTATAAGGCTCCAGTTCTGGCTGGCGGGCGACCATTTCATCCGGTGGCGTCCAGCGTGGCCATTCGCGCTTATACTGGATGACCGCACGGCCAGACCATGCGAAACCATCACGACCGATGCCTACGCCGTAGCGCATTGCCTGACCATTGCCGAGCACCAGATAAAGGAAACGATTGGTGGTGTCGACGACGATGGTGCCGGGCATTTCGCCTGTCGGATCCTGGACGACCTGACGCAAATAGCGCTTGTCCATTTTCTGGATCGGAATAGCAGGAAGCTGAAAGCCATTGTCTTCCACAGCAGCATACATCGATGCCCAGCTTCCATAGGAAGCGTCGACATTGGCTTGCGGCGTCCTGTTGATTGGATTGCCGTTCGCATCGACATCAATAATTGGAACATTCTGCCCCAACTGAGCACAACCGGCGAGGCCGGCCGCCGCTGTTACTGTCATGGCCGTGAGAAAAGAACGGCGTGTAAGGGTCGTTTGCATGTAATAACCAGGTTAGTGACGGGAGAAGCTACGGATACAACTACAACGGTTAGGGTTAATTAAATGCGACCAACCCGTTGCAATGGTCACAATTTGTTTGCCGATAACGATGCTGAACATTTTTCGTTCCGCGTCTGTTGGTGGCAAAACGCCCCATAAATGTGACCTCCAGCCGTTCGCAATGAGGCTTAAAAGTGGCTAAACGGCCACTACAGTCCCTGTGTTGCCGTTGCGACACGTTTTTCGCTTCGACAGGCCATCTCACTAAAACATGCCCGTTCAAATTATAGTGAAGATTAATCCAAAAGCTGAAGGCCAGGCAGAATAAGCGCAGGCGGATACTGCTTATACTCATCTGGCTGGTTTGATCTGTTGATCCAGACCGAGCGCATGCCGAATCGCGCAGCACCCGCCACATCCCATCGATTGGACGACTGAAATGAAATTGCAGATGGATAGAGCCGCCACTGCATGGTCACCAGCTCATAAACGGCAGGGGAGGTCTTGTAACGTTTTATGCTGTCAACCGAGATGACATCATCCAGCAGAACGTCCAGAGCGGAAGACTTGACCGCAGCCTCCAGCATGGCAGCAGAACCATTGGATAAAATAGCGAGGCGCGCGCCGCGACTTTTAAGGTTTTTGAGTGCTGCCGGTACTTCCGGGTAACAATCGAGTTTCCAATAAGCATCCAGAAGGTCGTTGCGAAGTGTAGGATCAACGGAAGGATAGCGCGCAAACGCGAAATCCAGCGCCTCTTCGGTCAAAGCCCAGAAATCTTTATAGTCACCGATCAGGCTTAGAATCCATGAATATTCGAGCTGCTTAGCCCGCCAGATTTCTGAGAATGCGCGTCCGTCAGGTCCTGCCTTTTCCTCATGGCGACGCACAGCAGAATGCACATCGAACAATGTGCCATAGGCGTCGAAAACATAGGAACTATAAGACACCGATTTTCTCCATTCGGACGTTTCCATCAAAAAAAGTAAACTGGACCCTATCCTTATGCAATTTCAATAAAAAATCATTGCGTTGCGTGGCAAATTTAGAACCTGCGCCATTGCCGCATGAAGCGTTGGGGCCTATGTAGGTTGCGCACGCAAGTTTTCGGGTATGTATACGCTCTGCCCTGTTAAGCTGAAAGACAAAGAGGAGAGTTTCAATGGCCTTTGAACTGCCCCCCCTTCCGTACGATTACGACGCACTTGCTCCGTTTATGTCGCGCGAAACGCTCGAATTCCACCACGATAAGCACCATCAGGCTTATGTTACCAATGGTAACAAGCTGCTTGAAGGTTCGGGCCTTGAAGGCAAGAGCCTCGAAGAAATCGTTAAGGAAAGCTTCGGCAAGAATCAGGCGCTTTTCAACAATGCTGGTCAGCACTACAACCATCTCCATTTCTGGAACTGGATGAAGAAAGACGGCGGCGGCAAGAAGCTGCCGGGCAATCTGGAAAAGGCAATTGAGTCCGATCTCGGCGGCTATGATAAGTTCCGCGAAGATTTCATTGCTGCCGGTGCGGGCCAGTTCGGTTCTGGCTGGGCATGGTTGTCGGTTAAGAATGGCAAGCTCGAAATTTCGAAGACTGCAAACGGTGAAAGCCCGCTCGTTCATGGTGCAACGCCAATCCTCGGCGTCGATGTGTGGGAACATTCCTATTACATTGATTACCGCAATGCGCGTCCAAAGTATCTCGAAGCTTTCGTCGATAGCCTAATCAACTGGGACTATGTGTCAGAGCTTTACGAAAAGGCATAATTTGCCGATTCAAGCATTTCCAGCAAAAGTGCGAAGCGGTTTTGCGTCGGATAGTGCGTAAAAACAGATGGATAGAGCGGTTCCTATGATTTCGTTTAAACAGTGACCGCTCTAGTATTAGAAATGAAGAGCCCCGCGAAAGCGGGGCTTTTCTTTATCGATTCTTATTCAAGAAAAACATGATAATAAATATCATGTTTTAAAGTAACTATTCTCACGGCGGGATTGTAATGCTGAGGCACTCAAACAATAGTATTGTAGTCATGTTTTTCACGTTTTCGTGAAAATACTGTAATAATAGCTATAATATCAGCGTGTTGTTTATTCTGATCATCATTTATTGGGTGCATTTGTTGCAATGACAGGGAATGTGCCTGATATTTATATCAGGGAAGATTGTCATCCATTTTCAACGCGGAGGATCGTATGCGTTCATTTTTCTTAGCCGTCAGCACAGTAGCATTACTGACTGCCGGTGTGGCTCATGCCGATGCTATTGCGGATCGCCAGGCAATCATGAAAGACATGGGACGCGCTGTTGGACAGCTCGCGCCGATGGTTAAGGGCGAGAAGCCTTTCGATGCGGCTGCAGCTTTGGCAGCACTTGAAAAGCTTGATGCTGACGCGAAGAAGTTTGACGTGGAGACGCTATTCCCAGCTGGCTCCGATCAGGGTGATACGGAAGCTTCAGCCAAGATTTGGGAAAACAAGGAAGATTTCGTCAAGCATGTCGAGAAATTCCGCGCAGATACGGCCGCAGCAGTTGCTGCGAACCCGCAGGATCTCGATGCTTTAAAGTCGGCATTCCAGCAGGTCGCCGCCAATTGTGGTTCCTGTCATCAGGTCTATCGTGAGAAGAAGAACTGATCCAACTTATGGTCCGAAAACTCGCATATGCCGCAGGCGCATTAATCATCATTGGTGCAGCTACTTTCTGGGTACTGACAACGCCCCAGACTGTGGATCAGACGGTGATTGCATCTTTGCAGCCGGGCGATGCGGCGAAGGGTGAACAAGTGTTCTGGGCAGGGGGCTGTGCCTCCTGCCACGCCGCACCCGGCGCAACGGGTGATGCACGCAAGGTTATGGCCGGCGGTCACGAACTGGCTTCGGATTTTGGCACTTTTATAGCGCCAAATATTTCGCCGTCGCAACAGGGCATCGGCACCTGGACCCTGCATGATTTTGCCAATGCAATTCTGAAAGGCGTGGGGACAAAGGGAGAGCATCTTTATCCTTCCTTCCCTTATACGTCTTATGCGAAAATGCAGCCACAGGACGTTGCCGATCTTTTTGCCTATATGAAAACCTTGCCGGAATCCGACAATGTTGCAGCCGAGCACAAACTCGGATTTCCATTCAACATTCGCCGTGGCCTGGGGTTGTGGAAGCAGCTATATCTTTCCGATAAACCGGTGGTGGAACTGGCCAATGCTTCTGATCAGGTCAAGCGCGGCAAATATCTGACAGAAGCGCTTGGACATTGCGCAGAGTGCCATACTCCGCGCAGTGTCATTGGCGGACTTGATACCACGCAATGGATGGCGGGGGCTCTTTCGCCCGAAACGGGCAGCGATGGCAGAAAGGGCATTGTTCCCAATATTACTGCCGGTGAAGGCGGTATTGGCGACTGGAGCGAAAACGACATCGCCTATGCATTGCAAAGTGGTTTTACGCCGGACTTTGATTCATTAGGCGGATCGATGACCGATGTGGTGACCAATATGGCGCATCTCACTGATGCGGACCGCGAAGCAATTGCCGCTTATCTTAAAGCAATCCCGGCGCATAAGGATGGCTACCCGGCACGAAACTAATTATCGCCTGGTGCAGCGCACAACCGTTGGGGCTCCGGCATTGGTGTATTTGCTTTGCATCGTATAGAGCCAGCCTTTGCACTCGGACATTGTCTGAAAGCAACGGAAGCGGTCAACTGGCACAAGCCCGTCGCCATCGCTGACGAATGGCGAGTCGTCCACACCGCTAAACTGGCCGACAATAACGCCGCTGCCACGCGGTGGCGTGTTGCAGCGTTGCCCGGCATATTCGCTGACGTCCTTGCGGACCTGCGCCTGAGCTGTGTTGGCAAGGAGTGTGGGCACCAATAGAGGCAGGGAAACAAATGCGGTCAACAATACACGATACATGGCCTGATCTCCGCGTCGGTGTAATCCGCATAATATAGGCCTAAAAAAACTCCCGGCAAATAACTGCCGGGAGTTCGGATATATATTAATTTGAAACGCTTTAGACTTTACCGACAGCCTTCAACGCGAAAGCATAGGTATAAGCGACTTCTTCAAGGCGTGAAAAACGCCCCGAAGCACCCGCATGGCCTGCATCCATATTGATACGGAACAGCACAGGGTGGTCGTCGGTCTTAAGCTCGCGCAGTTTCGCGACCCATTTGGCCGGTTCCCAATAAGTCACACGCGGATCGGTTAGACCTGCGACGGCAAGAATACGCGGATAGGCTTGGGTCTTCACATTGTCATAAGGCGAATAGGCAGCGATATTGCGGTAATCGGCTCCCGACGTGATCGGATTGCCCCATTCAGGCCATTCAGGCGGAGTGAGTGGCAATGTGTCATCGAGCATGGTGTTGAGAACATCGACAAAGGGTACTTCGGCGATGATACCGCCAAAGGCTTCGGGAGCCATATTGGCGATGGCGCCCATCAGCATGCCGCCAGCCGAGCCGCCATGCGCGACAATGCGGTCGTGGCTTGTGAAGCCCTGGCTGACGAGGTGCTTTGCAGCCGCGATGAAATCCGTAAATGTGTTGTTTTTTTTCTCGCGCTTTCCGTTTTCATACCATGCAAAGCCCTTGTCCTTGCCGCCGCGAATATGCGCGATCGCATAGACGAAACCGCGATCAACAAGTGAAAGGCGCGACGTGCTGAAGCTTGCCGGAATGGTGATGCCATAGGAACCATAGCCATAAAGCAGGCATGGAGCAGAGCCATCAAGCTTCGTATCCTTGTGGTAGATCACCGATACGGGAACCATCTCGCCATCAGCAGCAGGTGCAAGAATACGCCGCGTGACATAGTCCTCGATGACATGGCCCGATGGCACTTCCTGCGTTTTCAGTAGAGTGCGCTCGCGCGTGTTCATGTTGTAATCGAACAGCTGCTCCGGCGTGGTCATTGAAGAATAAGAGAAACGGATGACATCTGTATCGTATTCTGCACTGCCATGAAGCCCAAGCGAATAGGCCTCTTCGTCAAAAGCGATGGCATGTTGCTCGCCTGTTGTGCGGTCGCGAATGACGATGCGCGGCAGGCCGTTGTCTCGTTCCATCCAGATAAGATGATGCTTGTAAGCACCATGGGACAGAATAAGGCGTCCCGGAACTTCCGCAACCACCTCTTGCCAGTTTTCAGGCTGCGGAGCACTGACCGGCGCGCGCATGATCTTGAAGTCTTTCGCACCATCCGCATTGGTTAGAATGAAGAACTCATCCCCACCGGGGGAGAGATCATATTCAACACCGGTCTTGCGCTCCATGACGAGCTGCGGCTTT
>Ga0308157_10004219_pt1 | contig 19412 bp, 15 predicted proteins | sample PhyBR1_FD_201035 | JGI IMG/M metagenome (GOLD analysis project Ga0308157, IMG submission 201035) | Phyllosphere microbial communities from UC Gill Tract Community Farm, Albany, California, United States - DLSLB.R1 | ecosystem: Host-associated > Plants > Phyllosphere > Unclassified | place: USA...
GTTCCACACCACCTGCTCGATGCGCACCGGGTCGGCGTAGAGCCTGGCCGGCACCGCGTCGACGTTGATCGTCAGTTGCTTGGCCTGCGCGTCGCTGACCAGTGCGTCGACGATGCCGCGGAGCGTGTCCGCCACATCGAACACGCTCGGTGCGAGCACCAGCTTGCCCATGTTGGCACGCGAAAGCTCCAGCAGGTCGTTGATGATCTGCAGCTGGCTGGCCACTGCCCCCTGGATCGCCCGGGCAGCCCGCAGCGCCCGGCTTTCGCCCTGCAGGGTGGGCAGACGCGAGAGCAGCTGCGCGTTCATCTGGATGACAGACAGCGGGTTCTTCAGTTCGTGCGACACCACCGCGAGGAATTCGTCCTTCATCACGCCCGCCTCGTGCAGCCGGTGGGTGGTGGCGCGCTCCGTTTCCAGCGCCGCGTCCCGCTGCCGCTCGCGAAACTCCTCCTGCGTGAAATTGCGGCAGATCTTCGCGAAGCCGATGACACCTCCCTCGCCCAGCGGGGTCGTGATGCCGCTGCAGAAGATGCGTTCCCCGTTCTTGCGGACGTGCCACTGGTTGTCATCCGCCCGGCCGGTATCCCGCGCCTTCTGCAGTTCCATCCGGGGCTTGCCCGCGGCACGGTCGCTCGCCTCGAAGAGGATGTCGAACGGCTGGCCGACGGCTTCCTCCAGGCTGTGGCCGAAGATCTTTTCCGCGCCCGGGCTCCATGTGGCGATGACGCCTTTCTCATCCATGGTGATGATGGCGTAGTCGCGCATGCTTTCGGCCACCAGCCGCATGCGCTGCTCGCTCAGCCGCAGCTTCTCCTCGATCATGCGGCGCGACGTGATGTCGAAGAACGCGAGCACCGCCCCCTCGATGCGGTCCTCGCTGGTGCGATAGGGCACGACCCGGGCGAGAAACCAGCGGTGGTCCAGGCTGCGCACCTCCCGCTCGATGCGCCTGAGGTCGCGCAGCACGTCGGCGACATCGCTGGCCAACTCGTCGTATTGAAGCCGGTGGGTGATGTCGAGCAGTGGGCGGCCCGTGTCGGTGGGCAGCAGGTTGAAGAGCGTCGCCGCCTGCGGCGTGAAGCGCTTGACCTTCATCTCCCGGTCCACGAACACGGTGCCGATCTCGGCGGAATTCATCAGGTTCTGCAGGTCGTCGCTGAGCTTGGAGCTGTCCTCCATCCGCAGGGTCAGCTCCGAATTGACGGTGGTCAGCTCCTCGTTCACCGCCTGCAGTTCCTCCCGGCTGGTTTCCAGCTCCTCGGTCGTGGAGCGAAGCTCCTCGTTGATGGTCTGCAGTTCCTCGTTGGAGGCACGCAACTCCTCGGTGGACGCCGTCGATTCGCCCAGCATGTTGCGCAGCCGCTCCTGCGTGAGCAGCAGCTCCGACTCCAGCGACTCGATGACCGGGTCGCGCCCATCCATTCCTTCGGCGGGCAGACCCATGCTCTCGCGGGCTTCGTCGAACACCACCAGCATCAAGCCCTTGGGAGTCTCGTCCACCGCAGGCCGCACGGTCATCACGACGGTGGAAGGCACGCCGTTGATGGTCAACCGCACGCTGGGCGAAGCCACGGTGAAGCCGGTTTCGGCCGCCCGGCTGAGAGCCGCGCGCAGCTCGGCCCGCAATTCGGGCCGGGCCAGCGCCAGCAGCTTGTTGGACGGCACGCCTTCCGGCAACCGCAGCAGGTGCGAGGCGCGATGGCTCACGTGCAGCACGGTGTCGTCGGCATCGACCAGCACCGTGGGCGGAGAGTAATTGCGCACGATGCGTTCGTGCAGCAGCTCCAGCGGAGGCTTGGGCGGCGAAGCGCTGGCCGTGCGCGGTTGCGGCACCGGCAGGTCCGCGATGCGGCTCGGCAGGGGGGGCAACGGGCGGGCGCGCTGTGTCTGGTGGCTGGCGCGGTAGATGCGGTGGGTCTTGTCCACCTCGTCGAACAGCGTGTCCGCCACGTCGGCCGTTTCCGAGCTGCCGAGGAACAGCAGGCCGCCCGCCTTCAAGGAGAAATGGAAGCTCTGCAGCACCTGCAGCTGCGCGACCCGGTCGAGATAGATCAGCAGGTTGCGGCAGCAGATGAGATCCATGCGGGTGAAGGGCGGGTCGCTCAGCACGTTGTGAACGGAGAAGACCACCGTATCGCGAACGCTCTTGGCGATGCGCAGCCCTCCTGCTTCCGTCAGGAAGAAGTCGCGCAGGCGTTCGGGCTCCACGTCGCCACCGATGGAGGCCGGGAACACGCCGGTGCGAGCGGCAGCCACCGCCCGCTCGTCGATGTCCGACGCGAAGAGCTGCACCGGCACGCCGTGTGCGCCCAGTACCTCGCGCAGCAGGATGGCGATGGAGTAGGCCTCCTCGCCCGAGGCACAGCCAGCGACCCAGGCGCGGAAGGGCTCGTTGGCCTGGCGCTCCCGCAGGAACTGCTGGATCGATCGCTTCAGCAGGTCGAAGGCGTCCGGGTCGCGGAAAAAATTGGTCACGCTGATGAGCATGTCCTGCAGCAAGGCCGGCGTCTCGCGCGGCTCGGAATCGAGCAGGCGGCGATAGCTGGGCAGGTCCGGCATGCCGTTGACCTGCATGCGCCGTTCGATGCGGCGCAGCACCGTGCCCCGCTTGTAGTGGGAAAAGTCGTGGCCGGTGCGTTCGCGCAGCAGCGCCTTGATGGACAACAACGCCTCTTCGGCCAGCACGGCGGCTTCGCCCCTGGACTGCAGCACGTCGAGCTCATCGGGCGGGCTGGGCATTTCGATCCGTCGGGCGTTCTGCAGCAGCTGCACCAGCTTGCTAGGCATCTCCTCCACCGGCATCACGAAATCCACAGCCTGGGTCTGGATGGCGGATCGCGGCATGCCGTCGTATTCGGCATCCTCCAGGCTCTGCACCATTGTCAAGCCGCCGGCCTCCTTGATGCGGCGCAGCCCTTGCGCACCGTCGCTGCCGGTGCCCGAAAGCACGATGCCGACGGCGTGTTCGGCATGCGCCTGCGCCAGGCTGCGAAAGAACAGGTCGACGGACCGGCGCCGGCCTTCGAGCGTGGTCAAAGGATAGACCTGCAACTCGCCATCGCTCATCACCAGCCGCAGGGCCGGCGAAATCACGTACACGTGGTCGATGGCGATGCGAGTGGTCTGGGTCACGGTCGTCACCGGCAGCTTGCCCACCCGGCTCAGGATCGAGCCCAGCGCGCTTTCGTGCTCCGGGCTCAGATGCATCACGACCACCATGGCGAGCCCCGGCTCGGCAGGCAGTTCCGCCAGCAGCCGGCGCAAGGCTTCGAGGCCGCCTGCGGAAGCACCGATGCCCACTATCGGGAAGGCCAGGTGGCTTTTGGCAATGACCCGTGCGCTGAGGGCGGCTGAGGTGTCTTGTTGCATGATTTTTGTTCTGTTGGACGGACGGTGTCGTTACTGCATGCTGCCAAGGGATCTCGGCGGAAACCGGGGCACGCCACTTCCTCGCGACGGTCGATTACCGGCGGTTTTGCTTTTCGGCCGTGCGGCCCATCCACAGGGGGTCTGGGTGGCACGCCTCATCCTCACTGCCTCCGGGCCCACACCACCACCCGAGCCTGCATGCGGCCCCTCTGGCCGGGGTAGGAGAACGCGCCGTCAACATTTGCATACCGCCCCACCGCCGCAGGAGCGCCGTGCAGCGCCCCTTCCTAGGCCGAGGCGGGCTGTTTCCCTACACGCCAGAGTGGCCCGGGGCGCAGGCTGATTCTCAGACAGCGCCGTGCCGCCTGTCGGAACCTCCCCACCCGTCCGCTCTATCGATCTTGACCCCCGACATGCCCGTGCTACGCCGCGCAACTTCCTCGCCGGCGACCAGCCTGCCGCACCGGCATATCCCCCCCGGTTTCCACGAAGCGAGCCCTTTCCAGGATTTCTGGATGGGCGGCTACGAAGGCGCCGACCACGTGAACGGCTGGGGCATGCCGCTGGATGCGAACGTGCGCAACGGACACGGCGCGCGGCTGGCAGAGGACTATGCCGCGCTCGGCCCGCTGGGTATCCGCGTCGTGCGGGAAAGCATCGGCTGGCGATTGATCGACCGGGCGGGCGACGAAGGATTCCGGGCGCTGGCCCGGCAGGCCCATCTGGCCGCAGCCCATGGCCTCCAGGTGGTCTGGACGCTGATGCACTACGGCTGGCCCGACCGGCTCGACCCATTCGAGCGGCCCGATGAGTTCGTCGACGCCTTCGCGGCGTATTGCCGCCGCGTGGCCGAGACGGTGCAGGGCATTCCCGGCCCGGCGCCGGTGTACCAGCCGGTGAACGAGATTTCCTTCCTGGCCTGGGCGGCCACCCGTACCGGCCTCATCTGGCCCCACGCCCCGAGTGCGGACCCGCATCGGGGCCAGGCTTTCAAGCGCGTGCTGGTGCGCGCGGCGCTGCGCGGTGCCGACGCGGTGTGGAGCGTGGCGCCCCTCGCCCGGCTGCTGCACACCGACCCGGTGATGCATGTGGAGCCGCCGTGCGGCGCAGGCCCCGGCGCCTGCGCCGATGCAGCGCAAGAGCATGCCGGCCAGTTCGAGGCCTGGGACATGCTGTGCGGCCGCGCGGCGCCGGAGCTGGGCGGCGCGCCGCGCTACCTCGACCTGATCGGCTTGAACTACTACCACAACAACCAGTGGGAACACGGCAGCCACGCGCGGCTGCACTGGCACCTGAACGACACCCGCAGGCGCCGGCCCTCGCAGCTGATCGCCGACGTATGGCAACGGTACCGCCGGCCGCTCTGCCTGTCGGAGACGGGCCACGTCGGCGTGGGTCGCAGCGACTGGCTGGATCACATCGCAGCGGAGGCCGTCGCCTGCAGGGCGCGCGGCATTCCGCTGCTGGGCATGTGCCTGTACCCGCTCATCGACCGCCCCGACTGGCAGGAGCCGCAGCACTGGCACCACAGCGGTCTCTGGGACCTGCCGGACGCCCCGTCGGGCGGGCTGGACCGGCGCCTCTGCGCCCCCTATGCCGACCGGCTCCGGCATTGGCAGCACACCCTGCCCGCACCCGACTCCCACAGCGCTTTCCTTCACCCCTCACCGGAGACTCCCATGACCCATCTGATCGTTTTCTCGCATCTCCGTTGGGACTTCGTCTATCAGCGCCCACAGCAGCTGCTTTCGCGCCTGGCGGCCCGGCACCCCGTGCTGTTCGTCGAAGAACCCATGCCTGGCGCCGACCGGCCCTGGCTGGAACGCTACAGCCCCTGCGCCGGCGTGGAGGTGCTGCGCATGCACATGCCCGGCACCGCCCACGGCTTCGACGCACAGCACATGGACGGCATGCGCACGCTGCTGCTCGGCCACCTGCTGGAGCACGACATCCATGACTACGTGCTCTGGTTCTACACCCCCATGGCCCTGCCCCTGGCAGAGGAGCTGACGCCGCGCGGGTCCGTGTACGACTGCATGGATGAGCTCTCGGCGTTCGACTTCGCCCCCAGAGAGCTGCTGGCGCGGGAAGAAGCCCTGCTGCGTTCCGTCGACCTGGTCTTCACCGGCGGCCGCAGCCTCTACGAATCCAAACGCGGCCGGCATGCCGACGTGCATTGCTTTCCGAGCAGTGTCGATCACGCGCACTTCGGCCAGACCGGGGTGCCGGACCATCCCGACCAGGCGGGCATGGCGCGCCCACGTCTGGGCTACTACGGCGTGATCGACGAGCGGCTCGACCTGGCCTTGATGGCCGCCGCCGCCGACGCGCACCCCGACTGGCAGTGGGTGATGGTCGGCCCGGTGGTGAAGATCGACCCCGCCAGCCTGCCCCAGCGGCCCAACCTGCACTGGATGGGCCAGCGCCGCTACGACGAGCTGCCCGCGTTCCTGTCGGGCTGGGACGTGTGCCTCATGCCCTTCGCGCTCAATGCCTCCACCCGCTTCATCAGTCCGACGAAGACGCTCGAGTATCTGGCTGCCGGCAAGCCCGCGGTGAGCACCGACATCCACGACGTGCGCCAGCACTATGCAGGCGTGGTGCCCATCGCGCAGTCCCATGCCGAGTTCGTCGCCGCCTGCGAGCGCATCCTGGGCTGGGGCGACCAGGAGCGGGCCGACTTCCAGCGCAAGGCCCGGGCGAAGGTGGCCGCCACCTCGTGGGACCTGACGGCCGCCGCCATGCAGCGGCTGCTGGAGCGCTTCGACGACGCCGCCGGAGCAATGGACCACCTACGCGCGCCGCAGGCCGCCCCCGCCGAAGAAACGGCTTCCGCCACATGAGCACTCTGTCCCACCCCGCCCCTGCCGCCGACGCCCGCCCGGCGGATGCGCGCAGGCAGCGCATCGCCATCGTCGGTGCCGGATTCTCCGGCGCCGTGCTCGCCCAGGAACTGGGTCGCGCCGGCCATGAAGTGGACGTCTTCGACACGCGCCCCCATGTCGGCGGCAACTGCCACACCGCCCGCGACGACGCCACCGGCGTGATGCTGCACACCTATGGCCCGCACATCTTCCACACCAGCAACCAGGTCGTATGGGACTACATCCGCCGGTTCGGCGAGTTCATGCCCTTCGTCAACCGGGTGAAGGCCCTCACCGGCGGCCGGGTGTTTTCCCTGCCGCTCAACCTGCTGACCATCAACCAGTTCTTCGGCAAGACCTTTTCGCCACGCGAAGCCGAAGCGTTCTTCGCGCAGATCGGGGAGCCCGGCGAGGGCGAGCCGCAGAACTTCGAGGAGCAGGCGCTGCGCTTGATGGGGCGCGCGCTCTATGACGCCTTCTTCGCGGGCTACACCACCAAGCAGTGGGGCATGCCGCCCTCGGCCCTGCCGGCCAGCATCCTGAAGCGGCTGCCGGTGCGGTTCAACTACGACGACAACTACTACGCCAGCCACTACCAGGGCATACCGCGGGACGGCTACACCGCCATCGTGCAGAACCTGCTCGATCTGCCGACCGTGTCGGTGCATCTGGAAACGCCCTTCCACCGATCGGACGCGCCGCGCTACGACCACGTCTTCTGCAGCGGGCCCATCGACGCCTGGTTCGGTTACGACGAGGGGCGCCTGGGGTACCGCACGCTGGACTTCGTGCGGGAAGACCATGGCGGCGACTACCAGGGCAACGCCGTCATCAACTACTGCGACCCCTCGGTGCCCTGGACGCGGATCTCGGAACACAAGCACTTCGCGCCGTGGGAGCAGCATGCGGACACCGTGGTCTTCAAGGAATACAGCCGCCTGTGCGAAGGCACGGACACACCCTACTACCCCATCCGCCTGGTCGAGGAAAAGTCCTTGCTGGCCCGGTACGTGGAGCGCGCGCGGCAGGAGCGTGGCGTGACCTTCGTCGGCCGGCTCGGCACCTACCGCTACATCGACATGCACGTCACCATCGCGGAAGCCCTGGACACGGCGCAGCGTTTCCAGGAACGGCTGTCCGCCGGCGCCGCGATGGAGAGCTTCGTCGTGGAACCGCTGTGAGGCGGTGAGGCGTTGAGACGGGTGCGGTGGGTGCCTGCGCCTTCAAGGCTCAGCCGCTCAGCGGCTGCCGCGGCGGGGCAGCAGGGCCCGGCGGCGCGAAGGCCGCCCGGACCCGCGCCAGATCCTCGGGCGTGTCGATGTCGGTGACGTACGCCGCGTCGGCACACGGCCAGCGCCACAGCCTGGCCGCGTGGGCGGCCATCCAGTCGCGCACGCCCGCCGAGGGGGGCTGCGCGTGGATGGCGCTCACCGCCTGCCACGACAGCACCACCGGGTGGCCGGGCGCGCCGTCCACGGTGGGTATCAGCGCATCGACATGGGCCGGCCGGTGCTGCCAGGCGGCCAGCAGCGACCGCACATGCGACGCGGTGAGCAGCGGCAGGTCTGCCACCACCAGCATGAGGTCGCGACCCGCGTGGGACGACACATGGTCCTTGATCGCCAGCCGCTGCGAATCCGGCAGGGTCGGCTCCGCCAGCGTGTGCAGCAGCGGGCTAGCCCGGCAACGGTCCGCCAGCGGCATCAACGCGTCCCGATAGGGCCCCAGCACCAGGCTGACGTGCTCGCATCCCGCAGACCGAAAGGCCGCCGTCAGCCGCTCCAGGACGCTGATCCCGCCCAGCGCCAGCGCGGGCTTGGCGCAGTTCCCCATGCGGCGGCCGAGGCCGGCTGCCAGCACGCCGACGCAAGGCGCGGCATCCGGTATGTGGGCAACGGGCGGCTGGGGCGCTGCAGCCGCGCCAGGGCTCAGAGCGCGCACGTCGGCGCCAGCAGGCCGTTCGCCGACGCCGCGCCGGCGCCCTCTTCTTCCTGCAGCCGCTTGGCGGTGGCGACCTGCGCCTGTTGCGGCACGAGCACGCCGTTCTTGGCCGCCACCACCTCCGCCATGATCGACAGCGCGATCTCGGCCGGGGTCTTGCTGCCGATGTAGAGGCCGGCCGGCGAATGCAGCGCGGCCAGGTCTGCGGCCGTGAGACCGAAGTGTTCCTGCAGCCGCTCGGACCGCGTGGCGGCATTGCGCCGCGAGCCGATCGCGCCCACGTAGAAGGCCTTGGACTGCAGTGCGTCGATCAGCGCCAGGTCGTCGAGCTTGGGGTCGTGCGTCAGCGCCACCACCGCCGTGCGGGCGTCGGGCTGCAGGCGCAGGATCAGGTCGTCCGGCATTTCGTGGCTGACTTCCACGCCTGGCACGCACCAGGTGGCGCGGTGCTCGGCGCGGGGGTCGCACACGATGGCCTCGAAGCCCAGGCCCAGCGCGAGCTGGCACAGGAAGGCCGACAGGTCGCCGGCACCGATCACGATGATGCGGGCGCGCGGGCCGAAACTGCTGCGCAGGCGCGCGCCTTCCAGCAGGGGCACGCCGTCGTGCCCGCCAGGCCGCAGCCGCACCTGGCCGGTGGCCAGGTCGAGCACGCGCTCCGTCGCCTGGCGGCGCAGGCAGGCGTCCAGGAGGTCGTCCAGCCGGCTGTGCGCCGACAGCGGCTCCACCACCAGTTCGATGGTGCCGCCACAGGGCAGCCCGAAGCGGTGGGCCTGGTCGGCGGAAATGCCGTAGCGCAGCACGGCGGGCAGCCCTCCCGCGCAGACGGTGGCCAGCCCGCCCTCGCGGATGTGCGCTATCAGGTCGTCCTCGATGCAGCCGCCGGAGACCGAACCGACCGTCTCGCCTTGCGCATTGATCGCCATCAGCGAACCCGGAGGCCGGGGCGCAGACCCCCAGGTGCGCACCACCGTCACCAGCGCGGCCGGCGTGCCGGCCGCCACCCATGCGCTCGCGGTGCGCAGTACCCGGCTGTCCAGATCATCCATGGCAGTGTCTTTCTGCGGCATTCATGCGGTGGGTGTGCAAGGGGGTATCAGGCCGCGAGCGGCAGGCCTTCGATCAGCTTGTCGAGCGTGACAGGATAGTCGCGCACGCGCACGCCGGTCGCGTTGTAGATCGCATTGGCCAGGGCCGCGCTCACACCGCAGATGCCCAACTCGCCCACGCCCTTGGCCTTCAACGGCGAAGCCAGCGGGTCCACTTCGTCCAGGAAGATCACCTCCTGGTGCGGAATGTCGGCATGCACCGGCACTTCGTAGCCCGCCAGGTCGTGGTTGACGAAGAAGCCCCGGCGCGTGTCCACCGCCAGTTCCTCCATCAGCGCACTGCCCACGCCCATGGTCATCGCGCCGATCACCTGGCTGCGGGCCGACTTCGGATTGAGGATGCGCCCGGCCGCGCAGACTGCCAACATGCGGCGCACGCGCACCTCCGCCGTGAAGGCGTCCACGGCCACTTCCACGAAGTGGGCGCCGAAGGTGGATTGCTGCGTCTTCTTGGTGCTGTCGCCGAACTCGATGCTGTCTTCGGCCGTCAGATCGGCTCCGCGCGCCGCGTCGGCCAGGGGCATGCTGCGGCCACCGGCCAGAACCTGGCCGCCTTCAAAGCGGGCGCTGGCGGCATCGAGGCCCAGCTTCTGGGCAACGGCTTCCCGCAGCTTGACGCAGGCGGCATAGACGCCCGAGGTGGAGCTGGCGGCGCCCCATTGCCCGCCAGAACCTGCGGACACCGGGAACTTGGAGTCGCCCAGGCGCACCACCACGCGGTTGAGCGGCACACCCATCATTTCCGCAGCGGTCTGCGCGATGATGGTGTAGCTGCCGGTGCCGATGTCGGTCATGTCGGTCTCGACCGTGACCACGCCGCGCCCGTCGAGCCGCACGCGGGCCCCGGATTTCATCACCGGGGCGCCGCGATAGGCCGACGCCACGCCCAGCCCCACCAGCCAGCGGCCGTCACGGGTCTGGGCGGGCTGGGCGCTGCGCTTGTTCCAGCCGAAGCGTTCCGCGCCCAGGTGCAGGCACTGCACCAGTTCGCGCTGGGAGAAGCGCTTTTCCGGGCGCTTGCCGCCCTCTTCCTTGTCGCCGGAAGAGGACTTCTCGCCGGTCGTGTCGGGCACGACCTGCGTGTCGTTGCGGATGCGCAGCTCCACCGGGTCCATGCCCAGTTTCTCGGCCAGCTCGTCCATGGCCACTTCCAGCGCCATGTGGCCGGTGGCTTCGCCCGGCGCGCGCATCGCGTTGCCTTCGGGCAGGTGCAGTTCGGCCAGCCGGGTGGCGGTCATGCGGTGGGCACCGGCGTAGAGCCGCCGGGTCTGGTCCACCGCTGCGTCGGCCTGGCCCTTGGGTAGGTCGCCCGACCAGGATTCATGGCCGATGGCGAGGATCTTGCCTTCCTTGTCCGCACCGATGCGCACGCGCTGGATGGTCGCCGGCCGATGGGTGGTGTTGTTGAACATCAGCGGACGCTGCAGCGTCACCTTCACGGGCCGCTTGGCCGCACGGGCGCCCAGCGCCGCCATCAGCGCATCGGCGCGCAGGAACAGCTTGCCGCCGAAACCGCCGCCGATGAAGGGCGACACCAGCCGCACCTTGTCCTTGGGAATGCCGAGCGTCTTGGCCAGCTCGCCCTGGCCCCAGGCGATCATCTGGTTGGAGGTCCACACCGTGAGCTCGTCGCCCTTCCAGGCAGCGATGGTGGCGTGCGGCTCCATCATGGCGTGCGACTGGTCGGGGGTGGTGTAGGTGGCGTCAACCTGCACCGGGGCGGCAGCGAAGGCACCAGCGAAGTCGCCCACGGCGGTATCGGGCGCGTCGCCGTTGATGTCGCTGGGCTTGGTGGCCGAGTCCTTGGCCTTGGCCAGGTCGTAGTTGCCGGCCGCCGTTTCATAGTCGACGCGCAGCAGCTGCGCTGCGGCGCGGGCCTGCTCGAAGCTTTCGGCCACCACCAGCGCCACGGCCTGGTGGTAGTGGTCCACCTGCGGTCCGGCCAGCAGCGGGGCGGTGTTCATCTTGCCCTGCCCCAGCTTGCCGGCGGTTTCGGCCGTCACGATGGCGATCACACCGGGCGCCTTGCGGGCCTCGGCCCCGTCGATGCTGCGGATGCGGCCCTTGGCGATGGCGGAACCCACGATGTAGCCGTAGGCCGGGTTGGACACCACGTCGTGCCGTTCATAGGCATAGGGCGCGGTGCCGGTGGTCTTGAGCAGGCCGTCGATGCGGTCCACCGGCTGGCCGACGACCTTCAGCTGGTCGATCGGATTGGTGGTTGCGGGGGTATCGAATTTCATGGACTTCAGCTCCTGGCCTGGTTCAGTGCGGCGGCCAGCGTGCGCTCGGCCAGCGGCAGTTTGAAAGCGTTCTCGGGCGTCGGGCGGGCGCCTGCGAAGAGGCGCGCGGCCACGGCCTTGGCACCTTGCGGCATGTCGGCTTCCGCCGCTTCCACGCGCCAGGGCTTGTGGGCCACGCCACCCACCGCCACGCGGCCGCTGCCGCCTGGCTGCACGATGGCAGCCACCGACACCAGCGCGAAGGCGTAGGAAGCGCGGTCGCGCACCTTGCGGTAGACGTGCGTGCCGCCGACCGGCGCGGGCAGGGTGACCGAGGTGATCAATTCGCCCGGCTGCAGCTGCGTTTCGATGTGCGGGGTGTTCTCGGGCAGGCGGTGGAAGTCGGCGATCGGGATCACCCGGGTGGCGCCGTTGGCGCGCACGGTTTCCACCGTGGCGTCCAGCACGCGCATCGCCACGGCCATGTCGCTGGGATGGGTGGCGATGCAGGCATCGCTGCTGCCGATCACCGCCAGCTGCCGGCTGTAGCCGCCGATGGCCGAGCAGCCGCTGCCCGGCTGGCGCTTGTTGCAGGCCATGTTGGTGTCGTAGAAGTACGGGCAGCGGGTGCGCTGCAGCAGGTTGCCGGCCGTGGTGGCCATGTTGCGCAACTGGCCCGAAGCGCCGGCCAGCAGCGCGCGCGACAGCACGCCATAGTCGCGCCGCACCGTGGGGTGCGCCGCCAGGTCGCTGTTGCGCACCAGCGCGCCGATGCGCAGCCCGCCCTGGGACGTGGCTTCGACCGTATCGAGGCCGATGCCGTTCACGTCCACCAGATGGGCGGGGGTTTCGATCTGCAGCTTCATCAGATCGAGCAGATTGGTGCCGCCCGCCACGAATTTGGCGCCGGGCTTGCCGGCCACGGCGGCTGCGGCCTGGGCCGGCGATGTGACGCGTTCGTAAGTGAAGGATTTCATGCCTTGGCCCCCGCCACTTCCGTGATGGCATCGACGATGTTGGAATAGGCGCCGCAGCGGCAGATGTTGCCGCTCATGCGTTCACGCAGCTCTTCGGCCGACAGCATCGGCTGGGCCGTCAGGTCGGCGCTGACATGGCTGGGCGTGCCGCGCTTGATCTCGTCGATGACCCCCACGGCGGAGCAGATCTGCCCGGGCGTGCAGTAGCCGCACTGGTAGCCGTCGTGCTTGACGAAGGCGGTCTGCAGCGCGTGCGGCGCCTGGGGCGTTCCCAGGCCTTCGATAGTGGTGACGCTGGCACCCTCGTTCATCACCGCCAGGCTGAGGCAGGACACGACGCGCCGGCCGTTCACCAGCACGGTGCAGGCGCCGCACTGGCCGTGGTCGCAGCCCTTCTTGGTGCCGGTGAGGTGCATGTTCTCGCGCAGCGCATCCAGCAGCGTGGTGCGGGGATCCACCTCGAGTTGGCGGGGAGCGCCATTGACGCTCAAGCGGACGGACATGGGTGCGGCGGCAGCTGTCATGGTGGTGGGCTTGGGTTGGAAGGGTGTCGCGGCAGGCACCGCCGTGGCGGCGGCCGACGTGGCGCCAGCGATGAGCAGGTCGCGCCGCGAAAGGGGGAAGTGGGCGTTGGGGTCCATGGGGCGTCCGTTGTTGTGGTCGCGGTCATTTCGCCGCGGCTCGTGGGGTAGCAGGCGCAGGGCGCACCACTTCCGAGAGCCTCGTCCATCTGCTGGGTTGCGGCTGTAGGTGGCGGGCTGAACAGCGCGTGGGCCGGCCCTTCCGCCCCCCGGCGCTGACCCCGCTTGATACGGGCGTTTGGCGCCCCCGCCACGCATCGCGGCGCCGGGAAGGGGCGAACTGGCCGCACCCAGTCAGCGCCACGGCGCGCCCGACCAGCCGGTGGGGGCGCCGTTTGCGTTGCCGGCAGCGCACCGTCAGCAGAGACCCGAAGTTCCCGCGCTGCAAAGGCTCCGGCGGCGCTGACACCACGGAGAGCCTCACCTGCCCCGACCTGGTCCCAGCCCCAGCCCGCGCCCGAAAAAATCCCCAGGGGGCTCGCGCCGCCTGGGGAATTTCTCAATCGGTCGTCCGCCGCTGCGGACGCGTGCCAGATCAGCGGCGACGGTAGCCGGCCGCCATCGGCGTTCCGGTGCGCTTGGCCTGGAATTTCTTCCACAGAAAACCGGCGACAGCCATCAGAATCATCTTGCGCATGGAGAGGTCCTCGTTGAGTTGAGCCGAGATGGTCGTCCGGATGTCGCGCCGCGCCTGTAGGAAGCGCGTGCAACGCCCTGTCGGCGGCTGGAATCGGCCGCCGTCAGCAGGAGCGGGACAGGGCTGCAACCAGCCAGTCGCACAGCGCGCTGGCGGGATCCTCGAAGCCGTGGATGGCGCTGAAATGGTGGGCCTGCGGCTGGTCCAGCAGTTCGGCGTGGTTGCCCGCGGCGCGCCAGGCATCGTGCCAGGCCATGGTCTGGCGCGCGAATTCCGGCTGCTCCAGCCCACCCCACGTCAGCAGCACCGGCGTGGGGCTGGGGCGCACGTGCAGCACCGGGGAGCAGCGCCGCACCGTCTCCTCGGTCAACTGGATCCTGGGCTGCAGGTAGCTGTAACGCAGCGGCGCCAGGTCGTAGAGGCCGCTGGCCATCGCCGCGCACTTGAAGGGGTCCTGCGGCAGGCCGTAATCGCGTGCCCACTCCGTCTGCAGGCACATCGCCGCGAGGTGGCCGCCCGCCGAGCTGCCGCCCACGGCCACGCGCTGCGGGTCGCCGCCGTGCTCGCCGATGTGGCGCAGCACCCAAGCACAGGCCGCGCGCATCTGGCGCACGATTTCATCGACGGTGACGGCCGGGCACAGGGCGTAGTCGGCCACCACCACGGTGATGCCGCGCTGCACCAGCCCCAGCGCCACGCAGCTGAATTCCTTCGACGACAACGCCCGCCAGTAGCCGCCGTGGATGAAGACGAAGACCGGCGCCCCCTGAACGTCTGCCGGGAAGATGTCCAGCGTCTCGGCCCGCGTGGGGCCGTAGGGCACGTCCAGCGTGCACCGCAGCGCCCCGCGCGCATGGGCGCTGCGCTCCTGGTAGTGGCGCATCTCGGCGGCGCGGTCGGCCACGGGAATGGCCGTGTCGTACTGCGCGTCGATCTGCTCCTGCGTGGCGAAGTAGCGGTAGAGCATGTCAGTCGGGAATGACGGCCGTGACCTCGATCTCGACCTTGGCGCGGTCCTCGATCAGGCCCGACACCTCCACCGCCGTCATCGCGGCGTTGAAGCTGCCGACGATCTCGCGGAAGGCCTTCCCGATCTCGGGATAGGCCGCCACGTAGGCCTTGCGGTCGGTCACGTACCAGGTCATGCGCACGATGTGCTCGGGCCGCGCGCCGCCCTCGGCCAGCACGGCGACCACGTTCTGCAGCGCCTGGCGCACCTGGCCGGCCAGGTCGTCGGTGTGGAAGACGCCCTCGGCGTCCCAGCCGATCATGCCGGCCACGAACACCATGCGGCCGCGCGCCGCGACGCCGTTGGCGTAGCCGCGGGGCCGGGGCCAGCCGGGGGGAAGAAGAGTCTGCATGCTTGTCTCCGGGAAAAGGGAATTCTGCGGCGCCCTGTCGCGTGCCGTCAGCGCGGCAGCCGCGCCAGCGCCTCGCGCACGTCGTCGGGCAGCGCGCGGGCCTTGTGGGTCTTGAGGTCGGTGGCCACCAGCACCTGGCGCGAGCGCATGCGCTCCTCGTCGCCGGCGCGGCAGTGCAGCGCCAGGGTGATGGAGCTGTTGCCCACGCGCTCCACCGCCAGGCCCAGGGTCACGTCGTCGCCCATGCGGCTGACGGCGCGGAACTCGCACTCCAGCCGCACGATGGGCATGCCGATGCGGCGCGGCCCAAGCAGCCCCGAATACGACACGCCCAGGCAGTCGTTGAACCAGTCCTCGACCAGCCCGTTGAGCATGACCAGGTATTGCGGAAAGAACACGATGCCGGCCGGGTCGCAGTGGGCGAAGCGGATGCGCAGCGGCCGCTCGAAAACCACGGGCGATAGCGATGGCGATGGCGTGGCCGAGGGGACGGAAGAGTCGGGAGAGGACATGAGGAGAGTCGAAGAGGTCATACGCCGATGTACTGCTGCCAGAGGCCCGGGTCGGCGGCCAGCGCAGCCGAATCGCCCTGCCAGACCACGCGGCCGCGCTGCACGATGGTGTGCCGGTCGGCCAGCTGGATCAGCCGCTGCACGTACTTGTCGATGACCAGGATGCTCTGGCCCTGCGCGCGCAGCTGCGCCAGGCAGTGCCAGATCTCTTCGCGCACCAGCGGGGCCAGGCCCTCGGTGGCCTCGTCCAGCACCAGCAGGTAGGGGTTGGTCATCAGCGCGCGGCCGATGGCGAGCATCTGCTGCTCGCCGCCCGACAGCTGGTTGCCCATGTTGCGCGACCGCTCGGCAAGCCTCGGGAACAGCGCATAGACACGTTCCAGCGTCCACGGGTCGGGCGACTGGTTGCGGTTGCCCGCGAAGGCGCGCAGGTTCTCGGCCACCGACAGGTTGGGGAAGATCTGCCGGCCTTCGGGCACCACCGCCAGGCCCATGCGGGCGATGCGGTCGGGCTCCAGCCGCTCGATGCGTTCGCCCCGGAAGCGCACTGTGCCGCCCCGCGCCCGCACCAGGCCCAGCAGCGACCGCACGGTCGTCGTCTTGCCCATGCCGTTGCGGCCCAGCAGCGTGGCGACGTCGCCCGCGTCGATGCGCATGCCGACGCCGAACAGCACCTGGCTGCTGCCGTAGGCGGTCTGCAGGTCGTCCACCTCCAGCAGCACCTGCCGCCCCGAAGCGGCGCGGGCAGCGGCCGGCGCAGCCGCCGGCGGATTGATCGACTCGCGCGTCATGCCTCGGCCTCCACCGGCAGTTCGTCACCCAGGTAGGCACGGCGCACGTCCGGGTGGTTGCGGATCTCGGCCGGCGTGCCGCAGGCGATGACGCGCCCGAACACCAGCACCGAGATGCGGTCGGCCAGGCGGAACACGGCGTCCATGTCGTGCTCGACCAGCAACAGCGTGGTGCTGCCGCGCAGCGATTGCAGCAGCGCCACCATGCGCTCGGATTCGTCCGGCCCCATGCCGGCCATGGGCTCGTCCAGCAGCAGCAGCCGGGGCGCGGTGGCCAGCGCCAGGCCCACTTCCAGCTGGCGCTGCTCGCCATGGGCCAGCGCGCCGGCCAGCGCGTGCAGCTGCGCGCCCAGGCCCACCCGCTCGACCACCTCGGCGGCCTCCGCGTAGCGGGCGCGCTCGGCGCGGGCCGCCTGCCAGAAGCGCATGCTGCTGCCCTGCCGCGCCTGCACGGCCAGGGCCACGTTGTCCAGCACCGACAGGCGCTTGAAGATGCTGGTGATCTGGTAGGAGCGGGCCAGGCCGCGCAACACGCGCTCGGGCATGGCCTGGCGGGTGATGTCGTCACCGCCGAAGACGATGCGGCCCGCGTCCGGTGCGAGCGCGCCCGAGATCTGGTGGATCAGCGTGGTCTTGCCCGCGCCGTTGGGGCCGATCAGCGCATGCAACTCACCGGGCTGCACGCGCAGCTCGGCATGGTCGGTGGCGGTGAGGCCGCCGAAGCGCTTGACGAGGCCGTCCACGTGCAGCAGCGGAGCAGCGCTTTCGGTTTGCAGGGGCTGAACGCTCATGCACGCTTCTCCCGCCGCAGCAGGCCGGCCAGCCCGCGCGGCGCGGCCAGCACCACCAGCAGCAGCACGGCACCCAGGATGAACTGCCAGTGGATGGTGTAGGCCGCGAGCACTTCCTCCAGCAGCAGGAACACCACAGCGCCGATGAAGCCGCCCCAGAGGTGGCCGACCCCGCCCAGGATCACCATCACCATCAGCAGGCCGGACTGGTTCCACTGCAGCAGCGACGGGCTGACGAAGCTCGACTGGTTGGCCAGCAGCGCGCCCGCCAGGCCGGCCAGCCCGCCGGCCAGCGTGAACGCCGCGAGCTGATAGCGGTAGACCGGGAAACCGATGGCGAGCATGCGGGTTTCGTTCTCGCGGATGGCCTGCAGCACATGGCCGAAGCGGGCATTCAGCAGCCGCTGGATCAGCAGGAACGCCAGCACGAAGAGCACCAGCACCACGTAGTAGAAGCGCGTGTCGCTCGCCAGGTCGAACCCCCCGCCCAGCACCGAGCGCCCCGCCAGGGTGAGCCCGTCTTCGCCGCCCCAGGCTTTGACCGACACCATCAGGTAGAACAGCATCTGCGCGAAGGCCAGCGTGATCATGATGAAGTACACGCCCCGCGTGCGCAGGCTGATGGCGCCCACCACCAGGGCGAACAGGGCGCTGGCCAGCACGGCGGCGGGCCAGGCGATCCAGGCCGACACCACGCCCTGCTGCATCAGGATGCCCACCGCATAGGCGCCGATGCCGATGAAGGCGGCGTGGCCGAAGCTGACCATGCCGCCGAAGCCGAGGATCAGGTTCAGGCTGGTGGCGGCCAGCGCGAAGATCAGGATGCGCGTGGAGAGCCCGACGTAGAAGGCCTCGCCCAGAGCCGAGGCCACCAGCGGCAGCGCGGCCAGCAGCACCAGCAGCGGCAGCGTCCACCGCAGGTGCAGCGCATGGTCGAAGAGCCCGGGTGGCCCCCCGGCAGGCGATGCCGCCCGCGGCCCGGCCGGCGGCGGCGAATGGGAGGAGGAAGAAGAAGCGGTGTGCATGCGGAGGAATTTTTCGGCCATTGCGTCAGCCGTGCGCCGGGAACAGCCCGCGCGGCTTCCAGAACAGCACGGCGGCCATCAACAGGTAGATCAGCATCGACGCCACCGCGGGGCCGGCGCCGCTGGCGGCCTCGGGGCCCAGCCAGTGGCCGAACGCCAGCGGAATCAGCGCGCGGCCGGCGGTGTCGACCAGGCCCACCAGCAGGGCGCCGAACAGCGCGCCTCGGATGGAGCCGATGCCGCCGATCACGATCACCACGAAGGCCAGGATCAGGATGCTCTCGCCCATGCCCACCTGCACCGCCAGCAGCGGGCCCAGCATACCGCCCGCCACCGCGCACAGCGCCGCGCCCAGGCCGAACACCGCCGTGAACAGGCGGCGCACGTTGGTGCCCATGGCCAGCGCCATCTCGCGGTTGGACGCGCCTGCGCGCACCTGCATGCCCAGCCGGGTGCGGGTGACCAGCACGTAGAGCAGCAGCGCCACGCCCAGGCCCACGCCGATGATGAGCAGCCGGTAGGCCGGGTAGAAGAAGCCGGGCAGCAGCTCCACCGGGCCGGCCAGGCTGGCCGGTGGGTTGAGCGCGATGGGCTGCGAGCCCCAGAGCATGCGCACCCCTTCGTTGGCCATCAGCAGGATGGCGAAGGTGCCCAGCACCTGCGAGAGATGGTCGCGCTGGTAGAGCCGGCGCAGCACCGTCACCTCCAGCAGCATGCCGATCACCGCCGTGCCCGCGATGCCGGCGGCGAGGCCGATCCAGAACGAACCGGTGGCCGCCGCCGCGGTGGCGATGAGGTAGGCGCCCACCATGTAGAGCGAGCCATGCGCCAGGTTGATCATGTCCATGATGCCGAACACCAGCGTGAGGCCGGCGGCCAGCAGGAACAGCATCAGCCCGAACTGCAGCCCGTTCAGGGACTGCTCCAGCACCAGCACCCCGGTCATGGCCTGGCCCCGCTCACGGCGTCGATGGGGATCGCTGTGCCGGTCATGCCGCCGGCATCTTGCAGCTGCCGACGTAGGCGTCTTCGTGGCTCTTGAACACGGTGCCCAGCGTGCGGTTGGTGACGCGGCCCTGCGGGTCCTTGGTGATGACGCGCAGGTAGTAGTCCTGGATCGGGAAGTGGTTGGTGTTGAACTTGAACGGGCCGCGCACCGACTCGAAGCGCGCGGCTTCCAGCGCACGGCGCACCGCGGCCTTGTCGGCCAGGTTGCCCTTGACGTCCCG